>Ga0265293_10007058_pt1 | contig 17533 bp, 11 predicted proteins | sample Munlanlewell138R_FD_192505 | JGI IMG/M metagenome (GOLD analysis project Ga0265293, IMG submission 192505) | Leachate microbial communities from a municipal landfill in Southern Ontario, Canada - Leachate well 138R | ecosystem: Engineered > Solid waste > Landfill > Unclassified | place: Canada...
TGGAGGTTGGTTTGTCTTAGAATCATGGATGAAACCTTCCCTATTTAAAGACATTAATTCAAGAGATGAAACAGGTTTTGTTGAACAAAACAGTCAAGCGAAAGAACATCTAGAAAAGCATTGGCATACCTTTATAACTAAAGAGGATATGGTCTATCTTAAAACCATAGGTATCAATTCGGTTCGCTTACCTATCCCCTGGTGGTTTGAAGGAGAACATCCCTACATCAGTTCAACGCCTTATATTCACCAAGCTATGAAATGGGCATCTGAAGTGGGACTCGATGTCTTACTGGATCTACATACCGCTCCGGGTTGTCAAAACGGATTTGATAACGGAGGAATTGAAGGTGTGATGACATGGCATCTATTTGATCGAAACATCGATTTGACGATCGATAAACTCGAGAAGATTGTAACAACCTTCATGCATTACCCATCGTTTATGGGTATTGAAGTCTTAAATGAACCCTTTTCATCGATCGATATGAAAATCATCCAAGATTTTTACTTAAGAGCCTATCAGCGCATCAGAAAGCATACCGACAAGCTCATCGTGTTCCACGATGCATTTCGACCATTAGATGAATCTTGGAAACCATTTTTTATCAAAAACCATATGAAGCAAATTGCCTTTGATCTTCATCTCTATCACTGTTTTGATAAGAAACAAAGTGAACTCCCCTTTGAGGATCACTTGCGTCTCATCTTAGATGAACGGATACCCATGATTCAAAAACTTCAAACATTTGTACCGGTTATCATCGGTGAATGGTCACTCGGTATTCGGTATCAAAAAGAAAGTGGATCGAATAGCTATCTTGAAAAGGTTTATACCAAACTACTCGCTGATCTTCAACTCCTTGCCTATTCCAAAGCCTCTGGCTTCTACTTTTGGAGTTATAAAATCGAAAGAAATTCCCATCTCCACTGGGATTTTAGAAGACTTGTTCAAGAGGGGATTTTGCCTGAATCATTTAACTGTTCAACTTAAGCATTTGATAAATTGCTTTGAACTTCAAAAAAAAGTGAATCAAAATTGACATTTGTGTTAATATGTCTTATAATAGCATTGCTGAAATAAGGAGGATATGAACGTGATATTTGAACGCGTAAAGGAAATGATTGTTGAGGAATTAAATGTACCTGCAGAAAAGGTTGGCATGGAATCTCGCTTGGCGGAAGATTTAGGTGCAGACTCCATCGATGCAGTTGAACTCATTATGAATATCGAAGATGAATTCAAAATTCAAGTGAGTGACGAACAAGCACAATCCATCAAAACGGTTGGTGACTTGGTTAAGTACATCGAAGCGATTAAGTAAAAAACAAAAGGGGATTGATAAATCCCTTTTTTTGTTGGAAAAAGCATCGATTTCTACTATAATAGAAATAGCATCGAAAGAAGGTACTTATCATGAATTATGACTTTAACACCATCGAAAAAAAGTGGCAGAGCTACTGGTATGAGAAGAAACTTTTCAAAACAGCTAGCGATCGCTTCAAGGAAAAGTATTATGTGCTTGATATGTTTCCCTATCCATCCGGAGATGGATTACATGTTGGACATATCGAAGGATATACAGCCACAGATATTATCAGTCGATTCAAAAGAATGCAAAACTATAACGTGCTTCATCCCATGGGATGGGATGCTTTTGGTTTACCCGCTGAACAGTATGCCCTATCAACAGGTAACGATCCAAGAGCTTTTACATACAAAAATATCATCAACTTCAAACGTCAGGTCATTGAATCGGGCAAAGGAATCGATTGGGATAGAGAATTTGCTACAGCAGATCCTCAGTACTTTAAGTGGACACAGTGGATCTTTAAGAAACTCTATGAACATGGTTTAGCGGTTTTAAAAGATGTCGAAGTCAATTGGTGTGAAGGTTTAGGTACCGTTTTAGCTAATGATGAGATTGAAATTGTCGATGGTAAAATGGTATCCGAACGTGGAAATTATCCCGTTGTCAAAAAAGCGATGCGTCAGTGGGTTTTAAGAATTACTGCCTATGCTGATCGGTTGCTTGAAGATTTAGATGAACTCGATTGGCCAGAACACTTAAAAGAAATGCAACGCAATTGGATTGGCAAATCCAGTGGTGCCATGATGACATTTAATGTCGATGAATCCGATCAATCATTTGATGTATTTACCACACGACCTGATACCATCTATGGAGCAACCTATTGTGTCCTCGCTCCGGAACATCCACTTGTTCTAAGTATCACCGCTGAAGATGAGATGACATCGGTTAAACATTATATCGAACAGACCAAAATGAAAAACGATATGGATCGTGCACTCGATAAATCGAAAACTGGCGTGTTTACAGGATCTTATGCGATCAATCCACTCAATCATAAGCGCATTCCCATTTGGATTGCTGATTATGTGTTACCACATTACGGTACGGGTGCAGTTATGGCTGTCCCCGCACACGATGAACGCGATTTTGAGTTCGCTCAAACGCATGGATTAGATATTGTAGAAGTCATTCAAGGTGAAGCAGAAAAAGCGTTCACAGGAGATGGTATTCACTATAACAGCGGAATCATTGATGGACTCTATAACGAAGATGCAAAAGTGAAGATTATTGACTACCTTGAAAAGACAAAACAGGGCTATGGTCATAACACGTATAAACTTCGCGACTGGGTCTTCTCAAGACAACGATATTGGGGAGAACCCTTTCCGGTTATCTTTGATGAAGATGATAACATCCATATCTTAGACGATGACGATCTACCCCTCGAATTACCCGTACTCAAAAACATTAGACCGAGTGGTACGGGTGAATCACCTCTTGCTAACGCAAAAGATTGGCTTTACGTCAATTATAAAGGCATGAAGGGACGTCGTGATACCAATACAATGCCACAGCTTGCAGGAAGTTCATGGTACTTTATTGGATATATTTTAAAGCATCATTTAGGAATGATACCCCTAAACTCTGAAGAAGCGAAGAAGGCACTGGATACATGGCTTCCAATCGATCTTTATATCGGTGGAACAGAACATGCTGTAGGACACCTTCTCTACTCGCGTTTTTGGACAAAATTCTTATATGATCTGGGCATCGTTTCAACAAAAGAACCGTTTAAACGTCTTTTTAATCAAGGAATGATTTTAGGTGCAGATCACACCAAGATGAGCAAATCGAGAGGCAATGTCGTCAATCCTGATGAGATTATCAAATCGCATGGAGCGGATGCACTTCGTCTTTATGAAATGTTTATGGGACCCTTAGAAGCTGAAAAACCATGGTCAACCGAATCACTCAACGGTGCGAAAAAGTTTTTAGATCGCGTATGGCGTATGTTTGAATTTCCTATTCAACAAACCGAAGTTAAAGCTCTCAGACAATCTCTTCATCAGACAATTAAAAAAGTGACTGAAGATTATGATAAACTCGCATTTAATACCGCGATTTCTCAACTGATGATCTTTGTCAATGATGTCTATAAGCAAGGTGAGATTTCCAAAGAACAAGCCAGAGATTTCCTAAAACTCTTAAATCCTATCTGTCCACATATTACTGAAGAAATTAATCAAACGATTCTAAAACAAAATGAAGAATTGATTTATTCGGACTGGCCTATTTTCAACGAGAACTATCTTAAAGTCGATGAAGTCGAAATGGTTATTCAGGTCAATGGAAAACTTAGAGGTCGCTTTATGATGGATGTTAATGTGTCTCAAGAAGCAGCTAAAAAGATGGCACTCGAAAATCCAAATGTTATCAAACACTTGGAGGGATTGACCGTTCGTAAAGTTATTGTTGTTCCAAGTAAACTGATCAACATTGTTGCAAATTAGATAAATGCTCCACATCGGAGCATTTTTCATTTAAAATAAGATTAGACCAATAAATAGACGAACTTTCACGTATATAGGTTGTAAGGGGTCACTATGGAGACAATTGATCAGATCATTAAAGAACTCAAACAACAAAATTACAGACATTTTGATAACTTTTACCATTTGACGAAAAAGCAAGTCTTTTTCAGCATCCGTGCAATTATCAAAGATGAGCAATTGTCAGAAGATCTTCTTCAGGATACCTACATGCGTTTTTTAGAACGTATTGATCAGTATCGTGATGGAGCCAATCCTTACGCATATTTAGTGACGATTGGAAGAAGATTAGCAATCGATACGTATCATCAGAGGAAAAAAGAGGTTATTTCAGAAGAAATAATCAATCATCAAGTCTACGAGGAAGAGGTACATGAAGAGAATAATGATCTCTTTAAACTCTTAGATAATTTATCAAAGGATGAGCGTGAAGTTGTTGTCTTACATGTGATCAATGATCTTAAATTTCGAGAAGTTGCAGACATCATGGATCGACCACTTGGTACCATCTTATGGATTTATCAAAAAGCAATGAAAAAACTCAAAAGGGAAGTAGGTGAGGAAAGTGACTAAAAAAGATATCAAAAACATGATCAAACAAAAAGCCATGGCAGTTGAAGTCAAGGACTTTTCACAGGATATTCTTGAAAAGTTTCAGTCTCAACCAAAACCTCTCAAAGAAACGATTCAAGAACCCAAGAGAAGCTTTAAATTAAAACCTATCCTTATATCACTGACACTTGTGATGAGTATCTTTTTAATCGTGATCTTATTTCCAAAAGAAGAACAGTCTGTTGTCGACACACCACTTCTTGAAAATATCGAAGATGTCGTAGCTCTTTCATCGATTCAAAGCACATCACTTATTCCCTTATTAGAAAGTGAGTTAAGCATGAATGAAGGAATACTTCTTCGCTTTGGTCCCGTTGAAAGGAACAATCGTATTCGCGATGAGATCGAAGATGTATCAAAATATCTAGAAACCATTGAAAAACTCTACGCAAATAAAGATGATTTTAAAGTGACTGATGAAAGACAAAATGCACAAGGCTTTTCAAGACGCATGCGTTTTGCCAGCAAGGACTTACTCAACGAAGAAACCTCTTATGAGATCAGATATAATCAAAGACTCAATCAAAAAACGAAACAGTTTGTGATCGAAGGACTTCTCTATCGTGGAGATAAAGCTTATCAGATGACCCTTGAAGGTAAACAAGGTGAAAAGCATGTTGAAATGATTACAAAAAAAGATGATCATAACTATATACGCGTTAACTATGAAGTAGATGAAAATAAACATATCTATGAAGTTCAGATCATTAAACAAGACCACATCACTCAAATGGTTGAAATCGAACTTAAACAAATAGATGAGACGAGATACGCTACCTTATCGTTTATCGAAGGTGAGTCTACCGGTAACTATCAGTTTGAACTGCGCTTAGAAAATAGTATCAAAGTTATCCATGTAGACTATGAGATACAGATTGATGATGAAGTCGAATCTGGAGAAATGACATTTCGAATCAACACTGATCAAACACCACCTGTTTATCAGATCACCGTTCAACCAGAGGGAAGAACACCCTTTATCGTCACGCGTGGACGTTTTCAACAAAATGGATAAAAAATACCAATAAAAACCGAACCTAGACCGTATATAGAGTGAAAGGGAGGTTTAAAATGTATGAAAACAATGAAATGGTTATTTAGTTTTGCAGTTTTATTTGGAGCAGTCGTGTTTCTAGCATCCTGTGCATCAGCCGTTGATGCAAAAGATGATACTTACTTAACAATTGATATCAATCCAAGTGTTGAACTCTTGGTCAATAAAAGAGAAAAAGTCGTTTTAGCCAATCCGCTCAATGAAGATGCTGAAATTCTCTTATCTGAAATTGACTTAATCGGTATGTCACTTGAAGACGCCATGGATTTAATTATCCAAACAGCTCTTGAACTGGGTTATATCAATATTGAAGATGATCAAAGCGAATACATTTATGTATCATCTATCTCCAATAACAATGAACTTGGAGAAAAGATCAGAACACGTGCGAAGGAACACATCAATAAAGCGTTTCAAGATCGTGCGATGATGGGTCGTGCAGAAGACAAAGGATTTACTCCTGAATTTCTAGAAGAAGCAACATCATATGGTGTAACACCTGGATTCTTATTCCTTGCACAAAAGGCAGTTGAAGCAAGCGATGAACTCTTATTAGAAGATGCACTACAAATGGAAGTCTGGGAACTTCAAGCGATTCTCAAGGAAGAAAGAGCACAACATAAAGAAGTCGCACACGCTCTAAGACAACAGTTCTTTGAAGATAGACAAGCTATCTTTGATGTCTATATGCCACAGATTCAAGAAGTTAAAGATGCCATTGAAGCACTCGAAGTAACATTAGCAGAAAAAGAAGCTTTGCTTGTTGATGCAACTGAGGAAGATCAGATCACCATCCAAGCAGAAATCGATGCTATTAAATTAGAAATAGGTGAACTTGAAGCAGAACTCTTAGCACTTATAGAAGCTATGCATGCTGAAATTGATCCACTCCGTGAACAATTTCATGCAGATTCTGAAGCGTTAAGATTACAAGCTAAAGAAATGTTCCAAAACAGAAAACAACAATTCCAAGAAAGAGTTAACCAATTTTTACAAAACAAAGAACAGCGTAGAGAACAACAAAAAGACGCTATTGACAATTTCCAAAAGAATCGCCCATAAAGCCCCCTTATGGGATGAATAAAAAAAGACGGAAGCTAGCTTTCGTCTTTTATCTTATAGATCATGATCATATAAGGTGGTTTGTTGTCCTGGTGATAAAACTGAGTGGATGTTATCTGATATGTATCTTTAGGCAGTGTCTTTAGCCATGTTTGAATAGCATGATGCTCCATTTCACCTTCTGGATGTCCTGGATAACAGACGATTTGAACAAAACCATTTTTCTTCAGTTTCGATAAAACCAGATTGAGTGTCATGATGGTGGTGTCACTGAGGGTTGTAATCGATAAATCTCCACCAGGAAGATAACCAAGATTAAAGATGACACCTCTGATGTCTTCAACATAGTTGAAGATATGTTCATGTGAATCAAGAATGAGATGGACAGAAGGTATATCTTTAACTTTTTCATGCGTACTTTTAAGTGCATCCTCTTGTATATCAAATGCATAGACTTCTTTAACGATACCCGCTAAAAAGAGGGTATCATGTCCGTTACCCATGGTAGCATCCACGATAATGTCTTCAGGATTGATCAAATCTTTTAAAATGGCGTGTGCTTGTTCAAGTAAGACGTTTTTTTTCATAATAGTCTCCTTGCCAAAGATTGAGTTTTCTCATCTTTTTGTCGATTTCGTTGGTTACCACAAATTTTTTTCGTGTCCAGTTAGGTGCGATGAGCATATCGCTTGGTGCATCTCCAGTCAACCGGTGGATGATGATATCTTTTCGAAGCCATCCAATCTGATCCACGGTGACATCGACGTATTCTTCGAGTGTCATCAGTTTCCAAGGGTTTTGTTTGTATTGATACCCCATTTTGGTCTTTTCCATCAGGTGGAGCATATGAATCTTGATACCTTGGATATCTAGGGCATTTAAATGTTTAACCGTATCAATCATCATCTCTTTGGTTTCAAAAGGAAGTCCGTTAATGATATGGACAATAACTTCAAGACCTTTTTGACGAAGACGAAAAACGGCATCATCAAAGCAAGCTAAATCATGCGCACGATTGATCATCTCTGATGTTTTTTCATGGATGGTCTGTAAACCGAGTTCGATTTGAACCGGTATACGCGTATTCAGTTCAGCCAAATAGTCTACGACATCATCAGGAAGTGCATCTGGACGAGTACCAATCGAGAGCATAATGATGTTTGGATCCAAGGTGATTGCTTCCTCATAGAGTTCTTTTAATCTATTTAAAGGAGCATGGGTATTGGTGTTTGCTTGAAAGTAGGCGATATAATAACCATCTTCCCATTTTTGATGCATCATCTCTTTTATTTTTTGAAATTGCTCCTTGAGAGGTTCTCTTTTATTACCTGCAAAATCACCACTTCCCATATAAGAACAAAACGTGCATCCACCCGTAGCAACCGTTCCGTCGATATTGGGACAGGTAAAGCCACCGTTTAATGCAATCTTAAAGACCTTCTTATGATAGGTTTGAAGGTAGTAGTTATGAAGCGTATTATAGTGTTTTTCGTGATTCATTAAATTCATATTTTCACCAATATCATTTTATCATATGAGCCTTTATTATGTTATAATAAGACACAAGGAGCTGAAGATATGTTTAAAAGGCTGACAACTAGTTTAACTAAACCTCCGCTTGCGGTTTTTTTTATGAAAGATTCATGGGGAAAAGTGATTTTATACCTCATTCTTCTACCCACTTTACTCATGCTACCCGCATGGTTAAAAATACTGGTGAATCCAGGGATGAGTCTTGATCGCTATCAGCAATTAATGACAGCTATCGAAAAAGATTTGACCTTAAGTGATACATTGATTGTTGATGGAACACTTATCACTACAGAAACTGCAAAGACGCAGTTTGAACACTTTGAAATCAATATCAATTCGTATGAACCAACACAGGATAAAATTCATTTTGTCTTTTTAAGCAATGATTTAGCAATCTATGTGATTGGTACTGAAATAACGAGAGCAAGTTATGAGACCATTGGATTAGAAAACTATGATTTTTCAGATACGACGAGTGATAATCGACTCATACTTGCATCAGGTATACGTGCACTTTATGAAGAAAACGCAATTTTCACGACTTCAGAGATCTTTTTAGCTTACTTTAAGGGTCTATTTGATTTTGTCTTTTATGCACTGATTATGACGCTCTTTATGATGATCTTTACACGTGCTCTTCCGATACCATTTGGTATGCGCTTTAAGTTATCTATCTACTTAACAACCATCGCTATCTTTATTGAACTCCTTGCCCTCTTATTTTCAACACCAGCTCTGACTTATTTGGCCATTCCCATCTTATACATTTGGCATTTTTGGGCATATAAGTCGATTAAAGTGATTGATAAGGGGTTAACGATATGAAAAAGGATAAATTTCAATTATTTTTAGAACAATCAGCATTCCAACATCCTCTGATCAATCAAGCAGAACTCAAACGTGTGAGTATCGATACGCTTGATAAAAAGTGGATTTTTCATGTTCATTTAGCTGAAGTGGTTGAACCTGAAGTGCTTATTCCCTTTATTCAACAACTCAAAAGCTATTTTTATGTTCCCCGTATTCTCAAGTATGTGGATGTTGAACTCAGTTATGATAAAACCGATCAATTTGATCAATTTGCGAAAGCTTATTATGATTATGCTGTCATTGAACTATCCAAAGAAAAAGCACGCTTTGTTGTTCTTAAAAACTTTGATGCCAAGTATGAAGATAAGCGTTTTGTCGTATTAGTCGATAAGGATAGCACCTATATCAGTGATTATTTTGATGACATTAAACAGGTCTTTTTAGGTTTTGGGTTCCATGTAGAAATCACTTATGAGGTTATTAAGGATTTAACTCCAGTATCTGAAATGATTGAGTCTTCCATTGTGGAACAAGAAAAAGTCATGGAAAAAAAGGTTATCTATGCGAAACAAGCAACTTCAAGACAATCCGCTAGAAAGACATTTTCAAAAAAATCATCAGCGGAAGCAGTGCCCATTTCAGAAATACCGATCGATCAATATCGCTTGGACCAATATAAAAACGAAAAAGGAGATGTTACTTTCTTAGTGGAAGGTGTTATCTCAAAACTCGAATTAAGACAGCTCACAACCACGGAGCTTTTATCCTTTGTTTTAGGTGATGACAACGATGCCATCTATATCAAGCGGTTTATCAAATATGATAAAGATCGTGACTTGGCTGCTTCACTTCATGATGGAGACTATATTCAAGTTGAGGGTCGTGCAACTTTTGATACATTCCAAAAGGATGTTGTTGTCTTTGCGGATGCCATCAACTTTATCCAAAAGAGTAAAAAAGAAGAACGAATGGATCGTGCAAGAGAAAAACGTATTGAATTTCATGTGCACACGAAGATGTCAAATATGGACGCGGTGACCGATGTGTATGAATACATTGATCAAGCGACAAAATGGGGACATGAAGCGATTGCGTTTACCGATCACAATGGTTTATATGCCTACCCTGATATCTTTAAAGCAACCAAAGGAAAAGATATTAAACCGATCTATGGTGTTGAACTTGACTTTGTTGATGATACGAAGTTTCAAATAACGTCCGGTCATCCAGAAGATAAGCTGCTTAAAGATTTAACCTATGTTGTCTTTGATATTGAAACTACGGGGTTATCTTCAACACGCGATAAGATCATCGAAATAGCAGCGGTTAAGATTGAATCCGGATTGATTACAGAACGCTATCAAACGTTTATTAATCCAGGTGAATCACTCTCCAATTTCACCACTGAACTAACGGATATCACCGATGAAATGTTAGCACCAGCTCCCTTTATCGAAGAAGAATTAATCAATTTCCTCAATTTCTGTAAAGGTGCTGTACTGGTTGCACATAACGCCTTATTTGATATTGGTCATATACGTGAGAATGCGAAACGTCTCAATTTAAGTTTTGATAATCCACTCGTGATTGATACCCTCAATTTAGCACGTTATTTTTACCATCAAGACCTTAAACGATTCAATTTAAAAGCACTTGCTAAATTCTTTAAAGTGAAACAAGAAGCACATCATAGAGCTGTAGATGATGCGTATGTGACCGCACAGATCTGGTTGCTCATGATGACGGATCTCATCAAACAAGGAATCAAGATATTTGATCATATCAATGAATCGATTGATCCCAAAGAAGCATGGAAGCATATCATGCCCTATCACATCATGGTGCTCACACAGACGCAAAGTGGTTATAAAAATCTCTTTAAACTGATCAGTGATGCCTTAACGAACCACTTTTATGGTGGACCAAGAACACTCAGATCCGTGCTTGATAAATATCGTGAAGGATTATTGATAGGTAGCGGTTGTTCAAACGGTAACGTCTTTGAAGCTGCACTCAATCAAAGCGATGATGAACTGAAAGAAGCCATCTCTTTTTATGACTATATCGAGGTACAACCACCCAACGCTTATAAGCATCTAAAGGATGGCCTAGGTGCTCATGCTGATGAAATCATCGAAGCCATTATCACCAAGATTGTTCGCTATGCAAAAGAGCAAAATAAAATCGTTATTGCATCAGGTGATGTTCACTACCTTGAAAAAAAGGATGTCTTATACCGAGAGATCTATATACGCACACCTCTAGTTGGTGGGGGTATTCATGATTTAGCAAGATACAATACCATGCCTGAACAATATTTTTTAACGACTGAAGAAATGATGAAGCAGATGAGTTTTTTAGGTCCTGAATTAGCCTATGAGATCGTCATCAAAAATACCCACGAATTAAACGATAAAATCGATCATATCCAAGCCTTCCCCAAACAGCTTTATTCACTACCAGATGAAGCATTCAGGGATCTTTTAGGTATCGATAGTATCGCGGATGAAGTGAAGCGTTTGGTCTATGACAAGATGCAATATCTCTATGGATCCTCACCACATCAGATGGTTATGGATAGGGTATCAAGAGAACTCAAAAACATCATCGATAACGACTTTGCACCAAACTACTACATCTCCCATTTGCTCGTTAAAAAATCACTCGATGAAGGATATCTTGTCGGCTCACGTGGATCGGTTGGATCCTCACTGGTTGCAACCCTTCTAGATATCACTGAGGTCAATCCTCTTAGACCCCATTATCGCTGTCCACAAGGCGATTTTACCGTGTTTCATTTAAGTGATGAAGAGATCGTTAAATACGGAATCACGGTTGAACAAAAAGCTTTCCAACCTTTCCTAAAAGGAATCAAATCGGGTTATGATTTACCGACAAAAAACTGTCCGATATGTGGTGCGAAACTGATCAAAGATGGTCACGATATTCCTTTTGAAACCTTCCTAGGTTTTGATGGTGATAAAGTACCCGATATCGACCTTAACTTCTCAGGAGATTATCAGGCGAAAGCACATGCCTATGTGCGTGAGTTGATCGGTGAAGATCATACCTTTAGAGCAGGTACTATCCAAACGGTTGCTGAACGCAACGCCTTTGGTTATGTCAAGGGTTATCTAGAGGATAAAAACATCCAGGTTAGAAGTGCTCAAATAGAACGGTTAGCCAAGAAAATTGAAGGTGTTAAAAGATCAACAGGTCAACATCCAGGAGGCATTGTCGTCGTTCCTAAATCAAAGACGATCTTTGATGTTACACCAATACAATATCCAGCAGACGATGTCAATGCAGAATGGAAGACCACACATTTTGATTACCATTCCTTTGAATCGAACTTACTTAAACTAGATATCCTCGGTCACGATGATCCAACGATGATTAAATTCTTGATGGATTATGTTGAAAAACATCCGGGTGATTTTCCGTTTAATCGCGCACAAGATATTCCACTCGATGATCCCAAAGTGTATGAACTCTTTTGTGGTACATCGATTATCGGTGTTAAAGATCATGAGATCATGAGTGAAGTTGCATCTTACGCTATCCCTGAATTTGGTACACCTTTTACCAGACAGATGTTAATCGATACCAAACCCAATACCTTCGCAGGACTCGTTAAGATTTCAGGTCTTTCACACGGAACCGATGTCTGGTTAAAAAACGCACAATCCTTAGTTACGGGTAAGACAGAGTATGGAACGATTAAATTTGATGATATCATCGGTTGTCGTGACGATATCATGGTTCAACTTCAAGAGTTCGGCCTTGAGCCACTCAGAGCTTTTGAAATCATGGAATTTGTTAGAAAAGGTAAACCCTCCAAGGATAAAGCAACCTGGTTAAACTATGAGCAGGAAATGCGGAAGAACAAAGTTCCTGAATGGTACATCTGGTCTGCAAGTCAAATCAAGTACATGTTTCCAAAAGCACATGCTACGGCTTATGTCATTATGGCGATGCGCATCGCTTGGTTTAAAGTCTATCAACCCCTTCTTTTCTATTCAGGCTTTTTCTCCAAGCGTGTCGATCAGTTTGACTACGAAGTGATGGTCGCTGGAGCGAATGCTATTCGTAACAAATTGATTTCACTCAATGAATCTTATAACCTCAAGGTCAAAGATGAAAACCTGATCGTCACCTTAGGGGTTGCATTAGAGATGACCAAACGTGGCTTCAACTTTTTACCCGTTGATATCAACTTATCAGAGGCTACCATCTTCAAGATGGAAGATAAGGGACTTAGGATGCCCTTTAGAGCTATCGATGGGCTTGGTGATGCGGTTGCTTATGATATTATTGAAAAACGATCAGAAAAAGCATTTACATCACGTGATGATGTAAAAGAAAGAACACGCATCAATAAAACTGTCTTTGAGAAGTTAGAAACATATGGTGCATTTAAGGATTTAAAAGCGGAAAATAATGTGATAGATGCAGGTTTGTTTGCACTTCTATAAACACTGTTATATAATGTATGTGAATAGGAGTTGATGTTTATGCGTACGTCTAATCCAGTCTTTAGACAATTAGAAAGAAGCGAGGCTTACGTAGGATCTGAAGCGGCGAGTTACCGCGGTATTATTTTTAAGACCGCAATCTTACTCATTTCAGCTGTCATCAGTGGATTTTTGTTTATCTATGGCGTAGGAACGGGATTTATTCCATTTGAAATGGTTGTTCCGATGTTGGTGGGTTCATTTATACTTGCGTTTATCTCCGTTATTGTCTCATCAAGAAGCGTTCGATTTGCAGCACCATTCGCATTGATTTACGCACTTTCTGAGGGAATTGTTCTCGGTTTAATTACCACATTAATTGATTTGATAGCCCCAGGTGTTGCTGTAGCCGCACTTCTAGCTACTGCAGCGATCTTCACCGTGATGCTCTTCTTATACAGTTCAAGAACCATTCGTGTAACCCCACGATTTAGACGTATGATGTATTCTATTTTGTTAGGCATCTTACTCTTTGTTGTCTTAGGTTTAGTGCTGCCACTCTTTGGTGTTGCTATTCAGTTTACAGATGGTATTATCTTACTGGTTAGCGGCGTTATGATTGTTGTCGGAGCCTTTATGTTAACCCTCGATTTCGATCGTGCTGAAATGATTGTTGAAGGTGGCATGGATAAATCCTATGAATGGATGGTTGCTGTGGGTCTCATGGTAACGCTCGTATGGATTTATATTGAACTCTTAAGATTTTTAGCGATTCTATCACGCAATCGCAGTTAATAATAAATTGTTGAAAAGAAGTAGTAATCAAGTCACTTCTTGTTAGCGATCATGGGTCGGTGAAAGCCATGTCAAGAACCTTGATGAATTCATCTTGGAGAGGTGCTAATCACACCCGGAGAGTCCCCGTTACGGATATTGAGTGCTAAAGCTTTGCTTTAGAACTAAGGTGGTACCGCGTTCAAACGTCCTTAGATCATGTCTGGGACGTTTATTTATTTTAATAACATGGGAAATGAGGAATGATGATGAAAGATCAATTGATTCAAATGAAAGATGAAGCCTTAAAACGTATTGATGAAGCTTCATCACTTGATGAAATGGAAGCCATTCGGGTTGCCTACTTAGGTAAAAAAGGTGAAATCCAGTTGATGATGTCAAAACTAAGAGACCTATCAAATGAGGAAAGACCTGCTTTTGGTGCTCTGATTAATTTAAGTAAAACAGAAGTTGAACAAGCACTTTATGACAAAAAGATCAAACTCGAACAAGAAGAACTCTTAAGTGTTTTAGAAACTGAAAAAATCGATGTAACACTACCGGGTTATCAGTTCTATCAGGGAACGATTCACCCACTCAGTCAGGTGATTGAAGATGTTGAAGATCTCTTCGTGGGTCTCGGTTATGAGGTAGCAGAAGGACCTGAACTCGAAAATGATCACTATAACTTTGAAATGATGAATTTAACTAAAGATCATCCTGCACGCGCCATGCAAGATTCGTTTTATATCGATGAAAACAATTTGCTTAGAACCCATACATCACCTGTACAAGCGAGATCGATGCTAGAAAAGAAGGGTAAGCCCCTTCGGATTATTTGTCCTGGTAAGGTTTATCGCAGGGATGATGATGATCCGACACATAGCCATCAATTCATGCAGATTGAAGGACTCGTTGTCGATCATAATATCACATTTGCAAACTTAAAGGATGCTCTTTTGACGATGGTTAAACATCTCTTTGGAGAAGAACGTGTCATTCGACTACGTCCTTCTTACTTTCCGTTTACGGAACCTTCCGTTGAAGTCGATGTCAGTTTTACTAAGAAGGATGGTTCAACCGGATGGATTGAAGTCCTTGGTGCGGGGCAGGTTCATCCAAATGTACTTGAAATGGGTGGATATGATCCTAAAATCTATCAAGGCTTTGCCTTCGGTATCGGTGTTGAACGTATCGCTATCTTAAAATATGATATTGACGATATTCGTCATTTCTATACAAACGACCTCAGATTTCTAAGTCAGTTCAAGGGGGTAGGCAAATGAAAATACTTGAATCCATCCTCAAAGAATTTGTGGATGTACCAGATAATATCTATGAATTAACCAACCAAAAGATCATTGAAGTTGAATCTTTTTTACCCGTTAATGAAGCAACAGATCTCGTCATTGGACATGTTCTTACCTGCGAAGAACATCCCAATTCTGATCACTTACATGTCACAACCGTTGATTTAGGTGATCGCGTAGAACAGATTGTCTGTGGTGCACCTAATGTCGCAAAAGGTCAATATGTCGTAGTTGCACAAGTAGGCACCATTCTTCCTGGAAATTTTGAGATTAAAGAAGCGAAAATTAGAGGTGTTGCATCGAGTGGCATGATCTGTTCACTCAATGAACTTGGACTCGATGAATCACTCATTCCAGACAAGTTTAAAGATGGTATCTTCTATTTTGATACACCTAAAGAAATAGGCAAACCTGCACTGAATGAACTATCACTTGAAGGTTTTGTAATGGAACTAAAACTGACCCCTAATCGCTCAGATCTCTTATCACATCTAGGATTTGCCTATGATCTAGCATCGATGACACATCAAGAAGTTAAACTAAAAAACTTTACTATCAGAGAGTCATCAAAGAAAAACCCGATCCAAGTCATCCTTGAAACGGATGGATGTTTGCGCTATTATGCTAGACATTTTGAAAACATCGAAGTTAAAGAATCTCCTTGGTGGCTTAAATCAAGACTCTTAGCTTATGGTATTCATCCGATCAACAATGTTGTAGATATCAGTAACTATGTCTTAATTGAATATGGAACTCCACTTCACATGTTTGATTATCAAAAATTATCATCTGATGTCATTTTAGTGAGAGATGCCAAAGAACATGAAGAAGTTATCACACTCGATGGTGAAAAAAGACAACTCACATCTGATGATGTCGTGATAACCAACAGCAAAGATGTGATCGCCATCGGTGGTGTGATGGGACTAGCAAATTCGATGATTGATGAAAAGACAACTTCTGTTGTCTTAGAAGCAGCTCTTTTTGATCCTAAGCGCATTCAAAAGACGGTGAAACGACTCAATCTTCGCAGTGAATCATCCCTTCGCTTTGAACGTGGTATTGATTATAAACGCGTTAAATTGGGACTCGAGCGAGCAACAGAACTCTTGATTGAACTTGCGGGAGCAACCGTCAGTCAAGGAATTATCGAAAAGATTCATCACGTCACAGAAAACCCGCGTGTTCAAGTACCTAAAAACTACTTTAGTGAAGCTTTAGGTGTTCATATCAGTGAAGAAGAATTACACAAGATCTTTAAGAATTATCACTATCAAGTGGAAAAAACAAAGGACCACTATCTTTTGCAAGCACCAAGTTATCGTAACGATTTATTAATCGATGCTGATTTTCTTGAAGAAGTTGCTAGAATGTATGGACTGGATAACATCCCAATGACACCCTTTGATAAACCACTACCTGGAAAACTGACACAAAAACAAAAGCGTTTAAGACATATTAGACATCATCTATCATCTTTGGGTCTATACGAAGTGATCACCTATTCACTTATCAAGGAACAAGATGTCAATCGATATAACACGATAGGAAATCCAGTATCTATTTTAATGCCGTTATCAGAGGATAAAAAGACACTTAGACAATCCCTTGTCCACGGCCTACTTGAAGTTATTAACTTCAATCAATCGCGTCGTCAAGATGATGTCGCCATCTTTGAAATCGGTAATTGTTTTGCTGAGGGTATTGAAGATCTTCATCTAGGGATTGCACTTTCAGGTAGATGGCATGAAAATCCTTGGAAGAAAGAACGAATCGAACCCGATTTTTATGTACTAAAAGGTATTGTTGATCATCTATTCTCTCCTATGGGAATTGAACTTCGTTACGCTGAATCATCAAAGGTGAATAGCTATCATCCCTATAGACAAGCTGAAGTCATCTATCAAGATCAAGTGATTGGTCAACTTGCAGAAATCCATCCGAGTGAGGTCAAGCGACTCGATATTCAACCGACCTATATCTTTGAAATCAACTTAAAACCTCTTTTAGATGAACATCAGAAAGTTGAGTATCAACCCGTATCAAAATACCCAACAGT
>Ga0265293_10007059_pt1 | contig 17532 bp, 31 predicted proteins | sample Munlanlewell138R_FD_192505 | JGI IMG/M metagenome (GOLD analysis project Ga0265293, IMG submission 192505) | Leachate microbial communities from a municipal landfill in Southern Ontario, Canada - Leachate well 138R | ecosystem: Engineered > Solid waste > Landfill > Unclassified | place: Canada...
GTGTTGTAGTAGCCTGTGTTGCAGTTGCCTGTGTTGTAGTCGCCTGTGTTGCGGTAGCCTGTGTTGTAGTCGCCTGTGTTGTAGTTGCCTGTGTTGCAGTTGCCTGTGTTGCGGTAGCCTGTGTTGTAGTCGCCTGTGTTGTAGTCGCCTGTGTTGTAGTCGCCTGTGTTGCGGTAGCCTGTGTTGCAGTTGCCTGTGTTGTAGTCGCCTGTGTTGCTCATTTTTTCTCCTTAATTTTTTAATGTTCCGAATTATAACGTGAAAAAAAAGATTTGTCAAGAGTATTTTTTAATGTTCTTTTAAGTTAATCTGTATTATAATGGCATTATGAGTTTGAGTTTAACTCATTGATTTTTTAATTACCAATCGTAGGGACTCTGTACGATTAACCAAAACTAGCAAAGTAGTCTTTAGAGTGTGCTAGTAGAGCTTTTTAATGAGTATATATAGTGGCGGAAACGGTATTCGCTATCCTTAGTGGAGAGTCACGGGCTTTAAGTGGCATATAGGTTCGAGTCCTATCTATATATACTCTCAAAGAGCTTTAGGCGTACAAAAAATTCACAAACTAGATAGATATACTGTACGCCTGCTATAGAGTCTTTGATGGAGTACATACTTAAAAATCTGATTTTGCTTATGATATGAGGCGAATATGCCTACTCAGTATAGGCTATGTACTTCACAAAAAACTCAATCTTTATATATCAATCTATAGGGTTTATATATAAGGATAAAAAAAGGACAAACAATGATTAAGGACAAATTCGGCTTTGGGGTTGTAACCTCTGATGGCATTTATTGGTTTAATGACTTTAGCGAAGCTTTTGGATTTTATATTAGGAATAAGGATAACAAATGAAATGGTTTGAAAAATTTGCAATATGGTATGCCCAATGGGCATTATTTATATTCCCACCAAGTGAAGATGATGAGTGGGTGCATAGTGATTATTCGGAGGAAAAATAAAATGGGGTTTACATATAGAGAACCATCTCAAACCTGCCCGAAACTAGACACTATTGTAAGGGATATTGAAAAAGAGATAAATGATGGCATAGACAAAGCTAGAGAAATTAATTATGATTTAAGAGATGAATTTAAGTCAATTATTGACGATTGTATAGGATACTATGAAGACACTATACAAGGTTTAGAAGACAAGATAGATAATTTAGAAAAATCTCTTGGTAGATATGAATAAAAGGAGCGACAAAATGGATAATATTATTAGCAAAGAATTGTTGAGTGCAGTATTGAATGAAAACATACTTTCTATAAAAGAAATGTCAGATGATAAATTTTATAAAAATATAGTTATGTTTGAGTGTAGAGAAAATGTATTTGATACTATTAATATATACGAATTAGCTTTAAAATGCAAAGAGTGGGCTATTAAAAATGGATTTGAAATTATGTCATCAAGTATGTTAAATTTTGACGAGGGAATGCAATATTTTGCACAGACTAGAGATAGACATGGCAATGATAGCTTGAATCTTTTGACTATTTATGGAGACTCGGAACCAGAATCAATCTTTAAGGCATGTCAAGGGATATTAGAAAGGATAAAAAATGGATAATATAGAAGCAAAAACACTTGAAAGCATGGCATATACTGAAAACAAAACCCACGAAGAAATTCTAGCAGGTTGGGACGCGCTAATCAAGAAAATAGAAGATGATAGATATAACTATTTTTGGGATAAGGGGTATGATGATTATCTGCACAGTAGACCGTTTCAAGAACGAGATTTAAGCAAAGACTATGATGCATACCATAACGGCTGGATCGAAGCTCAAGATAAATTTACAAAGGAAAGAAGATGAAACTCACAAAACTCTATAAATTATGGTTACAAATACTTAATAAGCAAACTCTTAATATAGAACACGACGCGGTATTTGAGCCTAAGGGCTTTATCAGCAAACAAACCAAAGAGTATAACATGGTTGTACTTCACGGACGAAAAATTTCAAGCTATGATATAAGGATAGCAAGATGAAAAGTGAAAAAAGGATAATGCGAGAACTAGCTCAACCATTCTCACAAGAAGATTTAGAATGGCGGGTGCAGGCAGTAGGAGATTATAACGGTAAGCCTTGGGCGAGGGTTTTAGCATATGTCACAAACAGAGCGATACAACAACGGCTTGATGATGTAGTTGGTGCTTTTGGTTGGAAAAATAATTTCTATCCACTCCCTAATAGTGTTGGCGATGGTGCTATGTGTGCTATCTCTATCAAGTTTGGAGATGAATGGGTAACTAAGTATGACGGGGCAGATAATACGGCGGTTGAAGCCACAAAGGGAGGTCTTAGCGGTGCAATGAAAAGAACAGGCGTGCAATGGAATATTGGACGATATTTGTACGACATAGAAGCTATGTATGCAGATTGTATTTTGGAAGAGGATTGGAAAAAACTCCAAGCTCATGATAAAGAACTTTACACAAAAGCGGAAATTAAAGGCGCAGATAAGAAAACAAAATATTATTTTTATTGGAAACCTAAATCGCTAGCAGCTAAATTCCTACCTCAAAAATATGTTACTCTTCCGATTAGCAAAGACATTGAGAAACTTGCTAAAGAAACTGATACAAAAATGCAAGATATACTTGAAAATTATGGCGTTGATGATGTTAGAGATTTATTTGCAACAGAAGCTGGAAATATTTTAGCATTATTAACAAAGAAAAAAGCACGGATAGAGGAGGAAAAAAATGCTACCAATAAAACACACTAACCTAGAGACCACACAAGATGTCAAAGATACTCTTGAATGGAAAATTCAAGAGATAGAAAAAAAAGGATTGCCTATTGATAGCGGGCTTGCTGATTACATAGCATTCTCAATTGATAATCTTGAAAATCAACTATTACAACTCAAGTCAATTAAGAACGAAGTTGCAGATAGAGAAAAAGCCATTAAAAGCCAAATAGAGGCTATAAAAGTAGATGGAGCTACATTCCTATTGGAAAACGGATTAGAGAAGCTAGAAGGGGTTATATGTTCAAGTGTGACGGTAACCAAAGGTAAAGAGTCAGAGATTATTCCGACGACAGAAACTAAATTTGTAATGCACATCACACAAGAAGAGCTTGAAGAGCTTTTAGTGGGACTCGGTAAGGCTGAGTACCAAGAGATTATTACTGAAAAAATCACTAACGAATTGCCGGCAAAAATCAGAGTGAATAAGCGGAAAGTTTTGATTGGACAAATTGAAGATGAAAATATCTAGCCACTTTCAGAAATTTTTCTTTGGAATAGTATGCCCACAACTGAAACAAGGGGCGATAAAACGATTTAAAGAGACAGGTCGCGGGATGGCATACAAACACCCCTACACAAACGAAACGATATACTTTGATATGCGACAAATTGACGATGACGCTATTTATCAGTTTTTGAAATTGGTTAATCCAAATTACCCAAAAGATGACACGATGATAACCCCATTAAGCACTAAGCTTATTGACTCTAAAGTTTTGACCGAGCATATCCAATGGGTAGAACGTTGGGCAGGGCTTAATGGTATTGAGTTGGTATATATCGTTGAAGAATGGGAGCGAATACTAGAGAATGCAGGAATTAAGAAGGACAAATAATGGAAACTAAAATACTAAAAGCACTTGAAACGCCACGAAGCTTAGATGAGATTTGCCATATCATACATGGCAAAATAAAAGGTCATCATAAGTCTAGTTTAGGCAGATGGCTACAATACCTTGAATCAGGCGGCAAGGTAGAGTTTAAAGACGATAAATGGCAAATCATAAAATATCAACAACCAATGATCGCGTTTTGCGGGGTAAAGGAGAAGTCATGCGAGGTATGAAATATGGTTTTACGTTAAAAATAATATTTTAAGTCTAATCTTATTTTTTTTAGGTTATAATTTCTTTATCAAGAATAATCTAATAAGGAGTAGAAATGGTAACGGAGGTCGTTATGAGAAGAGAGCTTTTTGGAATGGAAATAAGTCAAAAAAGTAAAAGTGAATTTTTCTCTGCTACTGATTTAGTAAAAGCAGGAGATAAGTGGAGAAGAAGTAATAATTTACCAGATTTTAATTTAAGTGCTTATTTGAAAAATAAAAAAACACTTGAATTTATTAATGAGCTAAAAGAGAAAACTCAATCAGAGGTTATCATAAAAAGCAGAGGCAAAGGTAGCCATACATGGGTACATCCTTTTCTTTTTATAGATATTGCTTTGGCTATTAGTCCTAAATTAAAAATAGAGACTTACCAATGGTTATTCGATAACTTAATAAAATATCGCAATGAAAGTGGTGATAGTTATAAAAAGATGTGTGGAGCATTGTTTGCTAATTCAAGCAATAAGGCTAAATTCCATATTAATATGCCAAAAATAGCAGATATGATAAAAATAGAATGTGGCGTTAAAGATTGGCAGATCGCTACAGAACATCAATTAAAGTTAAGAGATAAAATACATGATAATATATCTTTATTGGCTGATGTATTACAAAATAATCAATTAGCCGTAGAATACGGCATAATGAAAGCAAAGGAGAAACAATGAAAGGAATTATCTTCGTACTGTGCTGTATAATCGCAGCATATACGGTAAGCTATAACATACCTAACATGATGGACGCTAGAGTTTTGAAGATGGAGCGTCACGGATGACCGAATACATAGCAAAAGCAATCTATGTTTTATTAGTCGGCGGAGCGATAGGCTCTGTCTTATGGTTTTTAATTTATTTGAAGGTGGGGAGATGAAACTAAAATCTAAAACAAAAGAGTTTGAAATAACAAGCAAAACAGTCCATTCGTTTGAGTCTTCATTGATTAATATTGATTATAAAAATATGCTAATAACTTTTAAAGATGACGCATTAGAATTATTAGATAGGAGACATAAATCACCTATAATTAAGTTTTTCAAAGAAGCACTACTTAATGATGAATCAGAAATTACTATTATTGAACTAGATGGAATTAAACAAGATACTGCGTCTAAAAATATTGATTTCATCCAAACATTTAATATAATTAGTGATTTTATGTCATACATAAAAACTAATAAAGTACATGAAATTACGGAAAAAGATATTATTTTATACATAGGCACTCTTGCCATAAAGGAACACAAATGAAAATAACAAGCAGATTAGAAACTGAACAAGTAAAAAGTTTTTCAGATAATCATAGAAAACAAAAAATTACTCTTACAACATACAATAAAAAAACATCAGCTATTTTTGAAGCAAGATTAACGCTTGCGGAATTTAAAACAGTCTGTAATTTTATCGCTACTAATTTTGATAATGATGGCAGAAAGTAAAGGATAAACAATGCTAAGTAAAGTAACAGGAGTAGCAAGGCTCACTAAAGATGTAGAGGTTAGACATAGCAATTCAGGGACGGCAATAGCTAGTATTAGCTTGGTAAACTCAAACAAGCGTAAGAACGCTAATGGAGAGCAGGTAGAAGATACTTGCTTTATTAATGCGGTATGCTTTGGCAAGTTAGCGGAGATTGCGGAGAAGTGGCTTTCTAAAGGTACACAGATTTACTTCATTGGTGATTTACGGCAAGAGAGTTGGACTGACAAGGACGGCAATAAAAGGTCAAACCATACTATAACGATAGAGAGTTTTGAAATGCTTGGAGGCAAAGACCAACCAACTTCCCGACATCAAGAAAATGGTAAGCCCGAGATTGTACACGAAACCGCACCGAGAGTGACAGAGATACAAATGGATGATGATGAATCGTCTTGCATCCCATTTTGATACAGCCCACCCACTAAGTGTGGCATTTAAGGAGAGAACATGAAAGAATTAGTTAAAAACAGAGGATGTACTCCAAGGGGAGAGTATAAATGTCAAATTCCTATGCCTATAAACGGCAGAATACAAGGTATTGATTTTTGTATAGCTGATATTGTTGCTGCTCTAAATGCAGCCAATTTAACCACCATAGCGTCTTGTTGTGGGCATGGTAACGAAAAACTAGCAAGGATAGACCTTTGTGATGGAAGAGTTTTGCACATATCTGGCATATTTAAGGACAAACAATGAAAAAAATAATATTAATAGCACTATTAATTAGTGCTGGCAATGAGAGAAATAAATGAGCCGTAAAACAACCGAGTCTAAACTATTATCAAGACTCCATCAAATCTGCCAAAAGAAAGACCGTCTAGGCGGTTTGAGCGGTATGACGGACTCCAAGCTTGCAAATATCGAGGTTATGCTTGAAAAGGCATTGAAGCATATTAAAACTTTAAGAAATCAAAAGAGCTTTGAATAGTTACTTAAAACTACCCTCTATCGCTCTACGTTCATCAAGTTCGCGGAGTATATCCTCAAAAGTGCTTGCATAATTGCCTTGCCACTTAGCTTTTTCTACTTTAGGGTAAACTCCTTGTGTGACTTCTGGTGGCTTACTAGCACACCCTACAAACATCAAACTACTTACTATTGTTATTATCTTTAACATAATCTTTAATCCTTGTTTTGATATAGTCACATTCCTTGTTAGGAACGATTTTAACGGCGGTTTTTATTCTATCGCGATAAATGGTATGGATTATTTCTTTTTTATCTTCAAATTGCTTTATAGAGCTTTTATAGCTGTCTGCTAAAGATTTGAATTGTAATTCGTAATAAGCGTTTAATTGTTTCTCTTGATCGCGTTCCTTTTCAAGCTTATTGATTTGAAATTTCATGCCGGCAAATACCGCAAGGGCTAAAAAGAAAACTCCGATATATATTCCTATCTTGTAGGGGCTAACAACTGTCATTATTTTATCTAGCATAATAATCTCCTATGCTTCACTAATAGCTATAGATTTAATATTCAAATCGAATGTAAGTAGCGGTTGAGGTATTAAGTGCGATGGTAATCTAAAGTCTAAGAAGTCACTAACTCTATAAATCCCTATGTTAAACTCATTGTTTTGATTGCCACCAACACATAGTAACCGTCCATCTCTTAATTGTCCGACTAATAATGTGACATGACCACCACCCTTCCTAGACTTCACACATACCGCACCTATACAAGGTTTAACGCTCTTTCCGAACTTCATCCAAGATAAGGCTCTATAAGCATAAGTAGGTGGTGAGTATTCTTGTCGTTTGGTTATGTACTTAGCTTGAAACATTATCCAACCCATTACACTACCGCACCAAGCTATTTCATCTTTCCAACCAATGCCACCAACTGATGTGTGATATTCTTTTATTCTTGGGTGGTCTTTTGCTCCAGCTATCTCGTAAACGCCAACTTCTTTTAGTGCTATTTTAAGATGAAGTGGTATTTTTAGATTGTCAATAGCTCCTCTTGTAAGATTGCCTAAATCACCATCAACGATTAACTTAGCCCCTTGCTGGTTAAGAATGATTTGAAGTCTTTTGACCGCTTCGCTCATTTCTTTCTCCAAGTGAATACAGTTTCATGTTCTTCTTTGAACATACTCCTGTGCCAAGCAAATAAAAGTCCTACAATTAAGACTACATTTGATAATAATATTTGCTCTAAATCTAAAAATAGAAAATAAAAAAATACAGTTATAATAGTTATAAAGGTTGTCACGCTTTTCTTCCATAGTTGCTTATCAAGAGCGATTATAAATAATAATGTTATAACAGCTCTAACCCCAAACACACTCATCGCGTCCATTGTAAGTATTTCCATTTACAGCCTCCAATCTTCAATTAGTTTTTTAACTTTAATTACTACAGTATCAAGAAGTTGTATAATATGATATGCCACAAACAATCCAGCAAAAAGTCTTATTGATACATCATCCGTTACTTTGCCAGCCATTGCATAAGACGCAGGGAATGCTCCTGCACCAAATAACATATACTTACTAATCTCTGAAATCTTATGCTTAGTACAATCTTTACACTTCTCGTAATCATAGTGATACGAAAAAAGACTTATTACTAGCCCTACACTAGCTAATACAATTAATTCTATATTGACCGTAAATAAGCCTATCCCTATAAAACTAGCAGAAGTTACTACCTCCGCTGTTTTAAGCCCTACCGCCGTGCTTGTTATTGCCATTTTGCCCCCCTCATTTGTTAATACACCCCTTCTTGTAATTTAGTGAAGTATTCGTGGATATAAGCCTTTTCACAATGCTTATCATCTCTAAATAGAAAATTTATGACTTTCATTTGTTGCTCCTATGGTAACAATGTATAATTATGTCCATCTTCAACAATAACTGTTTTAATGCTTGTGTCGTTCATAAATGTAAAGAAACTATCTAATTCTGTGCCTTGTAACAATGGCGCTTGTATAGAATATCCCCCCCGCCATTTATATGACTCTCCTGAAGATAAGCTTATACCAGATACACTTCTTACTGCGCTGTGATACATTTTACCACCACTTTCAAATATATTATCCGCATTGCTATCAACATATCTACCATCGCCTGCCTCATAATTTCTATCCATATATGAAACAAGTTGCCCATTAGTAGCGTCATTTAACAATACTGCCCAAGCATTTGGGTATGACAATGAATCACCGCTATTAACCCCTGATGTAAAAGCAACTCTAGCTGTAGTTTCACCGTCTAGAAACAACACGGTATCGTTAAAACCGCCTATCACTAGTTGGGGACCATAATCTGTTAGTACTACAATATCTTCATATGCCCTCACTTCTGCATTAACTTCTATTTTTCCTGGTCTTACGTTTACTACAAAAGATTGTTTAAGTATGTATCTTTTTGGGTATAGCACTGGGTCTACTGCTCCTGTGGTGTTATACCCGCACAACTCATTAATAATTATATATGTCAAACATTCTGCTTTCCCGGTTGTGTTCTCTGAAAAACTAATAGGTTGCCCGTCAACAAGTACTTTATACAATATATTCCTAGCGGTTTGTTCTCCTGTTGCATCGCCGTTAGAGCCGTGATTACCGCCTGTAAAAACCTGGAGATGTCCATCTCCGTTATTAACAGCGTACACTCTCATAGGTGGTAGCCAGTCTGACGTCGATGATGTTATTGTGGAAAATAATGCGTTTCCCCTGTCAGTTGTGTCTGCCCTACTAATTGAATATATATTAGGCAATTCGTTATACCCGTTGTTTTTAATAACAGTTTTATAAAGCTTGTCACCTGACCTATGCACAATATCGGTGGTCCCATCTGTAGCTATGCTGTAACTAATAGGTTCTATAGAAATATCATCTTCAATTAATGTGTTATACTCATAACATGATGGGTCTATAATCCACGACCAACCTGGTAGCGCACTAGTTTCATAATATATTATCGTACCAGCGGAAGGTAATTTTGATGTATCTACCGTAAAATCTATTCTCATCTCTGGTCGGGAAGGTGGATATAGGCTTATTGTTTGTACCGTTCCATCCCTAACCAACTGTTCTTGAGGTCCGTAACTACTAGTTGGGGCAATTAATACTGTTCTTGAAGACTTTGTTTCGTAAGTTGCTACATCAAATGCACTAACAATCCAGTCGAATGTTGCTTCCCCATCATATGGAGCCTCATTCTGCTGATAAGACACTTGGTAATATTCATCTTTCCTAGCATTAACTATCCTAATACTTAGTAAAATATTACTGAAAGCAATAGGATTTGCAGATGTTATACCATCCCTTGTCATTTTTTTTAGCGGGTATTCTGCACCAGAGTTTAGTAGCAATGTGCCTATTGTAACTGCTTCTTCTACTATTGCTAATCTATCAAGATAATCCTGCATAACATCAAGGGCGGCTGGGTTTACCGTACCGCCACTTGCGAGAAAGTCAAGCCAATCTATAGCTCCAGTTCCAGTTAGCAATGCAGCCTGGAATGGAGTATCAGTATCAAGATCAACCTCTACTAAATAATAAGATTCATCTGCCAACTTATCATTTTCCCACAGAGATATTGTGAAGTCCCCGTTGGTGTCAGTATACACCGAAAATGCCCCATATATTTTCTCTTTTGTATCAGCCACAAAAGTTGATATAGGGACACTCAATTGGTTTACTAGTGTAAATTTTACCTCTATATTCGCCGCAGGACTTCCGCCAACATTCTCAATAGTTCCCGTGATTGTTCTCATTTAATCTCCATTATAATTTACTCGCTTCAATAAAGAAGTCGTCTAGCGTTTCATCCGTTATTCCCATTGATACAGCAACTTCATTTAATGCAGGGTTTTGTCTCTCAAATACAGAAGCTCTTTGTCAGTCTATTTTTAACGACTCATTGCCACTATTAGCGATAAATGTTTCAATATCTGCTAATTTACCCATTATTCTTAATTGCTGAATGGCTTGTCTACTTGTGATAGATTGCGGTATAATCTTAACTATAGGAATAGGTAGCCATTGGAAACCGTTATAATAATAGTCATCGCTAGGCTTATCATCTATTAATTTCCAATCATCATCATTAACTATAATTTTATCTACTATTACACCGCCATCCATAATAGTTTTTATAATAGCCTTATTTGTTGGAGCTTCGCCTTCGTGTAGAGAGTTTGTTTTTCTGTTATAGTATGTCATTCTAGTGTCACATTCCCGTTGTAAATGAAACTCGCTTTAACTTTTAGTTCCTTTACGAGTGCTGAGCCGCCGCCTATAGTTGTATAAGCATATATTTGTAGTAAATCGCCTGGACTCCATCCACTTATAGTCTCGGTATAAGTGGTATATATGGTACGATTTGATCTCTCTGTACCAACAGCAACCCCATTTTTATATATTTTAGCATAAGCAGCGCCACGAGCGATCTCCACGGCAAGGGCAAAACTTATTGTATATTCCCCACCTCTAACAAGTTGTATCTCTTTTATTTTAGTATATGAGCTTTGCCCAGTTGCGGATACTACAAAAGATACACAATCCACCAAGCTTCCAGCTGCGGCTGGATATAGTTTAGCAGGAGAAATTGTGCCATCTAATATTTTATCGTTTGTTATCGCACTATTAGCTATCCCCGCTGTTTGTATCTTTGGCGCTCCAGGTGCCCCCTCTGCAATTGCTATGGGATTGTCTCTTAACGCCTCAAATAAAACTTGCGTCCCCGGGCTATCCCCATCAAGTGCGGCGTTTGTGATATCTGTCCAATCAGCCATTTACCACGTCCATTTCGCAGGTTGAATTGTATAATTAGTTATTTTGTCACCAGTGATGGCACCATCTTCTATTGAATTAGTTTGAAACTGCGGGGCACCTGCATCGCCATTGGCTATTGATATAGAGTTGTCTCTTAATGATTCCATTAAACTTGGCTTTATAGGACTATCTCCATCTATATCAGCATCTAAAATATTAGTCCAAGCCATCTCATCTCCTTATATTATTAGATACGGCGTATCGCCATTGCTCATTCCTGAGGAAACAGGCTCTGATGCGTTTACCACTCTAACATTGTCAATATGTATCGGATCGCTTATGTTCGTTGGCTCAAACGATATATATTTTATCGGAGCTGTTGGAGTAAACGTTCGATACATATTATCTTTTATAATTGTACCATAACTAAGAGACTGCATTAAATTCAAAGATTCGTCATAAATTGATACCATTAAATCTCCCGTAGGATTGTTTATGATGTCCACATAAATACGCCATTGATATCTATGAGTTAAATCGACTGATTGATAAAATAATCTACCCACCCCAGCCGAGTTTCTTGTAATTTTAGCAAATCCTCCGGCGTCCCAAATCGTAGTTGATAATGCCGTATCAGTCCAATTTGTTAAATCAGTTGTAAAAGTACCATTAAGTATATTATTCTCATCAAATGAAATAAATGAATATCTAGCTTTCTCTTCATCACTTGCCGAAGTGTAGTCAGGTGTTGTATTTTGTGAAAAGTAAATATATCTTTGGTCTTGATACCAAGCTTCACACGCGGTATATTCTAATTCATGCCCTGCTTGTGTCCATTTCTTTTCTACTATGCAATATTGGATTGTTTCAGGTGCGCCCGTCACACTTTGTCTAGTTCTTGTGGTTATATTGACATAATTCCCTAGATTAAGAGACGCGTCTTTTGCGTCTGCTTTAAAAACCAATTCTTTAAGTATATTCTTGGTGCCGTTTAAATATCTTTGAGTAAAGACTCTCGTTTCATTCTCGGTTGCAAACCATCTTGATTTAATAACTTTTTTACGACTATCTCCAAACTCATTAACGCTTTCTTTCTCCAAATCAGCAGATATGTAAACACGTTTAAAGTCTTCTTCTTTTGACAATTCTGCCCAAGTAATAGGGCTATAATATGCCCATATTTGTGAGTTTCTGTCGGAGTCTTTATTGTTTACTCTTGAGCTTTCTTTTATTATAGTAGTTGTATCGTTTATTTCAGGAATTATATCAAAATATGTAGGTGGTGCTATTGATTTGATTTTAATCTTTTGGGTTACCTCATCCCACCACATTACGATAAGCCCTTGTTCTACTAATTCGTCTAGGAGAGTTTGCGCACCAGTTGGAGTTGATATTAGAGTAGTATAGTTTTTAGTTGCCAACCATACTGATTTTTCATCATCCCATTCGTCAGGATCTGCTGGATTATTATTGTAAGGAATATAAGATGTTGGGATATCAGCATAATTTACCATAATATCATACATTATATCTATTATGTTTTCATAGTCGTATAATTTACATATTTGAACACTATCATTTATCGAATGTGTTGTAGCTGTAGTTAAGTATTGCGCTCTTGTAATTCCACTTATCACATCTCCTGATATCGATGTGTAAGTCATTATCTCTTTTCCGATTTTGATTATGCCACTGGCAGGATACTCTGACCCGACACCGATAGGAGTTAATGTGAGTGATGTATCGGATATTGTCATCGCCACCGATAATTCACCCGTTGAAACTTCCGGAATTTTGACTCTATCATTGTCAATTTTTTTAAGGATATCTTTGCCGACTATTCTTACTGTTCCGTTAGCGTCTGGGCCGTCAATAGATTCTATTATATATTCTCTTGTTTTAAAGTTATTAACATCATACCCGTCACCCATATATCCTGTTCTAACTCTTACTATTCTACCATTATAATATTGATTTCTAGCAAATAGTTTACCGAAATAAGTCCCTTGCGCTGTGTCATAAGACCTATCAGATACATAAGGATCTATCCCTCTATCGTTGTGGATGAAATCCTGCAAAACTATATTGCAAGAACTTCTATATCCCAATCCAACGCCTATGGATATTTTGGTAGGTGCGAATGAAACGCTTTTTAAGCATGGGATTATATTTTCGCCGACTGGTATAAATGCAGAATTTGAAATAAATCTATAAGTTTTTGTAGTTTTATTATAATTTAACGTATCTTGACATGTTCCAAATGTATTATAACACTTATCTTCTCCTGTTACCCCTATTGCAGCGGTGCATGGGGAAGTCCCATAAGTTAAAGAACATGAATCTAAATCAAGTTCTACAATTTGAATGGGTGTTCTCCCTTGTGTTTTTGCTTCATCTATGAAAGCCATGTTTGCGCCTTGACGTTTATTTTAGCGTTATTCCATATGCTCCCTATATACTCGATATCAGGGATATTACCGTCCGTCCAGCAAAAAGCCGCATTTGTATCGTCCCATACATAAAAAAAAGCTTTAGTTTCGGCATGAGCGATAAATGGTATCCAATAAGTAGTTATCCATGTTGGGTCTTGCAATAATGCTTCTATTGTAATGCTTGCAGCGTTTCTTAGTAACGTATTACCAAGTAACCGACCATTATCTCCTATGTTTGACATATATTCATTCCCAAATGCTCTATCTGGCGTTATCATGCTTTCTGGTACTCCCAAAGGTATATCCATAATTTCTCCAAATGATATAACTGCTACTGATGCAACGGCTGTCGGACAAGATAGTTTCACTCTCCATTTAGATGCTACTACTTGTGCCATTCTGTGATAAATCACATCAGGAGTAGATAAATAAGGTGTGCATGGTATCCAATTAGTTCCGCCGTCAATGGAATATTCTAGTCTAATAGTTGAGCCGGTAGTATCTATGTCATGAGCAAATACAGCAAAGTAATCTGCTTTTAATGCTGCAGGCAAAGTAGCTGTAATGTAACTCGTTCCAGTTGCCGCAGGCTTCCACCAATCATATGTTGTCCATGTCGCTGCGTTTGCACCTTCAAAGCCAGTTGCTTCGCTTGATACTACCAAAGTAGCTCCAGTCAATAAATTGTCATATGCAATAGAGTGATTCATTATACTATCCTTATTTGCGCACCCATGTCGCCTGCGGTTTCATTAATTTGTTCGATTAATTTTCTCACGCTTGCGGTGCTTATTATCATATCGTCATCTCCTAGGCTTATAGTAACTTGTACCGGTGCGGCTTGTGTTGTTGGTTGTGTGCTTGGAGATGCAACTACCGTTGGACTTGTTCCTATTTGTGAAGGTGCGATACCAGATGCGCTGCTAGTCCCAAATGAAGTTGCCATAATTGATTGTACTTTAGCCACTTGCGCCGCTGTGGCGATTGCTGCCATAGTTGCACCCACAACAGGACCACCAATAGCCGCACCCCAAGTATAAGCATTTGACGCCGCTTCATATGTTTGCAATATTGCCTGTGCCGTAGATGCTATTTTGTTTATTTCAAACATTGCTTTATTCTGTGTTGCTACGCCTTGAGTCATATTTATCATCTCTGATATAACTGTATTTACTTGATTCCGCATTGACATTGCGGCAACTGCTTCTCTTTGATTATGCCCAGATTGAAATATTTGAGTTAATGAATCTTGATATTGTTGCTCACTCATTAGCATTGCATCTTTGCGTTGTTGATCGGTTATCATGTCTGTTTCGAAAAGATGGCTAATTAATGCGTTTTGAGTTTCTTTTTGCGCTATTAAATCTTCTGTTGGATAAAGAGTTTCTAATAATTCTGCTTTTTTATCTTTTAAATTTTGCAAATATTCTTCATATTCTGATATGCTAGGACTTAATAAACCAGATGCTGCGCCTTTTGTGCCTGTTCCCGCGTTTGATGTACCGCCCCCACTACCACCGCCGCCAGCACCTCCATTGCCACCAGGTGGAGGTGGTATGGTGGACAAAGAAGATGCTGATGCACTTCTGCCTGCCATTGTATCTCTAGCAATGTCGCTCATTAGCATATTGGTTTCTATACCCATCTTCATAATAGAGTTTTGGAGTGATTCTACTTCTACTTTAGCAGTTTGTGCGCCTAAAGATATTTTGCTAAATACGGTTTTTTCTGCTCCTAAGGCTTTCCCAAGAAATGTATCGGCTAGTTGGTTTTGGGCTTCTGTAACCATTGACATTATATGGTTTAAGAAATCTTCTGTAGTAGATAATGCGGCGTGTTCTAATTTCGCCCAAGATAACATATGATAGGCTACCAATTGAGCAAGCCCTATCCCAACTACCTTAAACGCTCTTACTGTATCAGCGGCAAATTCAGCAATATCGTCCGTATGTTCGCCTATAAAATTGGATAGCCCAACTATTGTTTCAGCAGTTGAACGGCTAACTCCTGACGCTTCGTCCATTCTACCTATTAATCTTAAAAGGCTATTATTAGCGACTGTTATAGATTGGTCTATCGTTATGCCCATTTTGCTAAATTCTTTATCTATAGTGCCAGATTGTTTAAGTAGAGCATCAATTACTACCTTAGATGTAAGCTGCCCTTGTTCTGCCATTTTGCGGAGTTCGCCCCTGGTAACCCCTAAAGAGTCCGCCAATGCTTGAGCTATTCTGCTCCCATTTTCGGATATGGCATTAAATTCCTCACCTCTAAGCACACCACCAGCCATAGCTTGTCCAAGTTGCGTGATCGCACTCGACGCTTCACCTGCATTAGCTCCTGATATAACTAATGATTTATTTACAATTTCTGTTACACTTAAAACCGATTGCTGTGATACGCCCAAATCCTCTGTAGCTCTAGCCATTCTTGAATACAAACTTACTGTAGCTTCTAATTCCTGCCGGCTTTCTTGTGCAATTTGAAAGAGTTCTTGGTGAGCTATTTTAAATTCCAAAGTGCTTTTGGTTGCAAGTATTAGTTGGCTGTTTATGTTTGTCCAAGTATCTGCGTATTTTGCAAGTTCAACAGTTCCAAGAGCAGCGACTACCGTTCCAAGTACAGTTTTCATGCCTGCCATTGCAACTGATGTGCCTTGTGTGGTTTTGCCTAGTTTATCGGTTTTCTTGTCCGCTGTGGTGGCTGATGTTGAAAGTTTATCTAAGTCGCGTGCAGCCTCTTTTATTTCTCTAGAGTCTGATTTAAGTATGAGTGAATGTATCTCTGCCATGTCAGCCTCTCAATTGTTTTTTAATGCGGGCTGCCGCTTCTTTTTTAGTTTCTGGGCGTGAAATATAAGGAGATTCTTCATCTATCTTGCGTTTAGAATATTGATTAGCGAATATATTAGAAAGATTTTTTATCATTTTTGTTTCCCATTCTGTTATATTTTTATGGCACAAAACATTCCAAGAATTGATCTCATTGAATGTTAAGCTTGTGCCATCGCTCATAATCCACCCTAAATCGGATAAATATCCTATAATATACTCGTACCCGTTCAACTCCGGCAATTCTAAATATCTATCATTGCCTTGTTGTATAAAGATTTGACGCCTTGTGAGCTTTTGCTCATTTGGTGTCGTATCTAGCCAAGCAATATGCCTTACATAAAGCTCTAGTTGCTCGGCGATTGTTCCAAAAAATTAGCTTCTTTATCTATGAACGCACCGACTCTTTTTTTGAGCCAAGATAATTTAGTATAAAGATTCACAGCATTTTCAAAATTGCATTCTAAAGATTTGCCTTCATGCTCTATATTTTCCCAGCTTGCAGTACACGCGGCTAATATATTGATATAGTTTTTTTCAATCAATTCAGGCGTTAATTTCTCTTTTTTTTGTTTTGGGAGATTATTTATCGCCTCTGTATATTGTGGAGAGTCCGGCGCATATATCTCTATACGTATGCCTGTATCCTCGCCAGTAATAGGGTGAAACACTTCCATAATAGCCGTGTCTTTGTTTTTAATTGCAAAAATATCCATTATGACACCGTCTCTACTATGTCGCCAGTCCAAGCAATTGTAGCAGTTGCCATTGACGCATTTTCGCCTGTTCCATTGGTTTTAGGAACACCCATTACTAAACCTGTAGCATAATCCGCTGACGCATCTTGATACAAGATTTTAAATGATGCAGCATCTTGTGAAGCATAAGCCGTCTTTAGTGCAATTTGTCCTGTATCAGATATGGCTGTTGCAAATTCAACCGTTGCCGTTCCGAAGTCTTTAGTGCCTTTTTTCTTACAAATACCAGTTTTTACCAATGAGATCGAAACTTCTCCATAAGTCGCACCAACCGAAGGAATAGAAGTTATACCGCCTATCTCCGTCCATGATAGAGCTTCAAAGCCCGCCTCATTATATGTAGCCGGGAGTGTTGCAGAAATATGTAAAGTTGCTCCTGCAATAGTCCCGAAGTCGTCACAAGTAGCTAGTGCCATGTTATTCTCCTTTT
>Ga0265293_10007060_pt1 | contig 17531 bp, 18 predicted proteins | sample Munlanlewell138R_FD_192505 | JGI IMG/M metagenome (GOLD analysis project Ga0265293, IMG submission 192505) | Leachate microbial communities from a municipal landfill in Southern Ontario, Canada - Leachate well 138R | ecosystem: Engineered > Solid waste > Landfill > Unclassified | place: Canada...
AGTGATTTTAGATGAAGAAATGGGCAATATGATAAAATTCAATCAGGCCTATAACGCCAGTGCCATTATGATAACAACGCTGGATAAGATTCTTGACACCACTATAAATCGCTTAGGAATGGTAGGGAGGTAATATATATGCGTATTACAAACAGTATGATGGTAAATAATCTTCTTAAAAACCTATATAAAAACTATACAAAAATGGACAAAGCCCAACAAATGCTTGCATCACAAAAAAAGTTCCTGCGGCCTTCCGATGATCCTATCGGTGTTACAAGAAGCCTGCGTCTAACCACTGAATTACTAAACATGTATCAATACAGCAGAAATGTTGACGACAGTGATTCTTGGCTTCAAAGCAGTGAGCAGGTTATAAAAAACATGATGGAAGTAATGCAAAGAGTAAGAGAATTAACTGCCCAAGCCTCCAATGAGACTTATTCCCCTGAGGATAGAAAAAAGATTGCAGATGAGATAACGGAATTAAAAAATCAGTTAATCGGGCTTGGTAATACCGCTTATGCGGGAAGCTATCTTTTTTCCGGATATAAGACAGATAAAGCATTGTTTAACTTGGATGGCACCTATAACTTGGATGGCGGAATTCTAAGTATCAATGAAGATATTTTTGTAAATGTAGGCATAAGCGACAGAATGAGCATTAACTATGTAGGGCAAAAAATATTCGGTCATATGGCCACAACGACCTATGATGAATATGTATTAAAAAGTAATGGTAATTTTGTCGGAGCAAAGTTGGATAGCACAAATAATGGATTTATTATAAATTATAACGGTACAAATTATACAATTACTATGGATATAAAAGAATATAATTCTTTTGAAGGCGGCAGCTTTGTTAGAGATTTAAATGAAGCAATTGTAGGTGCGATACCCGATGTTTCACCGGCTCCCGAATTAAAGGATGTAGTTAAAGCCTCCCTTGAAAACGGTGAAATAGTATTTCGCGGTGCGAGGGAATTTGAGATAATATCTACAGGCACTACAATGAATATAAAAGATACAATGGGAATTGATTTTGACAAAGGAGCGGAATTAACAAAGATCATCGTCTCTGATATTAACGATATTGATAATCCCATATCTCATGGAGATGAAGAATACCGGCTTAAAGCGGCAAGTAGCTTTACCGGTGTCGCAAGCGGTGATGAATTCATAATATACTATGGTGATTATACTTATAAAGTAATAATGGATAGAGATTATGGAGCTGATGAAGATAAAGAATTTATATACGATTTTAATAAAAAACTGTCAGAGGATTCCGATTTAAAAAAACTCAAAGGGCATCTTAAGCTTTATGAAAAGGATGGCATGTTTGCAATATCAGCAGATAAAAAATTTAGAATTGATAGCGGATATTTTGATAAACTAGGATTTGAGGATAATATCGGTGGGGCGAGCGGATTGAAATCGATAAAAATTGCTCATAGTATGCAAGGAGGAGAAATAAATCTTATTGATAATCCCATCACTATCACAGACGATGTAAATGATAAAATATATCTGACATATGGCGGCAAAGGTTATACGATAGATTTGCATAACGATTCCACTCCCAAAGTATATGACGGAACGAGCAATACCTTTGATGATTTAGTAAATGATATACAATCAGCAATAAATAACACCGATCTTAAAGGCTATATTTCCGTAACGGGAAATAATGGCAAGATACAATTTAGCGGAGATTCAGAATTCAAACATACCTATGGGATAGCGGGGGATTTTGACGGAATAAGCGATTTATCTACAGACCCTTTGACTATAGATGGCTCAAATGATAGATTTGATATAAAACTTGGCAGCGGTTCACCTGTTACAATGAAAATAGACCAAGGCACCTATACGACCTTGGATGATTTTACAAACGCAATACAAAATTCAATAGATGGGGATATGTATATAAGGGGAAGAGTAACAGTTAGCAATGACGGTACAAATATAACCTTTTATTCAGATTTACCTATTACAATATCCCAAACCTCAGGTTCCGGACTATTAAATTCTGCTACATCTTCCGACAGTGACCTTATGGAAGCTTTCAGCTTTAACACCGCTAAACAAAGCTCAAAAATAGATAAAAAAGTAGAATCCGGTTCGGCAACACAGTTGATAGGAATGTTGGACCAACTTATACTTGATCTAAATAACAGTGACACCGAAGAAATAAATAAAGCATTAAAAAGACTGGATGCCAATATAAATAATCTTAATGCGGTACGAGCAGAAATGGGGGTAAAAAGCAATAGATTGGAACTGACTAAAAACAGAATAGAAGACGATAATGTGAATCTCAGGGAGCTGTTATCGAAAAACGAAGATGTGGATATTGCGGAAATGATAATGAAACTTCAAATGGATACAAATGTATATAACGCTGCTCTCTCCGTCGGCTCAAAGATAATTACGCTATCTCTGGTAGATTTTTTGAGATAAAGGAAGTATATAAATTATGAATTGTCATTCCGAACTTTTCTATCCTGTCATCCTGAGGCTTCAGCCGAAGGATCTTGACCCCAAAGAAACGACCCCGACAATTCGTGGGGAAGATTCTTCGTCGCTGCGCTCCTCAGAATGACGGTGCAGGATTGTCATCCCGAACGTAGTGAGGAATCTTGACCCCCAAGAAGGGACCCCGACAATTCGTGGGGAAGATTCTTCGTCGCTGTGCTCCTCAGAATGACGGTGCAGGATTGTCATTCTGAACTTTCCTACCCTGTAATCCTGAGGCTTCAGCCGAAGGATCTTGACCCCAAAGAAACGACCCCGGCAATTCGAGGGGAAGATTCTTCGTCGCTGCGCTCCTCAAAATGACAATAAAGGAAGTGGCAGAATGACAATAAATTTAAACTCATTTCAATTGCAACATAATACGACTCAGGAAAAATAAATGCAGCAGCGAAACTTGACGATTTAGACAGTAACGTGCAAAGTGATATAAGGGAAAGCCATTAGGTTTTTAAAGATGGATAGCCTAACAAAATAAGTACCATATCCTCCTGTTATATTAGATGAGCTCAGAAAAGCTTATTATTGAACAAAGGAAAACATTTCATTTATGGATGAAATCATTGTAAACTTGAAGTTTAATTAATATAATATAACATATCAGTTGCGAAGGTAGAACAGATGGAAAAACAAATGTAGATTTTGGAGAAATTATGGAACTTATTCCTGTATCAGATAGGAAAAAAACACCTGGACAAAGGAACAAATGTTCGATACAATAATATAGAGAATGTTCATCTATTTTAATTTCATCTGGATTGATAACCAAGTCAAAACGTCAAATTTCGGAAGTTTGATGGGGGGTGACATAATATGAAGGAGTTTACATTTATAGATTTGTTTGCCGGAATTGGAGGCACTAGGCTAGGATTCCAGGAGCTGGGGGGAACTTGTGTATTTACTAGCGAGTGGAATGAGTGGGCGAAGAAAACATATACAGCTAATTACGGTAATGGTCATACTTTTATTGGTGATATAGTTCCATTCCCAGAGGAAGAAGTGGCAGAGCATGATATATTGCTCGCGGGTTTTCCCTGTCAGCCTTTTTCAATAGCCGGTGTATCGAAAAAAAATGCACTAGGCAGGCCCCATGGCTTTGAATGCACTACGCAAGGAACATTGTTTTTTGATATTGCAAGGATTATAGCAGCAAAAAAACCAAAGGCATTTTTATTGGAAAACGTTAAAAACTTATTATCTCACGATGGGGGAAATACTTTCAAAGTAATATTAGAGACCTTGGAAAATGAATTGGGATACGATGTGCATTATAAGGTGATAAACGGGATACACTGGGTTCCACAAAATAGAGAACGAATTATTATTGTTGGTTTTAAAAACAAAGCAAAGTTTTCTTGGAGTAATCTGAGTATTCCGGAAGAATCACAAACATTAAAAAATATACTGCACCCGCAAAATGGTAGCGAAGAACCCGAAGAGCCATATACAATAGGTAACGAGGCCAAGGTTCATAGCAAATATGTGTTAAGCGATAAGCTGTGGGAATATTTAAAAGCATACGCGGAAAAGCATCGTGCAAAGGGCAATGGCTTTGGTTATGGCTTAGTTACAGAAGATGACACTGCTCGCACATTATCAGCACGTTATTATAAAGACGGCTCGGAGATACTTATTCATAGAGGGAAAGGGAAAAATCCACGCAGATTGACTCCCAGGGAATGTGCAAGATTAATGGGATTCCCAGACAGTTATGTTATACCCGTATCCGATACGCAGGCCTATCGACAGTTCGGAAACTCAGTTATCGTTCCATTAATAAAAGAGGTAGCAAATCTTATGTTGAAGCATATATAATTTTATACATGCTTTAAAACAATGTGAGGAATGAATATGAAGGCTGGTTATTTATCTCAGTATTTTACAGGAGTGGCAATTAAAAATCTTAGTGCAGTAGAGATAGACTTGTATAGCAGCAATCAACATGAGTTTAATGGAGTTGGTAGTTTAAAAGAGATTTTTGGCCGCCCTCAAGGCAAAAGTAAATTTAATACGAAGTTTATATACCTCAATGATCATGATGATGAACCTATTATTGAGGATGGTTTTTTAACTTGGTATGATGCAAGGGAAAACCATCCTACACGATCTGAATATAGATTATATTTTCCTACCACTCAGGTATCCATGTGTGCAGCAATAGGAGATTTATTGCTCATTGGACGAAGACCGGATAATTCTGTTTTAGTGATAATAGCAGAGGATAGTTCAACTATTGCCAATCAGATTAAATGGTTGTTTGGTTTTAGTTCAGAAATACATCCGGGGTTTTCAATCAGAGGTGAGTTAGAAAGTGAGCAAGATAAAATAGCTTTTGCATCAAGGATAATACTTGAGCAAATAGGTATAATGATTGAGGATAGCGAAGAAACATACTTAGACGACATGATTTCAAAATTTGGTAGCGAATTTCCTTCAACAAATACTTTTTCTCAATATGCCCGTTCTACACTAAAAGATGTTGAACCACTTGAGGATGCTGATACTGCTTTATTAACATGGATAGAGCGGGAAGAAATACTTTTCAGAACTTTTGAAAAGCATTTAGTTGGGGATCGATTGGAAAAAGGATTTGCTAATGATGTCGATGGGTTTCTATCATTCTCCCTCTCAGTTCAAAACAGAAGAAAAAGCCGTGTAGGTTATGCGCTGGAGAATCATTTAGAAGAAATTTTCAAAGCTTATGAAATTCACTATTCACGGAATAGAATTACGGAAAACAAATCTAAACCGGATTTTATTTTCCCCAGCATAGAAAAATACCATAATGAGGCTTATGATTCTATGCTTTTAACAATGCTTGGCGTGAAGAGTACTTGCAAGGATAGGTGGAGACAAGTGTTGTCTGAGGCCGATAAAATAAAGATAAAACATCTTTTTACTCTGGAGTCTGCAATTAGTATAAATCAAACAGATGAAATGAAAGACAGGGATTTGCAACTGGTGGTACCTAGAAACTTGCATTGTACATATAACAAAGACCAAAAAGATTGGCTTATTAATTTAGCGGATTTTATAATAATAGTTGCTAATAAACAAAAGAAGGAATTATTGTAACATGATATTATGGCATCGTACCAAGAAGTATTGGAAAAAATAATTTACACACTTTTACACATATCCCGGTAAGGAGCGATTATCAACCGCCCGAGTATAGCAGCTTTCTATCGAAACATAAGCTCCTTCCAACATTTTCGACATTCCAAGATTCTTCGTCGCTGCGCTCCTCAGAATGACAGTAAAGGAAGTGGCAGAATGACGGCGCAAGGTTATCATTCCAAGGCACTTTCACATATGTCATCCTGAACTTTCCTATCCTGTAATTCCGAATTCCTCTGCCCTGTAATTCCGAACTTCCCTACACTGTAATTCCGAATTCCTCTGCCCTGTAATTCCGAACTTCCCTACCCTGTCATTCCGAACGCAGTGAGGAATCTTGACCCCAAAGAAACGACCCCGGCAACCCACCCCAACAACCTACATTCAAAATCATATTGATATAAACTAATTTTTCATATAAACTTAAGTAAGAAAATGAATAGGGGGCTAAACCATGCTAATAAAAACCAAGTATTTCGGTGAAATACAAATAGATGAAAAACAAATTATCGACTTTCCGGAAGGAATCCCCGGTTTCCAAGACGATAAACAGTACATAATGATAAGAGACGAGGACACGGACTTCACCTTCTTTCAGTCTTTAAAGACCGAAGACCTATGCTTCATCACCTTACCGCCGGTACTCATAGTAGGGGATTATGGTTTTGATATAAGCAAAGAAACGGTGGAAAAATTGGAACTGGAAAAAGCGGAAGATGTTTTGGTGTATTCCATACTCAATATTCCGGAAGACTATAAGAAGATGACTGCAAACCTTAAAGCACCTATAGTAATAAATATAAAAAATAATAAAGGCACTCAGGAATTATTAGATGATGATAAGCTTGATCTTAAACACCCTGTATTTAAGGGGGAAGAATAATGTTAGTATTAGCCAGAAAAAAAGACGAATCCATACTTATAGGCGACAATATAGAAATAGTTATAACGGATATAACGGAAGATAAAGTTAAGATAGGTATCGAAGCCCCTCGACATATGAAAATCTTTCGCAAAGAACTATTAGAACAAATCCAAGACGAAAACATAAAGTCCGCTGGTGCAAAGGTGGATCTCTCCGCTTTAAGAAAAACCAAGATATAGTAAGCAGCAAATTTACTTAAACCACTAAGAACACAAAGACCATTAAAAATGCATATTACTTTAAACCCTTTGTGTACTTCGTGGTTTATATTATTCATAAAGCAGATAAATAATCAATATTGAATAATGCGCATAAAAGGAGTATAATATACTTGAAACGGGGTATAACATATGAAGAGAAGAGACCTGATTAATTATCTTGAAAAGAATGGTTGGTATCTTAAGAGAAATGGTGCAAATCATGATATATACACTGATGGAGAAAGCATAGAACCAATACCGAGGCATAATGAAATAAATGGAAAGTTAGCGAAATCAATTTTAAATAAAATAGATTTTAAAAAAAGGAAAGGAATTGATTAAATGAGAAAGGTATATCCAATTATAATAAAAGAAACAAAAAGTGATTATTATGTTAGAATACCCGATTTTGATATTGCTACCCAAGGAACAGATTTAGCCGATGCAATTTTCATGGCGAGGGATGCAATAGGCTTAGTGGGAATCGATATGGAGGATGACGGCAAATCCTTACCGGAACCCTATTCAAAAGAAGAGACTATAGAAGATGAAGATATTTATACTTTGGTAGATATAGATTTTGATGAATATAGAAGAAAACACGATAATAGGTCAGTAAGGAAGAATTGCACAATACCAAGTTGGTTAAATGAAGAAGCAATTAAAGCCGAAATAAATTTTTCCAAAGTGTTGCAGGAAGCTTTGCTAAATCAACTCAATATACAACGATAACTCCCTCAACCACCGTAGAGGCGGATTCATTCGCCCGTATATAAATCTCCATTCCAACCCTTTGATAAAACTCGCAAAATATTCTAAAAAACTCTAAAGTTCCATAAACATTCCTCCGATATAAATTATGAAAGCAATAGATGACATTTCAAAAACCATAGGGCCCATGGCATGAGAAGTGACATCTTTGCAAATAAATTCCGGAAAGGACTCCGGAAAAGTAAAATTCAAGGAGGAAGAATTATGAGAATTAATAACAACTTAATGGCAATGAATACCCACAGACAACTGGGAATTTCAACAAATAGTGGAGCAAAATCTATGGAGAAACTTTCATCCGGCTTTAGGATCAACAGAGCCGGAGACGACGCCGCAGGCTTGGCAATCTCCGAAAAGATGAGAGGTCAAATTCGAGGACTTACACAGGCATCGAGGAATGCTCAAGACGGCATCTCCCTTATTCAAACAGCAGAAGGTGCATTAAATGAGACTCACGCAATTTTACAAAGAATGAGAGAATTGGCAGTACAATCATCCACTGACACAAATACAGATGATGATAGACTTGAAATCCAAAAAGAAATAGACCAACTGGCAACGGAGATTACAAGAATATCAACGACCACTCAATTTAACACAATGGATTTATTAGACGGGACCTATGAAGATAAGAAATTCCATATAGGTGCCAATGAAGCTCAAAATACAACAATAGCAATATCAGATATGAGTGCCTATGCATTAAAAGTAGCAGGTGGGGTTGAATTTTTAGAAGTTGAAGAACTTGATAAAGATGCAATTGTCGCCTTAGGGTTTACTGATTACGATCAATCCACTAATAAAAATGCTGTAAAAGATGCTGAAGGAAATATAGTAGCTATAGAGATTGAGACAGGCAAATGGTATGCATTGGAAGACATAGAAGTAAGCGGAACAGATTTAGCAGCTAAAGCAGGAGCTGAGGCTTTACCCGTCAAAGAAGGAATCACTCTTAACGGAAAACTTGTAGTAGAAGAAGAAAACGTAGCAGTACTTGGGAAAACAGCCACAGTAATAAAAGACAATGATAGTGCAGCAGGAGAAGTAGTAGGAGTTAAAATCGGTGACAATTGGTACGCATTGGATAATGTACATTTAGATGGGAATGACTTAGCAGCTATAGATCCGGAAAAGACATTGGATGTTGCTTCAGGAAAATATCTTGATGATGGTGAAGGCAATGCAGTAGGCGGCATCAATGTATCTACTCAAGCAGCAGCAGATAAGGCTATAACTGTTATTGATGATGCAATAAGCACAGTTTCATCTGAGCGTTCCAAACTTGGAGCTATGCAAAATAGATTAGAACATACTATAAAGAATCTTGATAATACTTCAGAGAACCTGCAAGCAGCAGAAGCAAGAATCAGAGATGTAGATATGGCCAAAGAGATAATGGAATTCACTAAGCAGAATATATTACAACAAGCTGCGACAGCTATGTTGGCTCAAGCTAATATGGCACCCCAATCAGTATTACAACTGTTAGGATAGGCGGTAGTCAGTTGGCAGGGTCCCTTAGGGAGTAATCCTTAGGTGCAAATCGGGTGAATTGCTGGGAACTCCTTAAGCTGACTAAACCACAACGCAATCCGAAAGGGTAATCGTGAAGGTGTAAAAATTAGTTGGATTGGACAATCAGCAGCCAAGCTCCTGTATCGAAAGGTTGGAGAAGGTTCAACGACTAGGATATACCACCTAAACAATTTATAACAGATTGCATGGTGATGAAATCCGTAGGGAAGAGGTGCTCCCGAAGTACCCGACAACCTGTTTTAGTGGTTAGTGGTTAGTGGCTAAATAGGTTGAAGATATAGTCTGGCAGATGGTGAAAGCCATTTGATTGCCCGCAAGCAAATATGGCACCTCAATCAGTATTACAATTACTAAGATAATCTAAATATTAATAAGCCGGGGATTTATTTCCCCGGCTTATTTGCATATTCAATCCTAGCAGCCCCGTATTACCGGGGGAATCTTCGAATGAATTCGAAGCTACTGTAGGTACATTTGTGGTTTCTCGTAAGATTCTTCGTCGCTGTGCTCCTCAGAATGACGGTGTGGGGTTATTACTCTTCTTTTTCCCAAGCATCCAGCTTTTCCATAATGGCATCGTAGGTTTGTCTAGATATTTCAGGCAATTTGCCTAATATCTTTTCCGCTTCTTTAAAACCTCTATCAATGGCATTTCTAAGAGTTTCCAATTTGGATTTGTCTCCACCGGATGCGGCTATTGCGAAATCTACGATACGTTGGCTGGTTTTCTCCACTCCTAATTCCCCGTCAGGACCAATTAACGCTTCCGCTTCAAGACGGGCTTTATCATCAATTTCTATTATTGTGTCAGGTTCAAGAAATTTAAAAGTCTTTCCTTGTCTGGTGAGCAGCTCTTCAACTAAACGCCTTAAGCCGTCATAGGATTTATCTGCTTCCGCCTTGAGCTTCAGTATTGTGTTTTTATCATATATATGTCTAATATTTTTCTTTTCCGATTTGTTATATACAACTGCAGGTTGTTCTTGTCCTTTGGCATCTTTTTTCTTTATATCCTTTTCCTTAGGTTCAATTTTTTCCGGTGGAATTACAGGTTTTACAGGTTGTACACCTCCGACTTTCATCATAATCACCTCCATTTAATAATATATCGGCATAATTTAAGGATTTCTGAAATAGAATTTGTGTGAATATATTTATATTTTTTATTGCAAATATTAATAAGCTGCTTATCAGAAATGGTTAGGGTGCGAACAGTAACCTAAAATTGATTAAATCGTGAACATAAGTTTTTGTTTTATTGAAATGGTATGGATTAGTAGTATATAATTATATGTAGAAATTAGGGAATAAATGTTGAAAATAATAACAGGTAATCTGTCTATATGGAAGGGAGTTTATTATTTTATGCTATGGTGGAGTGATGAATTAAAAATTGGTGTAGATACTATTGATGAGCAGCATAAAGGTATCTTTGATAAAGCGGAGGATATTTTAAATTTGGAAGTAGATTCAAAACCTTTTGCAGTAAAAAAGATGTATCAATTTTTGCTTAATTATGTGGCAACACATTTTAAAGACGAAGAAAAGGTAATGGAGGGAATAGGTTATCCTGATTTGGAAGAGCATAAGAAGCAGCATATTTATATTACAAATGAACTTAGCAAATTAGTGGACAAGGCAATAAAAGAAGGAATCACCGAAGAAAACATCGATGCGATGAAATTGTTGGTGATTGAATGGCTAATCAATCATATCAGTGAATCGGATAGAAAAATTGCTGTATTTATAAATGAAAAAAAGCCCGAATAAACGGGATGATAAATATTATTAAAGGAGAGATTGCTGATGGAGATAAGAGGAATAATGAGGTCACCTGCGGTTTCTGTGAGACCTGATGATACTGTGGGCAAGGTATTGGAAATTATGAATAGGGAAAAGGTTAACGGCACACCTATTGTTGGTGAAGATAATAAGCTTTTGGGGATTATTGTTAAAGCGGATATTTATCGCTTTTTAATGGAGCCGGGACATTTTGAAAGCTGTCCCGTAGAATGGGTTATGACTAAAAAGGTTGTAAAGGCACAGGCAAGGGAGGATGTTTTTGAGGTTGGTAAAAGGTTAAGGAATAAGAATGTTATCGCATTGCCCGTATTGGATGGGGGTGAGTTGGTAGGGCTTGTTTCTATTGAGGATATTGTGGATTATTTTTTGAGCCGCTAAAACTCAGCCACCCCACCGCCATTCTGACATTTTCTTTATTGTCATTCTGAGGAGCGCAGCGACGAAGAATCTTCCCTGCGGGTTGGTTGTTGGGTTGTTGGGGTCACTTCTTTGGGGTCAAGATTCCTCACTACGTTCGGAATGACAGTATAAGAGGGGGCTGACAACCCCACCCCTTTCATCGTTCAAAATATAGGTATTGTAGAAAAACATCATATTTAGTAGAATAAGGATTAGGGGATACAAAATATTGATTGTAGTTTGTATCTATAGCAATTAAATATAGGGGGGCTGTTGTATGAATAAGAAAGATTTATTTAGAAACGCGGTGGAGTTGCTGCCGGATCCTTTTTTTGCTATAGACAAAGACGGTAAGGTTATATTATGGAACAAAGCTATGGAGGAGCTGACAAAGGTAAAAAAGGAAGATATACTGGGTAAAGGTGATTATGCTCATTCCATGATTTTCTACGGGTATAAAAGGTCTACTTTAGCCGAGCTGGCTCTAAAATCGGATGAAGAAGCGGAAAAGTACTATTATGCATTTAAAAGAAGTGAAGACGGCACTGTTGAAGGCGAGACATACAGCACTAAGATGGATTATTATGATTGGGGTAAAGCGGTTCCAATCCTTGATGATAAGGGAGAAATCGAGGCAGTACTGTCTATATCAAGAGATATAACAGATTTAAGGAAGTTTGAGAAGAAACAAGGGGAGCTGTTAAAAAGATATGAAATCCTTTTTGCCAACAGTCCCGACGGGATTGCATGCTTTGATAATAGGCATGTAGTTATGGATGTAAATGACAGTTTTTTAAAAATTTTTGGTTATAGGAGAGAAGAATGTCTGGGAAGGGACTTGGATGATTTAATTATGCCCGGCGAACAGAAATCAATCGCCAAGGATATGACAAATATGCTATTTGAAAAAGGCTTTGTTGATTTTGAAGATACGCGATATACAAAAACAGGTGACCCTGTAATCGTGAACGTAAGAGCCATACTGATGCAGTTAGGGGACGGGCCGATTCTGGGCGGTTATGGAATATATGCGGATATCACGGAAAGGGTAAAATATAAAGAAGAATTGGAATCTGCCAATGTTGAATTAGAAGCAACTATAGAGCAGCTCATGTCCAGTGAAGAAGAGTTAAGAGCTCAATATGACGAGATACAGGAAAATCTAAAGAAAATCGAATTTCTTGCTTCTCATGATCCGTTGACAGGACTTTATAACAGGAGGAAGCTATCGGAAGTCTTGGTGAATGAACTGGATAGCAGTGGAAAAGGTGCGATAATTCTCTTGGATTTAGATGATTTTAAGAATGTAAACGATGCTTTAGGTCATACTTATGGGGATAAGCTGTTAAGAGATATTGCTGCTTTAATAAAAGATTTATCTCCTAAAAATGCAGTACCCTTCAGATATGGGGGAGACGAGTTTCTTATATTGATTAGAGAAAAAGAGAGTTTAGAGATAGAAGAGCATGTTCAGTGTATAAGAGAAGGCTTTAACGAAAAAATCATAGTTAACGGTTTGGAAAATGATATAACCGTGACTATGGGAATAGTCAAATATCCTGCGAATGGCAGAAGTGCCGATGAACTTTTCTTAAAAGCCGATATTGCCCTATATACTGCTAAAAAATCAGGTAAAAATAAATATGTATTTTATAATGATGATTTGAAAGAATGTTTTATCAATAAGAAATAAACAAATTTTACTAAAGAAATCCTTTCCTTATTACGATATATATAAGTGAAAGGATTTAATTTTTTCCATGGAGGGAGATAAAAATGAGAATAGAAAACTTAAGTGCTGATTTAGATATCAGTGCTCCAATCAACAACATTCAGACAGTTGTAAAAAGAAGCGATGAACATTCCGTTGATAAAAAATATAACCATAAAGATTTGGAGAGAAAGCCCAAGTATGCTTTATCCACTGATGAAGCAATTTGGATGGACATGATTAACAGGACAAATAAAGCGATTACCGGATCTACATGTAGTTTCGAGTATTCTATACATGATGTTACAAAAGAAATAATGATAAAGGTGATTGATAAGGATACCAAAGAAGTTATTAGGGAGATACCCCCGGAAAAGATTTTAGACTTAGTTGCCAAGCTATGGGAGATTGCAGGCATTTTGGTAGATGAAAGGAGATAGGGAAATGATTAATAATGTTAATAATATTTTAAATCAAAGATTGCGTCTTACCGGCATGGCATCCGGTCTTGATACAGATATGATTATAAAACAGATGATGTATATAGAGCAAATGAAAGTTGATAAGATAAAGCAAGACAAGCAGATTCTTGAGTGGAAAAGAGACGATTACAGGTCTATAACGAATACACTTCGCACTTTTAAGGATGAGTTTTTTGATATTTTGAAACCAGATAATTATATGCGTTCAGCTAATACTTATTTTGCTTATAAAGTCACTACAAGCAATGAAAGTGTTGCAACTGCATCGGGTAATTCTCAAGTATCCATGTCGGAGCATACTATTACCGTCAGTCAATTGGCAAAGGCGGCCAGTCTTGAAACCTACGATGTTGAGGAAGAGGGCGTCCTTAGATTTGGAGAGGCGGGGCTAACATTAAACAGTTCTATTTCCAAAGTGGCGGAAAGGTTTGATTTGGAGCTTGCGGACGGAAAATTGTCTTTTGAGATAAATGATAAGACTATAGAATTAGGCGCAAATAAGACTATGAAAGATTTTATGAATGCAATAAATGCCAGCGATGCAAATGTCAAAATTTCTTATAGTGAGTTTTTGGACAAGTTTACAATGACGACAAAGACAACCGGTGTTGATGCCAAGATAAATATTGAGGATGATATAGGATTCTTTAGTGCTATCGGTTTTACAAATTTAGCAGCAGAAGGCAAAGATGCGGAGTTTAAGTTAGACGGGAAAGAATCTTCCCGAAGTTCAAATATTTTTACTATAGATGGCGTTACTTATACTCTTAAAGGTGAAGGGACATCAAAAATCACCTTAACCCAAGATACAGATGCAGTATTTGATAAGATAAAGAGTTTTGTTGATAAATATAATGAATTAGTAGATAAAATTACTACTAAAATTAATGAAGAAAGGCCAAAATCCGGCGGTAGATATGGTTCCCATTACTTACCTCTTACAGATGAACAAAAAGCCGATATGAAGGATGGGGAGATTGAGAAATGGGAAGAAAACGCTAAAAAAGGTTTATTAAAAAGCGATACTATATTAGACGGTATTCTCTTTGATTTACGAAGGGCTATGGGCGATATAACGGAGGGAGGCACTTTAGCATCCATAGGGATTTCCACCGGAGATTGGAGAGAGGGCGCAAAGCTTTTTATAAACGAAGAAAAATTGAAAAAAGCCATAAATGATAATCCTGATAAAGTGATGGATATATTTTCCCGACAATCAAATATTTCTTATAGTCCGGATGCAACTGCTGCACAAAGGAAGCAAAGGTATGAGGGAAACGGCGTAGCTGAAAGGCTTTTTGATATATTACAGGATAATATAAGGACTACGAGAGATAAAGACGGCAGAAAGGGAGTTTTACTGGAAAAGGCGGGAATAGTCGGTGATGTAACGGAATTTCAGAGTACTTTAGTTGATGAGATAAACAAAAAAGATACTTTGATAGAGGAAATGATGAGAAAGCTTTTTTCCAAAGAAGAGAGTCTGTATAAGAAATTTGCCGGACTTGAGACAGCTCTTAGCAGGATGTCGGCACAATCCGCTTGGATGGCGCAAGCCTTTGGCGCAGGGCAGCAATAACCGTGAAAACAAAGGAGATGGAATAAAATGATGGCAAATCCGTATCAGCAATATAGAAAGAATGTTATAAATACTTCAACACCACAAGAATTAACTCTAATGCTTTATAACGGTTTGATAAAACATTTGAAACTGGCAATTCAGGCTTTAGAAGAGAAAAATGCTGAAGGCACGAATAATAACTTAGTCAGGAGTCAGGCCATATTGGAGGAGTTTATGGGCGCCCTTAATATGAACTATGAAGTTTCAAATAACCTTTATGCATTGTACGATTATATGTATTGGAGAATTGTAGATGCCAATATCAAGAAGGATAAAGGAATGATAGAAGAAGTAGTAGGTTTTGCAGAGGATTTGAGAGATACTTGGAATCAAGCCATGAAGCTCACGAAAGGCCGGCAAGTGGTTAATCAATAAAGACAAAGGCATGATTTCATGCCTTTTTATTTTTTTTGTAGATTTATGGTATAATGTATCTAACTATTTACAAAATTAAGCTATTTTCTACTGAATAAGGTTATCTTTATGGGGGTGAAATATAATGGAGAGCAATGAAGAAGTATTAAAGATGCAAGAGTTGCTTAAAGAAAAAAAGGCCGCATTGGATATTATTTATAATATGACTGTGAAGCAACAAGAAGATATAGAAAAGAATGAAGGTGAAAATTTAAAGGAGTATATCGACAAAAAACAAGAGCAGATTGACAGGATTGATAATATAGATGAATTATTTGAAGATACCTTTAATAAGTTTAAGAAGGAATTAAATATTGAATCCGTGGAAACTTTGGATTTTACGCTATACCCGGGTTTGAAAACCATAAAAGAACTGACAGAGAAAATAGTTAATCTGGGGAAAAAAACTATGGAAATAGAAATTGAGAACAAGGAAAAATTAACGGTATTAATTGAGAATATAAAGAGTGATATAAATCAAGTGAAGGCGGGAAAGAAGTCTATACATGCCTACGATGCGCAGACTGTCAATATTGACGGTGTATATATTGATAAGAAGAAGTAAAGAGTTTACGGCGAAAAATATTGAAATAACGGTAATACGAAAGATGTTGAAAAAAATATAAATATTTTTTAAAATCTTGTATATTATAATAAATAAGTATATAATGTTTATATTGGTACAGCGTCAGGTCTGTGATTGAAAGTCGATGCCGGTCGCAGGCGAAACGACCCACGTAAGCAAAACAATGTTTTGTGAGCATGGTGCGATTTAGGGGTAAGACCGTCCGGAGTAGTCCGAGAGGAGTAGTAGTGAGGAGTTAAATGCTTGAGCGAACCTTCCAGGCGGCGAGTGTGGGGGCAAAGATCAGGTCAGCTGACGCGCGTGACCATAATCAAGGTATAGGTGATTGGTTGAGAACGTTTTTTCCGGGTATCGAAAAATCCTGTTCTGCTGGCCTGCCTAACCTAAGTAAAAAAGAAAGAGGGATTTTTTCATGTACGAGGACAAAACGTTAGTTTGCAAAGATTGCGGACAGGAATTTACTTTTACTGCAGGAGAACAAGAATTTTATGCAGAAAAAGGATTCCAAAATGAGCCTGCAAGATGCAGAGATTGCAGAATGGCTAGAAAAGCTGCTAATAACGGCAGAAGAGAAAGAGTCATGTATGATGCAGTATGTGCTGATTGCGGCAAAGAAACCAAGATTCCATTTAACCCAACCAATGACAGACCTGTTTATTGCAGAGAATGCTTTGAAGCTAGAAGAAACCAAGAATAAATGAAATAGCCACGAAAGTGGCTATTTTATTTTTCCGGACGTGATGAGGATTATTGTATTTCAATGCATTAAGATTTTTATCAATGCCTGGGTTGACAATAAGATAATTTTTGGTGGATTCAGTTATACACAAGGATGCTTATATGTATAAACAGGTCGAATAGTGTATATATATGCAAGGAAAAAGATTAAATCCTTTTCCCCATTTTTTTTACACAATTAATTAACAAAGTTTTCACAACAGCAACCAAGCAAAGCCAACTTATCAACAGACATATTCACATTATCCACAGATTTCACATGATTTTTATAATATTAATGCAGAGTTTATCCACAGAGTTATAAAATTCAAAGGCATGCATATAATAAACATATATCAATATTTGTCGAGTTTTAAAGGGCGTTCTATAAATATGCACCATGCAGCTCCGCATTGTTATCCTGAATGTACCTGCTCTGTTATTCCGAACGTACCTATCCCGTTCCGTCATCCTGAACGTACCTATCCCGTTCCGTCATCTTGAATGTACCTATCCCGTCATTCCGAACGTATCTACTCCGTCATTCCGAACGCAGTGAGGAATCTTGACCCCCAAAAAGGGACCCTAGCAATTCATGAGAAGAGTCTTCGTCGTTATCCGCGGGCGGTCACAGACGGCCTCTACGTTGCCCGGGTATTCCTCGGGGGTCAAGATTCTTCGGCTAAAGCCTCAGAATGACAGGTATAAGGGGGG
>Ga0265293_10007061_pt1 | contig 17530 bp, 21 predicted proteins | sample Munlanlewell138R_FD_192505 | JGI IMG/M metagenome (GOLD analysis project Ga0265293, IMG submission 192505) | Leachate microbial communities from a municipal landfill in Southern Ontario, Canada - Leachate well 138R | ecosystem: Engineered > Solid waste > Landfill > Unclassified | place: Canada...
GGAAGCTATAACTGCGTTTTCTCCTATTGTGATGCCAGGATTGATGATGGCTTTGCCACCGATCCAACAGTTATGACCGATGGTTACCGGTATGCCAAACTCTTTTCCTGTCGCACGCTCGTGGGCAGGTAATGGGTGAGTGGCCGTGTAGATGTGTACGCCAGGACCGAGCAGGCAGTTATCACCGATTTGAACCGCGCAGACATCCAGAATGACACAGTCGAAATTGGCATAAAAATTTCTCCCGACATGGATATTGTAGCCGTAGTCACAACGAATGGGCGGTTCAATGAACGGATTTGCTCCAAGCGAACCAAAGAGCTCCTTCAGCAGCTCTATACGCCTGTCGATTTCAGTTTCTTCGGTTGTGTTGTAGAGGCGAGTGAGCCTGCGGGCTTTTAGCCGCTCTTGAACCAGGAAGGGATCCAAAGGATCATATGCTTTGCCCTGCAGCATTTTCATTTTTTCTTCGGTAGACATATCAATTTCACCGCTTGTTAGTATGCCCAATCTGTATCATGAAAATATACCTCGGAACAATAAAAATATAATGCAATTTAATAATTATATATTGTAAAACGATAAAATATAGATTATATTAAAATCAAGCATCAAGTTAGTGAGGTGTTCTTAATGAAACGGGAAACGCTCTTTTTAAAGACAGTTGTTTTTCTGATGGGCCTCGTGGTCCTGGCGCTGTGCATCTTCTTGGTGCCCCGGATAGCGTATTGGGTGGCAGTCGAGCTCCTGGAGTTGCCTTACGTGGAATACCTTGTTTACGCCGGTTTCTATGCCACTGCCGTGCCGTTTTTCTTTGCACTCTATCAGACATTAAAACTCCTCAGTTACATTGACCAGGATCAGGCATTCTCTGAATCATCTGTAGTAGCTTTACAAAAGATCAAAAACTGTGCCGTTGCCATCAGTATCTTGTATGTGGCGGGCTTACCCATGTTCTATCTGGTGGCGGAGGCGGACGATGCTCCTGGTCTGATATTCATCGGACTGGTCATCATTTTTGCTTCAATGGTGATTGCCGTCTTCGCGGCTGTGCTGCAGAAGCTGCTGAAAAATGCGATCGATATCAAATCAGAAAATGATTTAACGGTTTGAGGTGAAGATGATGGCTATTATTATCAATCTAGATGTGATGTTGGCCAAAAGAAAAATGAGCCTCACCGAACTATCGGAGAGGGTTGGGATTACCATGGCTAACCTTTCAATATTGAAAAACGGAAAGGCCAAAGCGATTCGCTTATCGACTCTAGAGGCGATTTGTAAGGCTTTAGAATGTCAGCCGGGCGATATTTTAGAATACAAAAATAACGAAGAGAGCTAAAGATCTCAGGGGGGAGGGAGGCGTAACCATGGACAATAGCAATTCGATTATTGAAAACATTGGTAACCCGCATGAACTGGAGAGAATGTTTAGAAGCAACCCCGAAGCCTTTAAAAAGTCCTTCGCAGCTGCCTGGGCACAACACCCTGATTCGCAGGTGCTTGCCGTTTGGTATGAACGTTTGCATTTCCAGGAGAGGCCAGACACACAAAGAGCAGCCTGGTTTCAGCAAGACTTATTATTTATGGGCATTTTAGCGCTACTGGCAGGGATAAGTACTAGAGTAATTATGTATTTTGTTGAGTAGCAAGCAATCGCTCCGATTAATCTCGTCTTTGGCATACTTCCCTTTATAGCCGCTTATTTTGTCCACAACAATAACCCCGCCAAAAAAGTGCTTTACACTTTAGCAGCCTTATTCCTAATCTCTGGGTTTTATCTGAATATGCTGCCGTTAGAACAGACCGACAGTATTATCATGGCCTATCTACATTTTCCCATTTTCGTATGGGTATTAGTGGGCCTCGCCTTTACTGGAGACGAATATCACCTAGGTAGCGCGAGGTTGGCCTATCTCAAATTCAATGGGGAGTTTTGCATCGTCTACGCTGCCATGGCCATTAGCGGAATGCTATTAGCAGCATTAACCACGCAGTTATTCCGATTTGTTGGCCTGGATATCTCGGAATTCTATTTTGAAAATGTCGTTTTATTTGGTGCAGCTGCGCTGGCTGTTGTGACAGCCTATCTGGTGTCAAAGAATCTCAGGCTTGCGAAGAATATAGCGCCGTATATAGCCAAGATCTTTAGCCCGCTGGTGCTAGCTACATTGGTGGTCTATCTTGTAACGGTCTTTTGGGTCGGGAAGAATCCATTTTTGGATCGCGATTTTCTCATCGCTTTCAACGGTATACTCCTTAGTGTATTGGCCGTCACTATATTCTCCATCACCGAAAGCCACACGGGTGGGAAGAAGTGCATTACTGACTATGTCAATTTTGCTCTTATTGCGCTTGCACTGATCATTGATGGTGTAGCCTTATCGGCTATGGTGTTCAGGCTTTCTTCTTACGGGATCACCCCGAACAGAATTGCGGTGCTAGGGGTGAACATAGTCATCTGTATCAACCTGATCTGGATTATGCTCTCCTATCGACGTTTCTTACAAAATAAAGTGGGACCACGGGCTGTCCAAGAGACCGTGACTAAGTATCTACCGGTCTACGGACTTTGGGCTGCTTTCGTTACATTTACCTTTCCATTAATCTTTTAATCTTGCGTGAAAAAGGTTGTGGGCTAAGCCAGCCAGAAATGATATGGGTAAGGGGTGTATTTTTTCCCCAAAATTGACAGTGGTCGCAACTAGGGCGTAAAATATTGCTGGAAAGTGATTATTTCCCAAAGAGAGGTGAAAGGTCATGGATGCTGATCCCAGTAGTAAGTTGCCAATAAGAACAGGAAGACTAACATGGGGCAGCCATTGACCTTCGAGAATCTCTGACGGTTTAAGATGGTTTACCCCCGCATGGGGGTTTTTATTTGGCCCCGGGAAGGAGTAAATATGGTTCAAAAAAGGCTGGAAGAGCTCTTATTACAAGAAAATTATGCAGAGGCGATAGCGGTATCTACTGCCTTGCACCCGGCTGACGTAGCAGAGACATTGGCGTTGGTGGCCTTGGATTCTCAGGTTAAATTTATTGCTACTTTGGCCGTGGAGCGCGCAGCCTTTGTTTTACAGCAGATGGAATTAAACAACCAAGCCTCCATTATTGAAAAACTCGGCATTGATAAGGCTACCGAGATTCTCACTTTGATGAGTACGGATGATGCAGCCGACCTGTTGGGAGAGCTTCCCGGGAAGGCTTCCAGCGAGTTGCTTGCCGAAATGGGGGATGATGGCACAGAGATCAAGCGACTCCTGAACTACGATGAAGATACCTCGGGGGGACTGATGGCGACCGAGTTTGTTGCCATCAAGGAGGGCCAGACGGCTGGACAAGTCTTGGCTTTGCTGCGACAGTTAGCCCCTTCCGAAAAAAATGCCTACTATATCTATGTCGTAGATGAAGATCGAACCTTAGCTGGCGTAGTGTCTCTGCGCGAATTAGTTATTAGCCCATTAGATACAAAAATCGAATCCATTACTAAACGAGAGGTAATTTCCGTCCCGGAAAACCTTGACCAGGAAGAAGTAGCTCGTATTTTTGAGAAATATGATTTCTTGGCCTTACCGGTAGTCAACCAGGAGAACAAGATTGTCGGGGTAATTACCGTTGACGATGTCTTAGATGTAGCAGAGGAAGAAGCTACGGAAGATATTCTCAAAAGTGCCTCTATTAATCCGCTGGATAGTGGCTATGACAGTACTAGCGTCTGGACCTTATTCAGCAAGCGCATTGTTTGGTTGATAGTCCTAATCTTTGTTAATCTGGTTTCTTCTGGAATTATCGCCGCTTATGAGAACGTGCTCTCATCCGCCCTAGCCCTGGCCTTTTTTATTCCCTTGCTAATTGGTACCGGTGGCAATACCGGGTCGCAGTCAGCCACGTTAGTCATCCGCGCACTAGTCACTGGGGATGTTAGGATGGCGGATTGGGGCAAGGTATTTTTAAAGGAATTATTGGTCGGAGCTTGCCTTGGTACTGTTTTGGGAGCGGCAGGGGTCTTATTAGGTCTTTTCCGCGGCGGGGTCGAAATTGGCTTGGTAGTTGGCTTAACGATGATGGCTATTGTGGTGGTATCCAACCTGATCGGAATGATCTTGCCCTTCGGGCTGACTCTTTTACGTCTGGATCCTGCGGTGGCTAGTAGTCCTTTAATTACTTCAATTTCGGATGCTACAGGGTTGATGATTTATTTCGCTATCGCCTCACAGATCTTGAAACTCTGACTTTACACCCACGGTTTGGCCGGAAGATAAGCGGGCTCTATATCACTTTTGAAAGCGATTTCCGGTGTTGGCGTAAATAAGAAAGGCGAAAACTGCGATAGTGAACAATACCCAACTAAATCCGATAATCCAAAGCTTGCCCAAGAATTCTCCGGCAGCTGCTAAGGTGGTAATGGCTGCTAACAGAAAGAGAAAGTTTCCCGTACCATTACATAGTGCTATGATATCGTATTTGGCCTTGTCTTTAGGGGAAGCAGTATTATAGCCGGCAATTAGCCAGCTCCACCTTTTATATTTGATTAAGTAGCCTAATACCACAATCATCAATGCGGTGATTAGATGAATCATCGGTGTCACCTCGGAATCTATTTTACCACATTTCTTTTTCCTCAAGGTTAACGTAATTAGTAGCATTTACTAAGAATGGTATAGATAAACTTGCAGTGCGGGAAAGGACGGGAGGTATCCGGCACTAAGGAGGCCTATTGATTGCGGATTGGGCTTTGCTTGTTTTGGCAAGATGTGCTAAAATTGGACCTGGTTAAATAAAATATTGAATTTTCCGAGATTTGTCTTCTACGGCTGGTCGCTATGAAGGCTTATCCGATAGGGTTTGAGGAGAAATTCTCATGCCTTCCAGTGTGAAAAGGAAAAGGTATTGATAGTTTAGAGAGATTATTAGCCAAAGACTTTTGCACTGGATGATGCAAAAGTCTTTTTTGTTTGCAGCAACTCCGTCTGAGGTCTTAACTTGCCTTGCTGAACAATTTATTTTCAGCGGTAAACGTTGTTCACAAGGAAGTTGAAAATAAACGGATATAGGAGTGAATTTTGCATGGAACGTAGGCAATTCGCGAAGTTGGTATTATGTACACTTTTGGGCTTGTTGGTTTTGACCGGGTCAGTATGTGCCCGACAGCGTGAGTTTGTAGACATGGTTGGGAATAAGGTGATAATCCCAACACCCGATAGCATTGAGAGAGTAGGCGTTTTAACCTCCCCGCAAGTTCAAATCATGTACATTATTGGTCATCAGGATAAGTTGGTGGCCATGACCCAAAGCCAATATCGTTTTAAACTCTTCGAAAAGTTCTATCCCGCACAAGCCAATATTGCTGCTCCGCGCAGACAAGCAGCAGATATGAATGTTGAAGCTTTGTTAGCAGCAAACCCCCAATTTTGCATTGGTTCAAGCATGGATATGGATTTAGTTGATAAAGCCACTAGGATTCCAACAGTAAGGATTGATACTCAAGGTGATCCGGCCAAAGTCTTTGAGACCAGAAAAGCTGAAGTCACCATGTTCGGTGAGATTTTTGGGGCTCAAGACAGAGCAAAGGCTTACTGCGATTATTTGGACATGACCATCAATAAACTGAAAGAGAGAACCGCATCAATTCCTGAGAACCAAAAATTGAAGGTCTACTTAGGTTTTAATCCAGACCATCTCACCACTTATGGCGGCGACACTTTTATGCAGTATCAGATTGAGGCAGCCGGCCTACGCAATGCTGCTGCAGAAGTCAAATCAGCGGGTGGCAGAGAGGGTGGCCTCGTTACTGTAAGTATGGAAAATATTCTGATGTGGAATCCGGATATCTTGGTCATTGACAGCGGTACCATAGAATCGGTCAAGAACGATCCGCACTGGGCAAATATTAATGCGGTGAAGAATAATAAGGTCTTTGTCCTACCCGTAGGCGGCTTTATCTGGAATCGACCCTCGTGTGAATCGGCGGTGCTCCTACCGATGTGGCTAGCGATTAATGCTTATCCAGAGCTTTTTGCAGACACTGATATCAGGACTGAAATAAAAAGATATTGGAAAGAGATTATCGGTTTTGAGTTATCCGATGCCGATGTCGAGGGGATTTTGCATCCATAACAAGAGAATGACGGTCTCAATAAGAGTGTGCTTAATCGGCGCACTCTTATTGAGATTAACTCTATAAAAAAAGGATTGACCATGAAAATAAGAAATTTGATTTTGCTTTTACTGTGTGTCGGTTCAATCTTCATTTCACTTTTTATCGGTAGCTATAAAGTTAGTCCCGGTGAGGTAGTTGATTTGCTATGGACTTGGCTAACGTCCGGAGATTTATCTAGATTTTCTCTTCTCTTGCAAACAGCTATCCTTGATATCAGGTTGCCTCGGATTACAGTAGTGTTTTTGGTTGGGATGACTTTGTCCGTTTCCGGAGTTGTTTACCAAGCCGCATTTCAGAATCCGTTAGTATCAGATCATGTCTTAGGAGTTTCAAATGGAGCAGCTTTTGGGGCAGCATTGGCGTTACTGTTTGGTTTTGAGATGATCGCGGTTCAGGTCTTTGCGTTCATTTTTGGGATCTTATCTGTGCTAATAACTTGGGGTATTAGTCGAACATATGCCAAGTCATCTAACTTGACTCTGGTACTGTCTGGAATCATTACCGGAGGTTTTTTTTCGGCGCTGGTATCTTTTATCAAAAGTGTGGCCGACCCCTTGGATAAAATGCCGGCTATTGTGTTTTGGCTGATGGGGAGCTTTGCCCGAGTATCAAAATCAGATTTGCTTTATTCGCTATTGTTAATGGGCTTGCCACTTCTGGTGCTTTTCTTAATTAGATGGCGGATTAATGTGCTTGCTATGGGTGAAGAAGATGCCAAGGCCTTGGGCATGAATACGACCCAGTTTCGTTTTGTTCTCATAATTCTCTGTACGGTCGCAACAGCTTGTGCAGTATCTGTTAGTGGAGTTGTTGCCTGGGTTGGCCTGGTTATTCCGCACATTGCCCGAATTATGGTCGGACCAGACCACAAAGATCTGGTACCGGCTTCTCTAGCTTTAGGCGGTTCTTATCTGCTAATAATGGATGATCTGGCGAAAAGCATAACTACCTCTGAAATATCGATCGGAATTTTAACATCATTAATTGGCGCGCCATTCTTTGCTTATCTATTGCGCAAGGGAACGGGGTGGAAATGATGCTAAGCATCCGTAATGCTACTTTTGCCTACAGCAAAAAAGCAGTATTTAGGGATCTTTGCCTTGAGACCGACGAGGGAGGCTTTTATTGTATTCTCGGGCCTAATGGATGTGGGAAGACTACCTTGCTTAAGTGTCTTGCGGGTATTCTGCCCCTGAATCAAGGCAGAGTATATTTAAACAATACTGATCTTAGTCAATTGCACCGAAACTCAATTGCTAAGCTGATCGGATATGTAATGCAAGAACAGGAGACAGTCTTTCCATTTACGGTACAGCAGATGGTTGCTGTAGGCAGAGCGCCTTATGTTGGCTTATGGGCATCTCCCTCTGCTGAAGATATGACCATTGTCGAAGAGGTAATCGAGCAAATCGGGTTGACCAAACTCAGGGACAAGAAGTATATCGAGTTAAGTGGTGGGGAAAAACAGTTAGTCATGATTGCTCGGGTTTTGGCCCAAAAGCCCAAAGTGCTGCTAATGGATGAGCCAGCTTCACATCTGGATTTCAAAAACCAAGAGAGGGTAATGCAGCTAGTTAAGAAGTTATCGTTAAGCGGAATTACCGTCATTATGACCACCCACTTTCCAAATCATGCGTTTGCGTATGCAGATAGAGTGGCAATTATTCATGAAGGAAATATTTTGGCGGATGGGCCGACCAAGTCGGTGATGACTGAGGAGAACCTTTCTACAGCCTACGAAATGCCGATCAGTATTCTCACCGTAAAAGGGCAGAACAACCAGGAACATAATTTTTGTGTTTCTACACAAAAAGCAGTAGGATAAGGAGGTAAAACATGATTATCGATGAGATTCAAGCGTTATTAGAGGAAAGGTTAACACAGATTCCGACAATCCAAAAAATTATTCTTAATTCCGGATTTTCTGGAGTATTGTTATCCGACGGAGCAATGGGCATCGCCATGAATGTTCGCTCGGGCTCTTATGCGAGCGACGAGATGGAACAGCTACTGTCGCAGTTGATTGGAACCGACGCCTTGGCGGCTACAGCCAGGTTAACTGTAGAACAAGAGCAGTCGGCGGAGCTAAAAGCAAAGCATTTGTTGCGGTCGGTGCTCATAGCTACCTACAATGCCCTCTCAAAACCATTTATGAATGATGATTATTTGGCCCGCTTTAATTACCGGTGTATTTATGGCAAAGAGCATGCACCGGCCGACGAAATAGTCGAGGGGGAAACGGTTACTTTGGTTGGCTTTGGCGGAATGGTTAGGACCTTGGCCCAAAAAGCACGGAAAGTATATGTTACCGAGCTTGAACCGGAGATTTTTCGCTCGCGAACATTTAGTGCGGAGGGAGTTGCGCACGGACCCAACTGCGCGGAGATTGTTCAAGCGGCGAATGCTCGTGAATACTTCGCTAAGTCCGATACCATTTTTGTCACTGGTTGTACACTGGTAACTGATACCATGGATGAGATTCTAAAGCTGTGTGAAGGTAGGAAAATAGTAGTCTACGGAGGTACTGCCGCTTTTATACCTGATGTGCTATTGACCAGAGGCGTTAGCTCTATCAGAACTACATTTATTCATGATTCAGCTTTAATGATTGACCTGCTAGAAAATTGTGCGGGTGCGGTGGAAAGATTTTTCCCACTAGCTAGTGAAAACATGGTTATTGTGCAAGCTTAGTCGCAAAGGAGCTCGACTAAGAAACGGACAATCTTTCCCGAGTTTTATTGAAAAAACCGATTGAGGGAATCCATCCCCTTGATGTCGAAAAAGGTCTTGTAATGGAATCGGATAGTGGACTCAGGAAATATGGCTGGTGGCGTAGATAAGAATTAGCAAGTTAGATGAGGGACTATACATGAAAAGGGGAGAGAATGATGTTAGAGGAGTTTAAAAAGTTCGCCTTAAAAGGCAATGCATTGGATTTAGCGGTCGGTGTTATTATCGGTGGAGCTTTTGGCAAGATCGTTACCTCACTTGTAAATGATGTGATTATGCCGGTACTCGGGATTATCTTGGGAAAAATCAACCTAACTGCTTTGGAATGGGTAATCATCCCTAGCAGACTCGGCAGTACGGGACTGACCATAAAGTACGGCCAGTTCTTGCAGACCATGATTGATTTTCTGCTAGTAGCCGTATCCATGTTCTTAGTTATCAAGGCGATAAATTCTTTTAAAAAGAAGGAAGAGCCGATAGAAGTAACGCCGGTAGAGGTCAAACCATCCAAAGAAGAACTACTTTTGGCAGAGATAAGGGATATTTTAAGAGATAGAAAATAACAGATTTGGATGTATGCTATGCGTTATGAAGAGCAATCCTTCGAAAACCTTACCGGCCAAGAATCTGTAGAAGACACTGACTATAGTGACTGTATCTTTCATGGATGCGATTTTGTGCAAACAAAAATAAAATATTGCAGCTTTGATAATTGCGAGTTTATTGATTGTACATTTAGCAGTGTAGAGTTTGCATTTTGCACCATGCGCAACTGCACCTTTTCTAACTGTAGTCTTATCGGCATCAACTGGTCAGGGTTAGTCGAGCATGGTAGTATTTTTTTTGCAGCTAGGTCACTAAAAAAATGCATCTTAAAATCTAACGATTTCTTTCACCTAACTTTGCCTGCCTGTGATTTCAGCGATTCAACAATTCAAGATACTTACTTTGAAGAATGTGATTTGAGAAAAGCTGACTTCCGAAAGGTTAACTTTAGCAGAGCTATTTTTGATAACTGCGATTTACGTGAGGCTGATTTCCGCGAAGCTAAAAACTATCTAATTGATACGAATAATAACAAGATCAAAGGGGCTAAGTTTTCTTATCCGGATGTAGTTGGTTTGCTTACTCCGCTCGGAATTAAGATCGAGGACCTATAGCTCGAGGAATACCACTTACTTCTTCGAGCTATAGTTTTTGGCTTTGGGTCACTTCTTTGGCAGACTTGCTGGCAAAGCTATTGAAGGATTAAGTTGGTGCACATAGAAATAATTACCGATATGCCTGTTTTAACATAACGATGCTGGCAACAATTATGAGTCGGGGGATATATTGACGCTCTAAAAAATATGGAAACAAATGCTCACCGAGCTGGTCCGCCTAAATCCATTGACATGGCGGCTGGCCAATGGGTATAAAGGGAAACCTTTGTACCTCCCTTTCGGAAAGGGGGCTGGTATGTTCATTCAAAGCTAAACCTTTCTGTGTTTAGTTTTTTTATTGCTCAGGCCATAAAGAAACCAAAGAAGGAGAGTCGAAATGAGAAGGACAAAAAAATTGTGCTTACTGTTGGTGGTTTTAGCGATTATTGCTCTTTCTGGCATTGTACAAGCAGCTGATCCCATTGTATTAACTGATCACATGGGTAGAACGGTCAAACTTGATGGTCCAGCCCAGCGGGTGATCGGCACCCATAATCCCAGTATGAATATGGTCGTTGTTGTTGACGGGAATGGATACAGAATTGCTGGGTTTGGGAACAAAGATATGGCATACAGCCTGTACGAGATGATCGCCCCAGAGCTTAACAGAGCCCCGCAAGTAGGTATGGGCAGGAATTATAATATGGAAACGGTTTTCAGCGTCAACCCGGATCTGGTCATCTTGCCTCAGAGAATGGCGAACCTTATCGGGCAGTTTGAAGCGGCTGACATACCGGTACTTGTCCTGAATGTCGAAAAATATGATACGATCATGGACGCGCTTATGCTTGTTGGTAAAGCTGTCGGTCAGGAAGCTAGAGCTCAGAAGATTACAGCATTTATGAAAGAAAAAATCAGTGAATTTTCATCGATTGCTTCTAAAGCAAAACATAAACCCAGAGTTTTATTTATCGGAAGCAGTTCACAGTACAATGTTAGTGTTGACGCTATGCTGCAGAATGAGACAATCAAGTTTGCCGGCGGTCAAAGCGTAACAGCTGGTTTCCCAGGCGATTTTTGGACCGAAGTTGATATCGAGCAGATTATTAAGTGGAACCCAGAAGTAATATATATGCCCAGATACGCAAGTTACACGCGCGAAGACATCATGAATAGTCCGGTCTGGAATAATATCGACGCAGTGAAGAATGGCCGAGTCTATGTCTTCCCATCGCAGCTTGAACCGTGGGATTACCCAGTTGCGGCTGCAATTCTGGGCCTAATTTGGACCTGTCACAACCTGCATCCAGATTTGTACACCTACGAGCAAATGCTCGCTGATGTTGACGAGTACTACGATCTAGTTTATGGCCGCAAATTCACGGCGCATGAGTTAGGGATAGCAGAGTAGACCACTTATGAATCACCTAGATAGTAGAAAGTATATTATTCTATTAGTAGTAATACTCGCTGTATTTTGTCTTGTTGCCGCTTCGATCGGGCGGTATAGTATGAACCCGGCTGATGTATTGGGTGCTCTCTATACTAAGGTAAAAGGCCTCGAAGGCAACAAGACGATGGAAAACGTACTATTTCTAGTGCGCTTTCCTCGCATACTGGCCGCCGTAATTGTAGGTGCTGCGTTATCGTTATCAGGAGCGATCTACCAAGGGATTTTCAAAAATCCCTTGGTTTCTCCTGATTTACTCGGGGTCTCTTCGGGAGCTTGCGTTGGTGCTGCTATCGCAATCTTGCTTGGCTTTAATCTAGCCTGGACCCAAGTATTTGCGTTTGCCGGCGGGCTCGTAGCGGTTAACCTTGCCGTGCTGTTATCAAAGATTTTACGTAGTAGCTCAAATATTATTTTAGTGCTATCCGGTATCATCATCAGTGGCTTAATGGGGTCTATTCTAGGGGTTCTCAAATTCATTGCCGATCCTGAGACCGAATTGTCCTCGATAGTCTACTGGCAGATGGGCAGTATCGCCGGTGTTAGCTTAAAACAGGTCTTTGCGGTCATACCGTTGATGATCACTGCCATGGTGATTATGCTACTTTTGAGCTGGCGCATTAATATCATGTCCTTTGGTGAGCAAGAGGCCAAAAGCTTAGGCATTAATGTCGTCTTACTGCGGGGGATCGCCATTATTTGTGCCAGCTTGCTCACGGCCAGCGCGGTCAGTATCAGCGGTACTATCGGATGGATCGGTTTGGTCATTCCGCATCTCGGCCGGATCTTAGTTGGTCCGGATAATACGAAGTTGTTCCCGGTGACCCTGTTGCAAGGGTCGATATTCTTGCTATTAATTGATACCATCTCCCGGGTGGCTACTTCGGTAGAAATTCCGCTGAGCATCTTAACCGGTCTAATCGGCGCGCCATTTTATGCCTATATTCTTTGGGAGCGAAAAACGAAATTATCATGAAAATCGAAGTCAGAAACCTCAGCTTTACGTATAGAAATGGCCGGATGATCTTCGAAAATATTTCTTTCGATATTGAACCGGGGAAGATAATCTGCATTTTAGGGCCTAATGGCGCCGGCAAGAGTACTTTGTTGAATTGTATCGCCAATATGTTGGTACCGGTAGCCGGCGAAGTCCTGATTGACGGGCTCAGTACGCGCCGGATGCAGCTGCGCGAAGTGGCCAGGGCGATCAGCTATGTGCCGCAGATCGTCATACCAGCCTTTGACTTTTCGGTCTTAGAATATGTGGTGACGGGCTGTGCCCCGCGCATGGGCACATTTGAACGCCCCAAAGCGGAGCATTATGAGATCGCCTGGCAAGCTATTCGGTTGCTCAGGATCGAACATCTGGCCGAGAAACCATATACCGAAATCAGTGGCGGTGAACGGCAGCAAGTCTGTATCGCGCGGGCGATTGCCCAACAGCCAGCGGTGATCTTACTCGATGAGCCCACGGCCCACCTTGATTACGGCAATCAAATTAAGGTGCTCAAAACAATTAGCGATTTGGCTGACCGCGGCTATGGCATCGTAATGACGACCCATAATCCGGACCATGTATTATTGCTTAATGCGCAAATCGGGGTGATAAACCGACAAGGGCAAATGACATTTGGTGATTGTGGTGAAATTATGCGGGAGGACTTTTTACAGAATCTCTATGATACAGACCTACGCATTCTCTCTATTGAGGAGCTAAATCGGAATATCTGTGCTGTTCCGAACTTGAATTTAGGAGTTGGGGGATACAATGGTGATTAACAAAGTGCTACACGAGGCCAGACCTCTATTAGAAGGTGTAAAAATCCGCGATGCTGTTATCGGCATTTCCCTAATTGGTCTGGAATTGGACAACTCTAACATTGGCGTAACGTATGTATTACGGGAAGGGTTACGGGCGGGTTGTTCTATCTTTCCCTACGGGCAAGAGCTTATCGGTCAAAATGCCTGGGATATTGCTCAATGGGCAGTTAGCGGGGCCGAAGACTTGCAGCGCGGTATTGGCATGGCGGTGCTCACCGCTGCTACTCGCTCACTTGAACTTGAGGATGCTGATACAACCCACCATCCGTACGGTCTTGTTGTGAACGAAACCGATACAATTGGCATGGTCGGTTATATCGCTCCGGTTGCTGCCCAGCTAAGTGAAATGGCTAAGGAGATATTCATTTTTGATGAAGGTATCTCTAAGTGTGGCGGGGCACATGGACTGGTCGTACCTGTTCAGGAGCAAGAGAAGCTGTTGCCAACATGCGATATCGTTGTCTTGAGCGGTACCACGTTCATAAACGGTTCAATCGACGGACTGTTAGAAATGTGCTCAAATGCGCGCGAAGTTATGATTATGGGCGCATCGACCCCCATGTTTCCCGAAGCGTTCCGGGGAACAAATGTGACCGTTCTGGCAGGTTCGTGGTGGAATAGCGAGCGCAAAGCAGATATTTTTAAAGCAATATCTTTAGCTGGTGGTATTCGCCAGTTGTCTGACTATAGCATTAAAAAGACCGTGAGAGCCAGGTAAGGTTAAATGTCCACAGGTGCTCTCTAGACTGAGCCAGAATAGAACCTGAAAAATAACTGCTCCGAGCCTGCCGGCCCGAAAACCAAGGGAGCCAGGCCGTAAGGGTATATCCGGAAACAGATATGCCTCCCATTATGGAAAGGAGTCATCCAGGAGTAGATGCCTATCATTCTACTCTGGAGTTTTCAAATTGCTTCCTCCAGTTTTCAGAGGCAGTCATTCGGAGCCATTAGGAGGTGTCTGACCCTAATTGACTAGATTTGTCCGAAAAATCGCTATTATCTGAAAAAAATTGGAGGTTTTTTATATGCAAAAATTCTTACCAGCGTTACTAGTGGTATTGTTACTGACCTTAGCTGTTAACTCAATTGTGACCTATGCTGCAGAGGATTTAAGCCAGTTCAAAGGCCAGCAGCTGCGTCTATTTGTTGCCGCCGGCATGAAAAAACCTATGGATGAGACCATTGCTGCTTTTGAAAAAGCTAGTGGGGCCAGAGTTTTGCCTAACTATGGGCCTTCGGGAGGACTATTTGCTCAAATCGAGCTGAACCAACCTTGCGACTTGTATTTTACCGCCGATTGGCTCTATGTTGAAAAGCTAGAGGCATCAGGCAAGTTAGAGCGGGCCCGCAAGTTTCTATCAGACAATATTGTCTTGGTGGTATCCTCTGGTGGAAAATCTAAGGTGCAAAAAGTGGAGGATCTGATCAAGCCAAATGTAAGCCTGGTCATCTGTGATCAACAGGCACCCGTCGGAATCTATGCTGAAAATGGCTTACGCTCGCTTGGGTTGTTTGATAAGTTAGGTGATAACATTAAAGCAAGGCCGAGTACAGTAAATCAAGTTGCGATCATGGTTAAAGAGAATCAGGTCGATGCAGGTCTTATCTTCAGCAGCGTAGCCAATGGCAATGGGCTCGAGCCTGTAGATGTAATTGATACTAAACACACTGGAGAAATCGTTTTTGCCACAGCCATCATTAAAGGCGGAAAAACAGCACTAGCCGAGGCTTTTGAAAACTTCGCCTTCAAGAATGCAGCTAACTTCGCAAAATATGGTTGGGTGCCTTATGAGTAAGAACTGGATCGACAGCTTTTTCTTACCGCTATTCTTTTTACTGATCGTCTTTCCGGTTGTGGCACTGATTATTAGGCTTGATTTCACTGGGGTTCAGGCTACTTTTGCCGACTGGCTTTTCTGGGATAGCTTGAAAAACACGATGATCTGCGCAGCTTTAGCTGCTGCACTTGCGGTAATTGTCGCCATCGGCTTTTCTTTCTACTATCTGTTTCACCAGGATTCAGTTATCTATCGGATTGCCAATCTCTTTAATGATTTGCCAATCGCTCTTCCGCATACTGTTGCCGGATTAGCACTGTTATTGGCATTCGGACGCAATACGCTTGGCTTTATTGGTGAGACTGGGGCGGCATTTACTCTCGGAGCTGTGGTCCTGGCCATGTTTTTCGTATCGTATTCGCTTGCTTCAAGAACTTTGGTTTCGGGTGTAGACCAAATGGAGCGAGATGTAATCGATGTAGCTAGGACATTAGGAGATAACACCGCCCAGGCCTATTTCCGGGTTGTCTTACCTACTATGGGGGAGGCGCTAGTTTCCGGCTTTATCCTGGCATTTTCCCGTTCATTAAGTGAATTTGCCGCGGTTATTATGTTTGGTGGAAACCTTCCTGGAACAACACAGGTGCTAGCATCCTACGTCTTTACCAAGGTCGAAGTCGGTGAGCTTGATATGGCAGTCACGGCCGCAGTCTTTTGTGTGCTTTTATCTCTAATTATTGTTTCTATTCTTAGTGCTAGGAGGTCGAAGCATGCTTAAACTTGAGGGTATTACTAAAGCATATGGTAAAGATCTTATCCTTGACAACGTGTCATTAAATGTAGGTTCGGAAATCAAAGCGCTCATCGGCCTCAATGGTTGCCGGCACGATCCGGCTAGATAGTGGGCAGATCTTCTTTGGCGATGAAGAACTCACGAACTTGCCGCCGGAGGGTCGCAATATTGGCTATGTTCCGCAACGCCCAGCTTTGTTTTCAAACTTGACAGTCGAAGGCAACATTCGTTATGGCATGCGTAATGGCAGAGGATCGGAGGAATGGTTTCGTACATTAGTGGAGCTCTTGGATTTACAGCATGTTCTGGACAAGAGACCGCGCGAATTAAGCGGTGGCTATCAAAATCGGACAAGCCTAGCTCGGTCATTGGCTCCTAACCCGCGTACTATTCTGCTTGATGAACCTTTGACTGGTATGGATATAGCACTCAAAGAAAAGATGCTGCCAGAGTTCAAACGAGCGCTGCAAACGGCAGGGGTTCCGGTTCTATTTGTAACTCATGATCCCCATGAAGCCGAACTGATAGCAGATAGTTTTGCGGTAATGACCAAGCACCAGATAAGATCTGTCAATAGCGCGCAGGAAGCTTTCGAGCTGATGCGCGAGGAACAATAGCCAAGGTTAAATTGGGGGTTGCTGAGTAAAGGAGGCAGCCCCCTATCAATTTGGTCACGGACGGCATGGCCATCTATTTCTTTTATCCGGTCTTTCGCAGTAGGAAATACCATAATATTGTGTATAATTGAATGGTAGGTTTAGGATAGGAGAATCATTCACCGTGGACTATCTGAATATTTTGGTGGCAATTATCTTAGGCATCATTGAGGGAATTACCGAATGGCTGCCGATTAGCAGTACCGGGCACATGATTCTGGCGGATGAGTTTGTGCGGCTCCAATCCTCTGATGCCTTTAAAGAAATGTTTTTAGTCGTTATTCAGCTCGGCGCGATTATGGCGGTTGTATTCTTATATTTCCAGAAGCTTAACCCGTTTTCACCAGAAAAAACCGTCCGGCAAAAGCGAGATACCATTGATATTTGGCTCAAAGTGATCGTCGGAGTGCTTCCAGCTGCCATCGTGGGTCTGTTGCTTGATGATTGGCTAGATGAACATTTTTACAATTATATTACCGTGGCCATTATGCTGATCGTCTATGGGATTTTGTTTATTGTGGTAGAAAATCGCAATGAAAAAAGGCGACCTACAACTACTAGTTTCGCTGGTTTGTCGTATCGGACGGCGTTAGGAATCGGCATATTTCAAGTATTGAGTTTAATTCCTGGAACGTCCCGCTCTGGGGCGACTATTCTTGGCGGTATACTGTTGGGGACTTCGCGTGAAATTGCTGCCGAATACTCATTTTTTATGTCTATTCCGGTGATGTTTGGTGCCAGTTGTCTGAAACTGATTAAATTTGGTTTGGATTTTACCTTGATGGAGGCGGCCATCCTATTTTCCGGAATGATCACCGCATTCATCGTATCGATAATGGCGATTAAATTTTTGCTGCGCTACATTCAAAATAACAACTTTATCATTTTTGGTTGGTACAGAATCGTTTTAGGTCTTATCGTTCTCGTCTATTTTTTAAGCTAGCAACCATTTCGGTAAGGAATTAACAGCCTGGGCAAAGGGATTACTCTACTTTTGGTGAAT
>Ga0265293_10007062_pt1 | contig 17526 bp, 15 predicted proteins | sample Munlanlewell138R_FD_192505 | JGI IMG/M metagenome (GOLD analysis project Ga0265293, IMG submission 192505) | Leachate microbial communities from a municipal landfill in Southern Ontario, Canada - Leachate well 138R | ecosystem: Engineered > Solid waste > Landfill > Unclassified | place: Canada...
GCAGAAGCGGTTGTAGTCGTTGCTATTCCAATATACTTAGCCCCGGTAGGATTAGTAGTCATTGGATCGCCATCAGAGTTCTGGCTGTATCTTACCCAAAGATATGTGCTAGTTCCGTCTACACCGTCAAAATAATCTGTGCCTTTTACAGGGGTATAGCCGTCCTGCCCATCCTCGCCCACTACCCGCATAGGGTCTGACCAAGTGCCATCGTCCCCTACCTTTTGGCGCATGTATTTATCCGTTGCAGGGTTAAAGGTATCGTGCCAGCCTGTTTCGCCATCAGCGGAATACTGGAAGTAGATATGGTTGTCCACTGGATCGTAGCCTTCTGCGAAGGTAGTATCCGGGCCGATTTCAATTAGTCCTTCTGGAATCTTTTCCCCCAGCGAACCAATTATAATCTGGTCTGCCCGCACTTTCGCAAACAGACCAAGGGTGCCTATTATCGCTTCAGCAGCTATTCCTGAACCTGTAATGGCAAGCCGTGATGTTTGCCCGCCGTCCTCTGAAATCAATATCCCCCCAGAGGTAATACGAACAAGCCTACCCGTCCTTTCCCCGTTTTCAGTCTCCCACCAGGTAGCAACGCCATCAACTACCTCAAAATCCCCTTGCGCTCCCTGTATAGCGGTATGGAATGTGTCTAATACACCCTTAACCAACTGGGCTATGCCCTTGCTCGGCCTTACTGTTTGCCGGACATACTTTGTAATATCAAAACTGTCCTTAAGTTTACTTATTAACCGCTCATCAGGTTCTCCAACCTCTAATTCACATTGCCAAGGCATAAATACGTTATACCTATGCTGCACGATTCGCACTAAATCATCTTCCAGGAGTTCTTCATCAATAACGCCAGCCATCTCACCAAGCTCAAAGTGTTCGTGTTTGTATTCGGGTAAAGATCTTAAATCAACAGTCTTAACTCTATAGGTATAACGTGGCTTGCATATTTTAGCTAAATGCTTTCCCCCTTCCGCTTTCAACTCAGGAGGAATAAATATTTCTGGATTGACCCATACGCCGGTATAAACTTTGTTAGTATAGGAAAAATTCTCAATATACTTGACACCGTTATTTACAGAGGCAATGTCAAGGTCATCTTCACCAAAAGGGTACAGCCTCGTAACTATGTCGTTGTTGTCTGTCCTCACGATATGCTTTAGGTTTTTGGCATACCTTATCTGAAAACCGTTATAGGGCTGCCAGGTAGCCTCGTTCCTGAGATGAAGTTTGCGCTTAACAATTATCCCCTCGTCGTTAAAAACGTATTCCCAAACAAGTATCCCACCCCATATTTTCTGCACTTCCTGGATGTTTGAGAGGGTAGACCACTTTTCGGTTTCCATGTCACGTGTTCCCTCAACATCTACCGTGCCGACTTCCCAGCCCGTGCCGTCTAAGAGGTAAGCAAGTGCATTTCCGGCAGTCCCGGGAGAATACTCGGGTGAGAAGGGGTCTCCCCCTGAAATAATGGTTACTTCAAGGTCTGCTGTTTCAGGCGGTTTCTGTGGGTCGTTAGAAATAGTCGGGTAAATCTTGTTGAGAAGTTTCCAGCTTTCTTCCGCCATTACCTTTGTCCATTTCTGCCCCTTCTCGTCTCTTTCCGTATCCATTGCGTCAGGACGAAGAATAATGAATTCCCTGCCCCCTGCTATGATTCGAGATTCGGGTGTTAACTCTTTTAGTTTTGGAGATATGGCAGGGATGTAAAAGGTAAGGGTTGCCTCCTCGTTCAGCCTGCGTGAAATCCAACATTCTTTAATTTTGTCTGCATCAGGAGACAAAAAAGCTACCGTGTTACCGGTAGCATCATTGATTTGAACATATTCAGGTATAATCAGAGACAACAAACTTCACCACGCTTTCTTTTATATCTGCCTGCTTTTCCTTACAGCCATCTGTCGTGCCATTTCATGGTTAACTCTCCATCGCCTTCATAAGATATTATGGTTTTGCCTGGGGGTATTTGAGGGAATTTGCCTTCAAAATTTGCTAAGGCGTTAACATTATTGAATTTGACCGTTTTATACCCTGTGTCTATGGTAAGTGTATCGCCTGCTGTAAGTATCCCAAAATATTTCAGGATTTTACCGCCAATGGTGATTTCGGGATTAGTTGCTGGGCCTTTTAATTCGATAGTAACAGGAGTTTCAAAAGTGCCTGAGTTAATAACTGCAAGTGTGCTCAAAATATAGGGAGAACCTTCTGCCCCCGTACCTGCAACCGCGTAAAGGTTATCTGGTAGGGTGTAACAAAGACGGGTAGGAAACGATATGGTTTTTGGCATAGTCTCAGTAATTCCAAAAATGTCTACCACATAAGCAAGATAGGGGTCAGATTCTGTCGAAGTCCAGTAGGCATTTCCCGCTTTTCTTTTTATGGCAGCCCAATCATCACCTCCAAGCTCCATCAGTGTAGGCCAACCAGGGTTATTCTCCCATGTGCTTTTTCCTGAAAGTTCTAAATCCATTACCCTTCTTGTTGTTCCAGTAAGCTTCAAATACGTCATCCCCTCACACCGCACATAATTACCGCCAGGGATACTTTCTAGCTTAAAAGCCTTATTCTCGTCCACGCTCACCCAAAGAGGGCCGATCTTTAGAGGGATGCTAACCTTCAGCCATGAAGGATATTCCTCTACCTCCTCCATGCCTTCTAACCGCACAAAGATTTTCTTATTGCTGTCGCTTTCATAGTTAAGATAATCACCGTTGTTGCGAAGGTTATTTAGTTGTCCTGCAAGCGTTCTCCTCGCCTGCATTTTTTGAGCAACACTCAACCCGTCATCGGTAACGGCAACAATCGTCCATTGTCCGCACCTTAATTTTGTGCCAAAATCAACTTCACCGTCAAATTCGCTTGATGATTCAGCAATATCCCTCGTAGGGGCAACTATCTGGAAGTTGCTTTCACGGGTGGTCCTTAACCCAAAAGGTTCTATCGTACCATCGTTTTTAATGGTTATCATAGCAGTTATCACCCCTACACCCATTTTTCTGTCCAGATAAATTCAAAAGTGCCGCCACCGGAAACTGAAACCGTATTGTCTCCAGGGGCAAGCTTAGGAAACACTTTGTTATAAGCAGGTAAAGCGTTTGACCCGTCGTATTCGGCGGTAAGGTTGCCTGTGTCGATAACAAGCACCTTCCCATCTGCCACGTTGGAGTTCCACTGCATGGTTTTTCCGGTAACAGTGATAGAAGGTTGTGCCGAAGCACCGTGAACCTTTACTGTAAAGGGAACAGGCACATTACCGCTGTTGGTTAAAACAGTGCTGCCGTTTGAGGTTGACTTTGTCCTAGGGGTATTGCCGTGGATGTAAGGGTCAGAACATTTGAAAGGTATAGTAAACTGAAACCATGAGTGATACTGCTGTGTAATATCAATGAACCCTGAGTATTTAACATAATACCGCTTATCCGGTTCATCAGCAAAAACAAGGACTTTGGTTCCCATTGTGGGGTTAAGGTGTCCTGCTATTTCACGTTTTCTTTTCTCTCTTTCCTCGAAGGGAAATTCTTCGCTAACCACAACGTGTAACTCTAATATTCGTGGTTCCAATTTACTGCCAAAGTTGATTTCACCATGCTTACCGGGAATTTCTTCAACCCTTTCCCTTGTCCGGGGAAACAAATCAACCCTGCTATCCCGGAGGACAACAAGGTCGAGGGGTTCCAATATTCGGTTTTCGTTCACATACAAATCAACACCTGCCGGTAACGCCATACGAGGGACCTCCTTCCTACAATCTTTTTATTGCTCTCACCAGTTCCCTGTTGTGAATCTCCATGTCTATTCTATCCTCAAAGCCGACATGCTCTGCATGGAATAGTTTGTCGATGTTTATATCACGGGGCATTGCTTTGAGCAGCCTGCCTATTTGTCTTAGTTCGTAGACAATCTCGACGGTATTAAAACCGCCTATGTTAACTTCTGCACGGATTGCTGTTTTTAAAGCGTCTGCCAGCATGGGTTGTAGTTTCGGCAGGGGGATAAGTGCTTCAGGGTCTCCGGCTTCGGCAAAAATGCCCAGGGTAGGTCTATACGCAATTCCACCCTCTGAAGCCTTGACAAGCTTGATTGTTCCGTCCAGCCAGTCAACTATATAACCCAGTGCGCCCGCAACTTCCCTTATGCCTACCCATGCGGTCCCTTTACTCAAAGCGTCTGCATATTTCTGTTTCCCTGTGAAGGGAGAAAAAACGTAACCGCCGATATTTACCCTCTTATTAACAGCGTCCCAGCTGACAGATTCGCCTAAAATGCTGCCCAAGCTTCTGGCCGGCATATATGTCCTGCCGTCTACGTTATCGAATCCGCCTGATATTGTTATGGTTTTCGGCTCCGGATAAGTAGGCGCATAGTCGGGTTCTTTACCGGTATCGTCTTTGGGCTTTCTGTCGGGGGTTTTAATCATGTCTTTTATCGGAGGTAATTCCCCGACCAAATCACCTAGATGCCCGCCCTTGAGACCGCTTGCCATACCTGACTCAAAGCCTTCAAGCCACCTATTAGCCTTGTTCAAGCCGTCCTGTAACCATTTTTCATCATGGGTGGCTGCCAGGGCTATCATGTTAATGTTGTGGTCGTTAAAGTCAGCCTGCATACGTTGGTAGGCTTTCTCCCATTCTTTTTTCTGTTCTTCTGCGTTGTCTCTGATGTCCTGAATTTCTTTGTTCAGGACATCCTTCTTGTCCTGCCTTACCCATTCTGATTGCTTTAGCTCCCATCTTCGCTGTTCTTCCTCTACTTGACGCTTGAGGTCAACTATGGCTTTTCCGTGTTCTTTCCCTGTCCTCAGTTCATGATATCGAATCTGCTCTTTCAGGTCCGTAATCTTTTGGTTATGCTGTCTCTCGGCTTCTTCTCTGGTTTCTAGGGTAGCTTCCTGGTCAAGAAGATCTATCTCGGCTTGAATGACCGCTATTCTCTTGTCGGCTTCCTCGTCTATAAGCTTGATTCTTTCTCTGTATGCTTCCTCAATCTCTTTCTGCTGTTGGCGCAGGATATCACGGTAATGGTTAAATAATTTGTCCTGTAACCACATCTCGTCTCTGGCAGACAGGGATTTTAAGGTGTTAAGCTCATGAAGTGCCGATATTTGAGATTCTATACTCATTACACCAAACTTTGAATATCTTTCGATGGCTTCTTTCGCTGTGTCAAAGGCTGTTGCCTGGGAATAAGCGGTATGAGAAAGATCATCCATTTTAATCTTTACGCCAAAAAGCTGGGTGCTGAGGCTGTTTATACTGCCGGTAATGTCAACCATTGCTTGGTTATACTGCTCTAATGTAATAGCACCGCTAAGGTATGCCTGCTTTATTATTTCAAGATGCTTGTTTTGTTCGATAAGCTTGTAATTGAGTTCATGCAGCTGTTCCACGTAAACAGTAAGAAGCTGTTCTCTTAGCTCGTCTGCTTTAACAAGCTCCTCTTTGGTTGCCCTTTCCCTAGTGAGGTATTTAATCTCGGATTCTAATGCGTCTATGTTTGCCTGTCTTAGGGACCACACCCTCTCAAGGGAATCTATACCGATTTCCATGGCCTGCTCTAACTGCCACCATTCAATATTTAGGCGGTTAACCCGTTCTTTGAGGGATTCTATCTCACTGCCCAGCATCTCGTAAGCCTGTCGACCTTCGTCGGTTGTGGTCTTGGTTGCCCGCTGCTTTGCCTCCAGCCTTGTAATCGCTTCTCTTAATCGGCTGGTTTCCTGTTCTATGCCCGACCGCTTTTCTTTTAGAAGTTCGGTTACTTTTGCCTGTTCCGTAAGGGCTTTAACCTGTTCGGTTATTGAAGCAGTATCCCGCTGGTAGTAGCTGATTCGGGTATCAAACAGGTCGATGTTTCTTTGAACTGCGGCGTTTACCAGCTTTTGGGCGTCTGCTTGCGCCAGTGTCTGTTCTATGAACCGGCGCATGAGGTCACTTAAGGATTGAGCAGCTCCGGAAGCTCCAGGGGGTAGTAATAACGGCGGCGGCGGTGCTCCCCTACCATCAGGTGCTCCGGCAAAAAGGTCTTTATCCTGCCATTCCTTTATTTTCTTATCAAGCTTGTCCAGATCAGCCATGGCATCTTTGTAAACGTCCAGGTATTCCTCTATCCCTTCAGTTAGCCCTTTATACCTCATATCTTCTCGCCAGGTAAATATTTTTTGCTTTTCCCAGAGGTTTCTTTCGGCACGTAATTGCCTTATTTGCGCTATCTCTTGGGCCATGGCCGTTATCCTTGTTTTAGTGTTTTCAATAACCTCTTGAGTTTCATCTATTTGTGCCTGTAAAGCCGTTATCCGTGCCTGCCTGATATTTTCAACCTTTTCCTTGATTTTTTCTACCTCAAGGTTAACCGCATCTTCGGTAAACCCTGCGGCTTCTAGTCTTTTTAACCCTTGCTCCCCTATAATGTCAATGAGCCTTTCCTCAGCATAGGCAATATCTTTCTTGATCTGCTCTGCCCTTTCAGTGCCTTCTGATTCTTTCTCTAGAGCTTCAACTAGTTCTTTTCTTCTGTTAACGAATTGAGCAACCATTTCTGTATTTTTGCCCAGCTGTTCTCCCTGGGCCGTCAGGCTGTCTAATGCGCTCTCATATTTACTCTGTAAAGCGTCTAATTGGCTGAGTTCTTCTCGCCTTACGTCCTGAAGTTTTTCGTGTGCCTCTCTTAATTCATCCAGAGCTTCTTTATTTATCAGAATTGCACCGGTAGTATCGTCAAAACCTTGAACCAGTTCGGGGAATTGCTGTGCAATCTCTATGTTAAGGTCATTAAGGTTATTCATGGCATTGGTGTGCTCGATAGTGCCTTCCATGTTCCATTTTACAGCCTCTGTAAGTCTATCATGCTCATCTGCTAAAACAGAGGCAAGTTTAACCTGCTTCTCGTATTCTTCAGCGTTCTTTCTCATGACTAATTCCAGAGCTACAAGCGCGGCCACAAGTGCAACCATAACACTGACTACAGGGCCGCCTAACAGTGATGCGAACCCCGCGAGAGCACCTCCCGAGGCCGCTAACTGTCCTATCAGTGCCGTAACGCCAGCCATCTTTAAAAGAGAGCCGAGCACCTTAACCCCTAAAGAAACCTGAGCAAATGTTACAACCAACGTCTGTAGGGAAGAATCTAAGCTGTTAAACCAGGTGATGGCATCAGTAGTAGTTTCTACCAGCCTTTTAATCCCATTCATCAACCCTGTGTCACCGATAGCAACCGCCAGCTGAGTAGCAGCCATTTTGAGCTGCTCATACTGCTTTGCAAGGGTTTCCATGGTCTGCTCGTTTTGCCTCATAGAGTAGCCAAGGCTGTTCTCCATGTTCAAAACAACTTCCTGTGCTTGGGCAAAGTTTTTAAACAAGGCTATAAGGAAGTTCCTTCTGCGGACACCGGCAATAGAGGTTTCAAGGTCTAACTTTTGAAGCTGTGTCCATTCTTCCTGAAGTCCGGCCATCTCGGCCATTTCTTCGGACATCATGCCCATGGATTCAGCCAGGTCTACAAGCGCAAGCTGATTATCTTCTGAAATGTCGTTCCATTTATCGGATATCTCAACTAAAAGTTCCATGGCCGGCCTTAATTTTGTTCCGGCAGTATCGGCGAATACATTAACCCCAGATTCCATCAATTTGTTAAGGGTAGACTGGCGGGTAATGTAGCTCAAGATAGTATTTAAAGCGTTACCAACTTCTGCCCCCAGCCTGCCGGAAGCTACTCTCATGGCTGTAATTAAGCCAACCGTTTCTTCAAAGGTAAGCCCCAAAGCTGTGGCTGCACCGGAAGAACGTTGTAACGCAGCAACCAGGTCGCCGGTAGTGACAGCATAGTTATCTGAAGTGATATTAAGTTTATCAATAACGCCTTCTAAATCTTCTGCTGTGAACCCCCACTGTGCCATAATCGCAATAAGCCCTTGTGTAGCCATTTCAACGTCCATTTGTGCAACGTTAAGGGACAACAGTGACTTACGGGTAAGCTCTAATATCTCGTCGGCTTCATAGCCAGCCTGTGCCCACCTGATAGCAACTTCCTGAACTGTTCCCCAAGTATGACCGAACTCCATACCGGCTTCAATCAGCTGGTCTCTGAGTTTGTCAAAGTCAACGGCCAGGTCGTTAACAGTTCTCTGTATAACTATCATTGAAGATTCAACTTCGGTAAATGCTGAAACTGCTGACTGTATAGCACGTATTCCGCCGTAGAACCCCGCACCTGCTATGAACCAAGAAATTTTTCTATCCCACTGGCTGCCAAGGATACTATAGCTACTAGCCATATCTTTAACAGTTTTAGAGTGCTCCTCTGCTTTCCTGGTTGCCGTTTGGGTAGAATCCGCAATCTTTTGGGCGTTCATGTCCACAGCTGAAAGAGTTTTGCCGTAGCGGTCAAGAATTACCCCTGACTGCTGGAACTGCTGCGTAGCACTTGCCACGGGTGCCTGCATACTTTTCATTGTTGTCGTTTGCAGTTTCAAAACTGCGTCATTGGCCTGGTTTATGCTCCTTACAAACATTTCTGTTTCGGCGATAGCGGGTTTGTAGTTCATCGCTATAGTGGCCATCGTTTGCGGAATGTTGGGGTCAGTTACCATTTGTTCTTCACCACCTTTTAGCAGATACCGTTAAACAAAGCTGCGAAAGCAAGCCCGTCTGAAACGCTGTGCTCTTTATCGGTCTCGGTTGCTCCGTGTGAAAGTGAACCGTTGCCGCTCCCCTCACCTATACCACCAAGTAACGGGCAGCCAAAGTTCTGAAACTCGGGAAACTTTTCGGATATTGCGTTAAGCTGTGGTATGGTTCTTTCCATGATTTCTTCGTAGCTTAAAAGTTTCAGGCAGAGGAATTTTGTAAACACCCTTGCCCAATCTACCTCTGCCACTTCCCCCGATTGGGACACACTCAACCCGATAGGTCGGCCATCTTGAGAAGGGCAGTTCTAAGCTCTCTTACGTCCCATTCCTCTTCTTCCAATTGCTTGAGGGTTACGGGATTGCCGTCTCTGTCGGATATCTGCCTGTTCACCCATTTTTCAAGTTTGGGTTTCAGCTTGGGGTTAGCAATGTTGATAAACTGCGGGCCTAAGCTCAGCTGATCCTCGCTAAACTCCTGGACCTCTTTTATTTTCAAGGGTTTAATCTTATAATCTTTGCCATTGGATGGGGTAAAAAATTCCCCCGTTCCCAGCATGGTTGCCAATGAAACGGGGGCCTGTTTTCCTTCCTGTTGGTTAACTTTCTTCTCTTCGTTCATGATTTATTCGACCTCCTTAAGATTATAATTTAGGCTTGCTCATACAGATATTCGACAACCCTGTGGCCAGGTCTCGGGGGCAGAATCTTCAGTGTGAAGCTCCAGCCTGTGGGGGTTTTCTGCCTGGGAGGACGTGCAATTTCTCCGGTAGGCATTACCCTGTCAAATATCAATGTGTCCGGTACGGCCACACCCTCGTTATCCTCTAACACTGCCTCACCTGCTACGATTGCCCGGAAAACATCGTTATTTGTTTTCTCTGGTAGGCCAGCTTTTATCCCTGTAGACTGATAATTAAATGCAGTAATAACAACCCTACCAGCGTCAGCAGAGCTAAACTCTATGCTCTCCTCGTTAAGCTTATACTGTCCTTGTGTAGGGGTAGTGCTCATGGTGAAAGGCGAATCTGCAAGGTCATGGACAACGAGGGTATCGGTTACGGGGGTTTTGCTCAGACTGATTGAATAAGGCGAGGTAGAGGGAATGGTATGCTTGTCTATCTTCTCGAACTCGTCAAATGTTCCCGATTCCTGCTCCATGGAAACCAGCGCAGAATAAATGTGGGGTACGAAGGTGTTAAGGTTAACAGTAAGGTTACCCGTTTTCCCCGCAGAGAATGTCAGAGGCCAGTCAGAGTTACCGTCCTCTAATTCGGCTTCCTGGTTGTTCATGGTTGGAATTAGGCTCTGCACAGCACCCATGGAAAGGAATCGCTTACTGTCCCTGTATCGGAACAATCCAAGCCTTCCTGCTTCTTTAAAAACTAACATTTTTAAAACACGCTCCTTTCGGTTTAGTAAACAATACTCGTATACTTGAGCCTGATAGCTGCGCTATAATGGCTCGTTGAACTATAAACATCGCCCAAAAAACCTTCCCATTCCAGCTTGATGCCGCTAATTGGCTTATCATCGACAGCAACTATAATAGTCTGGTCTTTGACTGCTCCCCAGCACCAGTCCAGGACGTTATGGCAAACATCCATAGGGCCTATTATGTTGTTCGGGATATGGCAGTCTATCTGCACCAGGTTTTCAGAGACAATCTCAATCAAGCCTTTCCGGGAAGGTACGAAGTAAATACACAACCTTTTGCTCCCCGATGCCAGCTGGTCGGGTGAAACTTTTCTTTTAATGATTGTATTTGCAATTTCAACCGATGAAGCACCGGTAAGCCCTAGGCCGGCTAAAACTTCATTGTTATATCTAATCTGGTGCCAGATATAACGCATATCCCACATGGTTGTTAGTGCCATAACATCACCTGCCTTTTACCTTTTTGAAGGCATTAAAAAGCACCCTTTTTTCAAGGTGCCATTTTCGTATTAGTTACCTCCAAATACCTATACCAGGGGAAAGTGCTTACCGCTATCTGCAATACTTCCCTGAACCGCCTCTGTTTCATCCAGTTTATGGCGTTTCTGAAGGCATGGCTCGGAGAAGTTGGCAGAAAGGTAGCTGGAAGGGTTCCTCTCTTGGCAAGGGTTTCCAGGTTAATGTCATGTAACCCGCCAGAAGATACCCTGAGCTTACCAAAGATATCCCGATACTGCCCCTTCGGTCTGCCAACACGGGCAAGGTTTTGCTTAATCCTCCCGTGGAAGAAAAAAGGGCTCTGCATGTATCTGGCAAAGGCCGGGTTACTTCTATCCATAAGTGAACCTGTGCCCCATTCATCCATGGTGGCCCATACGCCACCTGTTACCCGTGCGGTTACCATGCCTGCAACAACTTTAACGCTCTCTGCCCATACATCCTGTTTACCCTCGTTTGTTAACATACCGCTTTGGATGTTGTCCATTAGCTCTTTTTGAAGCTGACCGGCGTATATTAGCAAGTGTTTCTCAAAGTCTTTGAACATCAGCGCAGTGTTGTATCTAATCAACTATATCCCCGTCCCCGCTGGTCTCTTCCTCGGTAGATATTTCTTCATCAGTCCTTGTGTCCTGTGAACACTGAACCTGAACAATCCCGGGAAGCTTGACATCGTCTATCGCATCTACCTGGAGTTTTTTACCTTCAGGTAGATATTGGCAACGGTCAAGTTTCTGTATCTCAGCAGTATCGGGAACATACAGCCTTACTGCTGTAGTCTCAAGAAGCCCTGGGTCGAATTGTCTCAAGGAGGCAGTAACAACCTCGGCATATGCATATACCTGAGGCGTAATAGTCTGCCATTCCTGGACAATGTTTCCCCATTCATTTTCTGTCTCAACGTATCGACTGTGAATCACCTCTGCGTTTATTTTGTAGGCAAAAAACTCAATCTGCCCAAAAGCGTATTCGGGGTTAACCGAACTTGCCAAATACTTGTCTTTGATTACCTTGAATACTTCCCCCGGCTGGAGGTTGCTCTCAAGAAGGATCACGCCCTCTCTCAATGCGTCCCTTAAATGGGCATAGATGGATTTTGTTGCCTTTTTCATGCTCAACTTGGAAGGCACTTCTTTTCCTCTGATAACTGAACAGTCGATCCCTCTAGCTTTCAACATTTTTGCACCGTAGGACATGGTTGTGTCTCACCTACCTCGTTAACCCGAAGTGAGGGATATCGGAAAGCTTGAGGATTCTCCGTATCAAGGAATCCCTCTCTTTCCCAAAGTCAGCCTTCTTCTTACCCCAGTCTATGTTAAGCTTGACTTCCAAATGAGGGCTGACCTCCTGAACGGGCAGCCTTGCGGACATGGAAGGGCAAACAAGGGTACAGCACTCAAGGACGGTGGCTGCCTCGAGGTATACCCTGTCTACCCCTTTTAATGTTTCATGACTGGGAATCTGCTCGACTATATTACTTTCCGCAATACAAATTATATCCGGTTGCTGAAGGTCTCCGTCGGGAAGGTATGCTTCATCTACGCCCATTTTGGAGCGTATCCGCTTCTCCCATCCTTCTCCGGTTAAAATCAGGTTTGCCATGGGGTATCGCCCCCTCTTTTACTGTATAGACAGTATTTTGCTTGTATCCGAGAATATCTTCATAAAACCGCTGTTCTCAGATACGGTCAGCATCTTTGTCTGGTTCTTAATGAATGTATCAGCTTCGCTGATGGTTGAGCCAACTTCGAAGATTTCTTCGATGGTGTTACCTCTGTCCAACCCGATTACAACCTCTTTGTTATTGATTTTCTCAATACGTGGGCTGTAAAGTAAGGTTGTGTTGTCAATTAAGCCCTGGGGTAGGGTTGTTTTCACCGTCAAGCCGTTAGCAAGCAGTTCGTCCATTTTACCGGCTACTTCAAATTTCGGGTAGAGAACCTCTAAAATTTGAATCAAGCCGTCCTCGTTTGCCACGACAGTATTACACTTGTCGGGGTAGAAACTCAGCAGGAACTTAACCCAGGCTTTCCTTGTAATTGCCGTGGTTGCGGTTCCGTCAAGGGTGCTGGTATTTATTACGGGAGCAGCGTTATTGTTACCGTCCCCGTTTTTAATCACGTAAAGGATTTCAGCAACCTTATTGTCAGCAGCCATTGTGCCGATACGGTTGATATGACGGACGAATAAGTCAATGCTCATCCGGCGTAACGCTTCGTAGGAAGCTTCGATGGCACGGCCATACTTGTAGATGGTTATAGCCGTTTCACCGAGTTTCAACCTTGCGGTCGGCAGGTCAGCTGCCTCTGTTACCCTTCTCATCTCCACTGCTTTCTTGTTGTCCGCATCGTCGAAATCAAGGTAGGAACCTTTGTGAACGTTGCTGTCAATAGCTGTCTTGGCTGCAACCAGGTAGTTATACAGCGGGAATGCCGTCATGGCATGGACAAGTGTGCGGGCCACAAATTCCGGGAACAGCACCTTGTTCTCGTTGGTACGATAGAAAGCTTCTACCTTAGACGAGAAGATATTTCTTTCGGGAATATTGCGGGTTACTATACCCGCTTCTTGCATCAGCCTACCAAACGCGTCCAGCTTACTCCCTTCCGGGGAAGGGTCTCTTTCTTCTAAAAACATAGATAAAGTTTGCTCTCTACTGTGCGACTGCCTATACAGGTCATCCGTTAAAGCGCTAAGTGCAATTCTACCCATTATTATCTCTCCTTCCGATTAATTGATCTGGTTAACTAGCCAATCAACACCAGCACGGTATTGACACCCGCTGAACTGTCTGCTCCGACAATCATGCTTTTACCGGTTGCGCCGACAGAAGCCTTGACTGCGCCGTTTCCGTCAACAACAGGAATAATATGTGTGCCGGGTGTTGGGATACTGCCGGAAACACCGGGGAATTCATGGTAACCGGCGTCCTGGACGGTCATATAACCGTCAGTTTCATACTGGTTAATTGCCCCAAGCAGGGGGTCGCCTTCATTACCGAATCCTGCCGTCTGGTGGCCCGTTATTGTTACCGCCTTGCCTAGTACTCCTGCAATACCGCTTACGGTAACAACTGCTTTTACGTCGTTGTCAGCCTTATAGGTTGTGCCATGGTAACCGATACCGTCAAAACTTAACCCACCTCTTGCCATTTTTTAACACTCCCTTTCTTCTTTGTTTGACATAAAAAACCGCCTGTTAATACAGCCGGTTTAATTTGCTATCTGCCTACCATAAACGCTTCCTCTGGAAATGCACCGGTCTTTTCCTTCCCTGCTTCAGGGTCAGTCGACCTGCCGCTAGATATAGCATCTCCAGCCTGTTTCTTCCATGCGTTTCTCATGTCCTCAATTGCCTGAACAGTCCTGCTTTCTTCCGAAAGCATCTGGCGGTAAGAGTCCGCAGGGAAGTCGTTACCAAGGGCACGGACACCCCATTCCAGGGCATCGGCAATTAATGCTTCTCGATACTGCTGCCCCTCTTTTGCAAGAGCAAGGGTTTTGTCTGCTGAATACTCTTTGCCCAAGACTTCAACAGCCTTTTCCTTGGTTATAAATTCGGGGGTTGAGTCTAGTTCGGCTACAGGAGTTGGAGAATGATTTGCAACTGCTCCAACGAAACTTGCGACGTCACCATTAGAGAATTTGGCTAAAGGCCACCTTACTTCCGTTAGCCCTTCAATTGTCTGGATTGAGCTGCTCCATTTCTCCGCAAGCTGATTGAATAATTCTTCTGGCTTTACTTCACCTTCTTTGTAGTCAATACCGAAAGCTTCAAGCATTTCAATTAACTTCTCGTCCATTTTTTGTTCACCACCTGTATTAATATTTTTTACCAGCACTTTCTTTCTTTCGATGTCGACTCTCTTGGCAAAGGAAATTAACCTGTTTTTCCCTGCGCAGTAGATGTGCATTAGAGGTATACCATGGTCTAGCTGTTTAAGTTCATTGACTATAACCATATCCCCGTCACCTTCGATGGTAATACCATCATGGGAAAGTATGCCTGCCCCTGGATAAGCACCATCAAACACAAGTGAGTTCTCCATCAGGTATCCTGGAGGTTTTGCAATAGCGTAGCAAAGCCTCTTTTCGTTGTCAACTTCATAATACTGGCCAGGGCAATGTTCACATTTACGGTAGTCACGAATGTCGTTACCACAGATAGAACACTCAAATATGCTTGTTCCCCAGCCGATTGATGTGTCAAACAAAACACCGTCCTCAATATCGGCAATAATCTGGTCGGTTTTTATACCGTCCTTTTCTCTGCCTCTTACGATGTAATGATCTCCGTAGAGTGCCCATTCCTCATTCTCCGCATCACTCCTTTTGAGTTTTGCGTCGAAGGTTCTGCCGTAGTTGTAGGCCGGCTTGGGTTTTGCAAAAAACCCTGCCCAGGGATGGTCTATCATGACAGCTACACCATTTTGGGCATCCTGCTTGAATACCTGTAGTAGTGATTTGTGGAGTTGGATGAACCTGTCGGGGATAATCATGTCTCCTGCCATCTTATCGGGAAAAACAAAAACCTCTTCTTGCGATAGAGGTCTTTTCGCCAACCTGTTTATCTTCTCCAGCTGGCTTTTTGTCGGAGTCCCGTATTCCATTTTCTTTGTCACCTCCTTTACATTTACATTTTGGGCAGCCGCACAACTTTTTTATCAAAGGTTCCGCTCTGCCCTTTACCATCGTCCGTTCCTCTATGAACATCAAATTCACCCCCTCGGTTGAAGGATACACGGGCATTTTCTGTAGGTTTGCCTGTAGCTTTTTCTCTGCCGGTTACTTCCTGGCAGGCTGCATCTTCGTCTACCCATCCCATCAGTTGAGCAATAGCCCAGAACTCTTCTTCCATGAGCTTGACTGTCATTTTCTGTTCTTCACTCTTCCAGTCTATTTTGTTGTGGGTAAATGTGGGAATTGCCTGGATACCCTTGACTCTCAACCACAGCCTTGCGATTTCTTCAACAAGTCTTTTGCTGCCACGTTGAACGGATTGGATGCTTGCAACATAAATTTTGAACTGAACGGTGCCGTGAGTTTCTGTGACACCAGTATTCCTGTTCATGAAAATAGGTAACTGTTTTGTGCCCGATATGACCTGCTGGTCTACAAGCTCCGTTACTGCCCGGATATCAAGGCTCCTATTTGCGTTACCGCCTGGGTTCATGCTGATTTCAATATCGTCATAGTGAATGTAGTCGGAGTCGGGGTTGAGGTTGTTTAAAGCACTAACAATCTCGTCTCTCCTGTCGTTTAACCAACCTATTTCCTTCTCGGCATTACCCTTGACATCGGCAGGCATGTATGCAATAAGCCTTTCCATGAGCATTTTAATGTCGTTCCTGGGCCAACCTTGCCTGTGTAGCACCATCTGTAAATCCTGAAATGTCTGTATCTGGAAGTCAATAGACTGTAAGACAGGGGTAAGGTGTAATGTCCCTCTCGGGTCCTCGGCAGTTGGGTCGGTTGGCACCCAAAAAAAGTTGGCCTTACCTTTTTCTAGGGATACTTTCTTCACAAACTGCACCTGGTAAGGTATCCATACCTTACGGCCATTCCTTTCTTCTAGCTCCCACCGTATTGTTTGGGGGTCTACCGGGTAAACGTCGTGAATATCTGTCCTATCCTTTGTTACCTCTACTTCTATCCCCTGGGCACCTTTGACGAAAGCGTTGTAATGGAGTATGTCAAGTAACCCATCAAGACCGGCATTGGATATTTCGTTTATCCTGGCTGCAAAGTTACCCCGCCATTCTTCCTCAACGTCAGGAAGTTTTTTCCCGCTCAAGTCCTTGAAGTCCATCTGGTGCCCCTGGTTGGCAAGCCTCATAAAGTTCCATACCGCCATTGATACGTCAGGAGCAACTTTTCTTAGATATTCGATAGCCTGGGTTTCTTCAGGGATTCGCCGTAATTCTTCCAGAATATCCTTTGTCCTTGAACGGAAGGGGGAAAGTATTCCCAGGGGGGAAGAAAGTTGCGAAACTCTGCCGGTAGGGATAACGCTTTTAGGGTCTGCCCTGCTCTTTCTTTTTTTGAGCCAGCCCCTTAAGTCCTTTACTAAGTCCATGCGCACACCACCTTTCAAGCTAAGATAAATGATAAAGCTTTAATTCACGGCAACATATCCGGAGGAGGTCGAGGGGAACCGGAGTTGCTATGCGGAGGCGAATATTTACATAGCTATTGTTGCCGTGAAAGGTATAATCACTACCCAATTCTTTTATAGGTTATTATTGCGCCCATTTCCTTTTAAAACCCATTCGCCCTAATACTGGCTTATCGTCGATTTTACCTTGAAATTCAAAATACATAATGTTCGTTTCTCCAGAAGGGATTGTATAGTCAAGGCAATACCTTCCTTTTTCGCTTCGGCTGGGGGTAAATTCTTCGATTTTTTTATATCTGCTGTCATAGATAATTATTTTTACATCATCGGGGTCAACAAGCTCCCCGTTATAATCCTTGAATTCACTTTTTAACCTGACGGTATCTCCGACAAGGGGCATCCTTACTCCACCTCCAGTTTCACTTCACGCTCCTGGACAGATAAATCTTTCTGTCTTTCCTGTAATGACAAAGCTGTGTTTCTTTGCTGCATAGATAAAGTAACAATTACCTGCTTGTAAGGCGGTATATATTCACCGATTGTCGTTAGTTTACTTGTTGCGATTGCTGCCGCTTTTCCTTGCCTGAGGGTCTTGGCTTGAACATTTATTTCGCTATCTGCCTTAATATCAGCTTTGCCGGTAATTATCTTCCTGCCAGTTACGGATAGCCTGCTAACTGCCTTAATATGCGCCTCTCCGGTTATGTCGTGAACTTCTCCGTAACTCTCTACCGTGATTCCGCTTGCGGCAGTTAAGGCAGCCCTGCCTTGTTTAACTGCTTTGCCCTGTGCAGTCAGCTTAGAATTGGCGGTTAATTTAGCTTCGCCGGAGGTTATTTTCTGCCCTGTTA
>Ga0265293_10007063_pt1 | contig 17525 bp, 15 predicted proteins | sample Munlanlewell138R_FD_192505 | JGI IMG/M metagenome (GOLD analysis project Ga0265293, IMG submission 192505) | Leachate microbial communities from a municipal landfill in Southern Ontario, Canada - Leachate well 138R | ecosystem: Engineered > Solid waste > Landfill > Unclassified | place: Canada...
TCCCGTTGCGAGATAGCGTTGAGGTTGCACATGAATACGGTATTTCGTATATTGTACAACCCGGAGGAAGCATACGTGACGAAGAGGTAATAGCAGCGTGTAACGAATTTGACATTGCTATGGTATTTACAGGACAAAGACATTTTAAACATTAATAAATAAAATTTACATGGGATTATTTTCTTTTCTTTCACAAGAAATAGCTATTGACCTTGGAACAGCAAATACTATTATTATTCAAAATGATAAGGTTATTGTTGATGAGCCAAGTATTATTGCCGTTGATTCACATAGTGGAAAATTAGTTGCTATTGGAAACGAAGCCCGACAAATGCAAGGGAAAACACATCAAAACATTACCGTTATTCGTCCAATGAAAGATGGCGTTATTGCAGATTTTAATGGTGCTGAATTAATGATTCGGGGCATGATAAAAATGCTCGATAAAAAGAATCGTATGTTTGCTCCTTCATTAAAAGTAGTTGTTTGTATTCCTTCGGGCTGTACAGAGGTTGAACTACGAGCGGTAAACGATTCTGCTGAAAATGCTGGCGCTCGTGAAGTGTATATGTTGCACGAACCTATGGCAGCAGCTATTGGAATTGGATTAGATGTGTCTGCTCCCGAAGGAAATATGATAGTTGATGTTGGCGGTGGTACTACAGAAATTGCGGTTATTGCACTTGGTGGAATAGTACGCGATAAATCAATACGAACAGCAGGTGATAATTTTACTGCTGATATTCAGGAGTATATGCGATATCAACATAATATAAAAATTGGTGAACGTACTGCCGAAGATATTAAAATTAATGTAGGAGCAGCAATACCCGATTTAGATGAACCGCCAGCTGATTTTATTGTTCGTGGTCCTCATCAAATGTCGGCTTTACCAATAGAAATTCCAGTTTCATACCAAGAAATTGCGTATTGTCTTGATAAATCTATTACAAAAATTGAAGTTGCTATTTTAGCTGCTTTAGAGCAAACACCACCCGAATTATATGCCGATATTTACAGAAAAGGTATTTATTTGGCAGGAGGGGGAGCTTTATTAAGAGGATTAGCACAGCGATTAGAAGCAAAACATAAAATTAAATTTCATGTTGCCGAAGACCCTTTACATGCAGTGGCGCGAGGAACAGGAATTGCACTAAAAAATATTGACAAATATCATTTTTTAATTAGAAAATAAAAATCAATCAGATTTTTTGTATAAACAGTAAATGAAAAACCTGCTAATTTTTATAATAAAACATCATTTTTTCTTATTGTTTTTATTGTTCGAAGTAATTGCAATTGTTCTTGTAGTGCAATATAATGAACCACAAAAAATCAAATTTGAATCGGTTTCAAATACTATGTATTCACAGCTGTATTCGGCTACAAATGCAATTAGTCAATATTTTAATTTGCGTACAATAAATGAACAATTGTCGCAGGAAAATGCAACTTTAAGAGCTTCAATCGAGGATTCTAAACTATCTATTGAAATGCATTCCGAGCAAGTTTTTGATAGCGTGTTTAAACAACAGTATCAGTATATCCCTGCAAAAATACTCAATAGTTCTATTTCAAAGCCTCATAATTATATTACTCTAAATAAAGGACGACGGCAAGGAGTTGAAAAACATATGGCGGTAATTTCACCACAAGGTGTGGTAGGAATTGTGGTGTCGGTGTCTCAAAATTTCTCAAAAGTTCTGAGCATTTTAAGTCCACAGTTTAAAATAAGTGCCAAATTTAAAAAAAACAACTTTTATGGCTCGGTATTTTGGCAAGGAAACAATTATAGACAAGCCACTCTTTCAGAAATTCCTGTGTATGCAGAGGTGAATGTTGGTGATACAATTGTTACAAATTCATTTTCTAATATATATCCAACAAACATACTTATTGGGCTTGTTTCTGATGTATATAAAAGTGAACACGATAATTTTTATAATATTGAAATTACATTATCAACCGACTTTAAAAATTTAGAATTTGTGTATATAGTTCAAAATTTATATAAAGATGAACGGGATTTTTTAGAATTGGGAGAAAAAACATGGTGAAAATTTTTCAAACAACATTCGCTCGTATAGTAGCTATTATTTTACTACAAATTATATTATTTAATAATATTTCTTTGTTCAATTTTAGCATACCGTTTATGTATATTTTGTGTATTCTTATTCTTCCGTTTGATATAAATAAAATTGCACTTCTTTGTATTGCCTTTGTTGTGGGTTTTTTGATAGATGTATCATTTACCTCATATGGCGTGCATATAGGCGCTACGCTTTTTGCTGCTTTTATTCGCCCATTTGTGTTGCAATTGTTTGTTCCACGAGGCGGATATTTAATTAAAACCAAGCCGTATTTGCATTATTATGGATTTGTGTGGTATTTTAAATATGCAGCACTTATTATAGGATTTCATCATTTTTTCTTGTATTTTTTATATACATTCTCTTTCGAAAATTTTTGGTATTTCTTTGGATATATGATTGTAAATATTTCAGTAACGCTTTTATTGGTAATTTTTAGTCAGTATTTTGTATTTCGAAAATAATGGAATTATCGCACCGTAAATATACCATTGCTGCAATTTTTATACTTGTGTTCCTCATTTTTATAGGGCGATTTTTTTATATCCAAGTAATTGATACTTCATATCAATTAGATGCAATGAATAATTCACAGCGTTTTGTGGTTAAATACCCCGCACGCGGATTGGTATATGATAGAAATAAAAAACTTATTGTTGCAAATGAAGCCGCATATGACCTTATGGTTGTTGTGGGGCAAGTGCCTCAATTTGACACGCTTGCGCTTTTAGAACTTTTGCAAGTTTCCAAAGAAATGTTTTTACGAAACTATAAAGAAGCATCTTTAAATAAATATCGTCCGTTTCCGATAGTAAAACAAATCAGTGCAAAAACCTATGCGAATTTGCAGGAACACATGTATCAGTTTCCCGGCTTTTTTATGCAAGTTAGAACAGTGCGTCATTATCCATATAGCTCGGCTGGTTTATTACTTGGATATATTCATGAGGTGGATAGAGCTGATATTGAGCAAGATTCATATTATAGTAAAGGTGATTATAAAGGGAAACGCGGCATAGAAAAAATGTATGAAACCTATTTACGTGGCGAAAAGGGTGGTTCGTATGATGTGGTTGATGTGCGTGGACGTGTAAAAGGAAAATTACATGATGGTAAATTTGATAAACCATCGGTGCTTGGTAAAGATATTACGATTACATTAGATATTAATCTCCAAAATTATGGGGAATTATTGCTGTCAAACAAAATTGGAAGCATTGTTGCACTTGAACCTTCTACAGGTGAGGTGTTGGCACTTGTTTCAGCTCCAGCATTCGACCCCAATATGCTTGTGGGACGAGGTTTAAGAGAAAATTTTAAAAAATTAACTTCTGACACATTATTCCCTTTGTATAATAGAGCTTTGCAAGGAGATCGATATCCTCCGGGTTCTACGTTTAAGCTTATGAATTCACTCATAGCATTACAAGAAGGTATTGTAACGCCACAATATTCTTATACTTGCAGAGGTGGATATAGTGCAGGCAGGCTTCATGTTCGCTGTCATCCTCATGAATCACCAGTAGATTTAGTAAAATCAATTCAAGTGTCATGCAATGCATATTATTGTGCGTTATTCCGTTCTATTCTTGATGCCAATAAATACCCTTCGGTTGCTCATGCCTATACTGTGTGGCGAAATCATGTTACCTCGTTTGGTTTAGGAAATTCGCTTGGAATAGATATTTTTGATGAAAAACCTGGATTTATCCCTCAAAATAGTTATTACGATAGATATTATGGAAAAAATCGATGGAAATCGTTAACAATTGTTTCTTTGGGCATTGGGCAAGGAGAAATTTGTTTAACGCCTCTTCAATTGGCAAATTTTACCGCAATTATTGCTAATAAAGGATTTTATTATATTCCTCATATAATAAAAGAAATAGAAAACACTTCAATAGACCCAAAATATAGTGAAATTCATTATACAACGATTGATAGTTTGCATTTTGAACCAGTTATTGAAGGCATGTATAATGTGGTGCATGGTGGACCTGGTGCAACTGCTCGTTATGTTGCAATTCCTCATATTGAAATGTGTGGAAAAACAGGAACAGCACAAAATCCACATGGAGAAAATCATGCGGTTTTTATAGCATTTGCACCTCGTGTAAATCCTCAAATTGCAATAGCAGTATATGTTGAAAATGCTGGATATGGAGCTACCTGGGCAGCACCTATTGCAAGTTTAATGATAGAAAAATATTTGAATGATTCTATTCATCCTTCGCGAAAATGGATAGAGCAGCGTATGATACAAACTAATTTAATATCTCCAGAATAAATGCAAACAAAACAATCAACTATTATTGGAACCTTCCGAAGAATAGATGCCCTTACCGTGTTTTTATATGCACTTTTGGTATTTATGGGGTGGTTTAATATTTATGCAGCTGTTCTTAATGAAAACTCAACTGGAATTTTTGATGTTTCTTATAAGTATGGAAAACAGCTCATATGGATGATAGCTGCATTTGTTCTTGCTGTGAGCATACTTATTATTGATAGTAAATTTTATTCTTTTTTTGCCTATCCGGTCTATATATTTATTTTGTTGCTGTTGCTTTTGGTAATTTTTATGCCACAAACAAAAGGGCAGAGTTCGTGGTTTGCACTGGGTGATTTAAAAATGCAACCTGCTGAATTTGCTAAAATTACTACTGCATTAGTTTTGGCAAAATATATGAGCGGATATAATGTTAAACTTACACAATGGCATAATGTAATTCGAATAATTGGCATTATTGCACTTCCTATACTGCTTATTTTATTACAACCCGATGTGGGAACGGCACTTATTTTTGGAGCGTTTTTATTGGTTTTGTATCGCGAAGGTATGCCCGGCTGGATGTTAGCACTTGTTGTATATTCTATACTTTTATTTGTGTTTTCGTTTATTTTTGGCTCATTTCAAGTGGTACTTGTTGTAGGTGCTGTGTTGTTGTTAGTAAGCATTTTTTTAGCATATTATCAAAAAAATTCATTCCGTATTTTTATTCCTGCACTTCTTTCATTTGCTCTTCCATGGCTCATAGTATATTGGTTTTCTCTCGAAATAAGCGAATATCTTGTGTTTTTAGTAGGATTTATTTTGCTGTTTGTGCCGCTTATTATGTATAGTTATCGTAAAAAAATAATGTCTTTTCTTATAGTATTTCTCGTTGGTTTTGGAAGTGTTTCTTTTTCATACGGCGTTGATCATATTTTTCATTCTATTTTAGAAGCACATCATCGAACAAGAATTAATGTATTGTTTGGACTTGAATCAGACCCTCAGGGAGTCGAATTTAATGTAATTCAATCAAAAATTGCAATTGGTTCAGGGGGATTTACAGGAAAGGGATATTTACAAGGCACACAAACAAAACATGATTTTGTGCCAGAACAAAGTACCGATTTTATTTTTTGTACAGTTGGCGAAGAATGGGGATTCTTGGGAGTATTAGTGGTTATTGCTATTTTTTTATTCTTATTATTGCGATTGATTTTTCTTGCCGAACGACAACGTTCTACATTTAGTAGAATATACGGTTATAGCGTTGCATCAATCTTTTTTCTCCATATTATGGTTAATATTGGCATGACCGTAGGACTGATGCCTGTAATTGGAATTCCCCTTCCGTTTTTTAGTTACGGTGGCTCCTCGTTATGGGCGTTTACTATCCTCCTTTTTATTTTTATAAAATTAGATTCCGATAGAGATTTATTGATTTTTTAATGTTATCAAAAAAATTATACATTGCATATACTGGATGTATGTAAAAACAACAATTACATTTGCACTATGATTTTTCAAATATTTTAACTGAATAATGTTTTTTTTTGATGAAATGCTTACAATACCAATTTTTTTTGTACTTTTATCACATGTTTAATTTTTAAAAACGCAATAACATGATTAACAAAGTAATTTTAGTTGGAAATGTGGGGAATGACCCCGAAGTACGGTATATTTCAGACGGTGTTGCCGTAGCACGATTTAGCTTAGCAACAAGCGAAAGCTATACAAACAAACAAGGCGAAAAAGTTGAAAACACAGAATGGCATAACCTTGTAGCATGGCGTGGCTTAGCAAAAGTGATAGAAGACTATGTAACAAAAGGTATGCGATTGTATGTAGAAGGAAAAATAAGCTATAAAACCTACGAAAAAGATGGTGAGACAAAATATTTTACCGAAATTCTTGTGAATGAATTAAAAATTCTTACTCGTAAATCAGAAATGAGTGCTGCGACTGCATCTCAATCACCAAAGCAATCGCAACAACCTCCTATACCAACTCCTCCAAATATTGATTTGACAGAAGAAGAGGGTGATGATTTGCCATTTTAAATTGTAAAATTTGGATTCCGAGGTCGCGATACACATAGGTACTATTATTGTAGGAATTGCTCCTATAACTACTAATATTGTATATAGCCTTATTGTGCTGACAGTACTTTTATGTTTTTCTACGCTTATTTCAAGCTCTGAAATTGCATATTTTTCCTTGTCGCAAACACAATTAGCATCGCTTCGAAAGTTGAATTCAAAACGTGCACAATTAACATTAAAACATTTAGAACAACCGCAATTGTTGCGAGCACATATTATTGTGGTGTATAGCATTGTGAATATGGCAATTGTGGTTGTTTGTTCTTATATAGCAACAAGTTTGTTTGATTTTGAACAAGCAAAATTATTAGGCTTTGTTTTTCAGTTAATTGTAATAACTTTTTTTATACTTTTTTTTGGTGAAATTATACCAAAAACGTATGCTTATAGCCATGCTCGAAATGTAGCTTTAGGTATGGCATACCCAATTAAATACTTTGCTGCTATTAACAAACCAATGATTACATTATTGTTGTTTATATGGAATGTAATAACAGAAAAAATTCACAAAAAACATATTTCTATTGATAATGTGTCCGAAACTCTTGCATTTACTTCAACAAATCCTAAGGAGGAAAAAGAGTTTTTAGAAGGAATTGTACGCCTCAAACGCATTGATGTTACTACCATTATGCGTCCCCGTGTTGATGTGGTTGCGGTTGATATTGCTACTGATTTTAAAAAATTACTTGCAATTGTTACAGAAACAGGCTATTCGAGAATACCTATATTCTCAAATTCATTTGACAACATAAAAGGTGTGTTGTATGTAAAAGATTTACTCCCTCATCTGCAAAAACCAGCATCGTTTCGCTGGCAAGCACTTGTGCGTACACCTTATTTTATTCCCGAATCAAAAAAAATAGATGATTTACTTGAAGAATTTCAAAAAGAAAAAGTGCACCTTGCCATTGTTATTGATGAATATGGAGGAACTTCAGGAATTGTATCTTTAGAGGATATACTTGAGGAAATTCTTGGCGATATAAATGATGAATTTGATGATGATGATACGGATTTATATATACGTGTAAGCGAAAATTCATGTATTTTTGATGGGAAAATATCAATTCATGATTTTATAAAAATTATGGATTTTGAAGATACCATGTTCGATGAGGTGAAAGGTGAAGCTGATACACTTGCCGGACTTATTCTTGAAATAACGGGTGATTTTCCAAAATTGTTTGACGAAATTCAATATAAACATATTGTATTTAAAATTGAAGCTGAAGATAAGCGGAGAATTAAAAAAATAAAAGTGTCTGTAAATAAAGATTCATGAAAAAAAGTGTAATAATAGGAATTATACTTGTTTGTATTGTATCGTGTCAGGAACGCACTATACTTGTTCCAAAGCAACGAGGATATTTTAGAATTGATTTTCCTGAACGAAATATGACGCAATGTTCGCAAGCATTGCCATATACATTTTTATTGCCAACATACGCCCACGTATATTCCGATACAAGTAAAGATGCCGAACCATATTGGATTAATATTCAATATCCTGATTTTAAGGCAACTATTCATGTGAGTTATAAAAAAATTGCAAATAATTTTCTTGATTTTGTTGAAGATGCTCATTTTTTGGCATTTAAACATGATATAAAAGCAGAGGCAATTCGTACACGCGAATTTCATTATGAACAAAAACATGTACATGGTTTGTTGTTTAATATTACTGGTGATGCTGCCTCGGCAATGCAATTTATTATTACCGATAGTGTAAATCATTTTGTGCGTGGTGCTTTGTATTTTAATGTTCCGCCAAATAAAGATTCGCTTGCACCGGTTATTGAATTTATGCAAGAAGATATTATTTCGTTAATTGATTCGTTCGAATGGGAATCGTATAAATAATTTTGTATGGCAAAGGTTTTAGTTACAGGCGGATTAGGATATATTGGTTCGCACACGGTTGTGGAGTTACTTGCACAAAATCATGAGGTGATTATAGTTGATAATCTTTCTAATTCAGAATATTGCATTTTGTCTAAAATTTCTGAAATTACTCATACTACGCCAGCATTTGAACAAATAGATATATGTGATACAGATGCATTGAGAGCTTGTTTTAAGGCTCACGGACCAATTCATGCTGTGATACATTTTGCTGCATATAAGGCTGTGGGTGAATCGGTTTCAAATTCCTTATTGTATTATAAAAACAATGTGTTGGGCTTGCTTTCGGTGTTAGAATGTATGCGTGAGTTTTCTGTGTGTAATATAGTGTTTTCTTCATCGTGTACTGTATATGGACAACCAACTCAATTGCCTGTAACAGAGCAGGCTCCCATTCAAAAAGCACTGTCGCCTTATGGCAATACAAAACAAATATGCGAGGAAATAATTTGTGATGCAATACATTCATATAATGATATATGTGCCGTTATACTTCGCTATTTTAATCCTATTGGTGCACACCCTTCGGCATGTATTGGTGAATTACCAAAAGGAGTACCTAATAATTTGGTACCATTTATTACGCAAACTGCTGCAGGTGTACGTAAACAATTGCAAGTATTTGGCAATGATTATAATACGCCCGACGGCTCGGCAATACGAGATTATATTTATGTGGTTGACCTTGCAAAAGCACATGTAAAAGCATTAGACAAATTATGTGCACAAACAACACATTCGGGATATGAATTGTTTAATTTAGGTACAGGCACAGGAATATCGGTACTTGAAATGGTGCATACGTTTGAACGTGTAACAGGAGTGTCTGTTCCCTATACAATAGCCTCACGTAGAGAGGGCGATATTGAACAAGTGTGGGCTGATACTACTCGTGCAAATCGTGAATTAGATTGGTTTGCCAACACCTCGCTCGAAGATATTTTACTATCTGCGTGGAATTGGGAAAAAAAGATACGAAATCTATAATTTATTTTAAAGTGTATAGCTTGTAAGCGTTTTAAACGCTGCTATTCTTTCGTTAATTTCTGTTTGTGTACGATTTTCAATTCCTTGTGTTCCCATTTGCTCAACCGTAAATGATGCTAAGGCAGACCCCACTACAATTGCATTTTTTATTGTCTCAAAATCTGTTTTGTCTTGTTGCGCAATATATCCTATAAATCCACCAGCAAATGTGTCGCCAGCTCCTGTAGGGTCAATAACAGTTTCTAACGGCAAGGCAGGAGCATAAAATGTTTTATTTTTATAAAATACAATTGCACCATGTTCGCCTTTTTTAATAATCACATATTTGGGACCCATAGCCATAATTTTTTGTGCAGCCTTAGGTATAGAATATTCCCCCGAAAGCTGTCGAGCCTCCTCATCATTGATAGTAATAACATCAACCAATGCAATTGTTTGCAACAATTCATCAAACAGTATGTCCATCCAAAAGTTCATAGTATCCATCACTATTAGTTTTGGCCGTTTTGTAAGTCGCTCAATTACTTGGCGTTGCACTATTGGGCTAAGGTTGCCAAGCATAAGATAATCAGCGTTTTGATACGAATCGGGTACAATAGGGTCAAAATGTTCTAACACATTTAATTCAGTAATCAATGTTTCCCGTTGATTCATATTATCAAAATATTTTCCTGACCAAAAAAACGTTTTTTCCTGCTTTTTAATTTGAATGCCGTCAATTACAATTCCTTTTTGTTCTAATTTTGAAATATATTCTTGAGGAAAATCGCCTCCAACCACAGCAAGTGCATGTGGTTTTGAAAAATATGATGCCGCAAAACAAATATATGTGCCTGCACCACCAATAATTTTATCAGTTTTTTCAAATGGAGTTTCAATTGCATCAAAGGCAACGCTCCCTAAAATAATTGTTTTTTTCATACTATTTTTTTTAAAACGCCTTGAAATTCAATAACAAAGGCGTAATGAGTAAAATCTATATATATTTTTTACAAATATATTGTTTTTATTTAAAAGCTTTCTATTATATTTGTGCCGTTAAAATTCCTTAGTAGCTCAGTCGGTTAGAGCATCTGACTGTTAATCAGAGGGTCACTGGTTCAAGTCCAGTCTAAGGAGCAATGAGAATCAAAGCCTTACAGAGATGTGAGGCTTTTTTTTTGCTGAAGAAAAAAAGAAAAAGAAAAAATGGTGAATGCCATTAAACACTCTACATTAATCTTTGTTCGATAGAATTGCTTCGGCAAAAAGCAGGTCGTCGGGGGTAGTAATTTTATTGTTATGCGTATGTCCCAAAAATAAAGAAACTGCAATGCCAGCGTGTTCAACTACCGAAGCATCATCGGTAAAATGTTGAGAATATGCTTGTTTATATGCTTCTATAAGAATTTGAGAATCGAATACTTGTGGTGTTTGCACACGCTTTATCGTATTTCTATGTAGTATTACCGAGCCATGTTCAGTTATTTGTCGCAATGAATCCACACTGTCAATAACCGGAATTGCGGTTTTATGCTTTGCTGCGTGCATATAAGCAGAACGAACAAATTCAGGATTAATAAGCGGTCGCACTCCATCGTGTACAGCAACAAGCCCTGGTGCGTGTATATGACGTATGCCATTTTGCACAGAAAAAAATCGCTCCTCACCTCCCGAAACAATGGTATGCGGAATGGTAATAGAATAGCGAGAACATATTTTTTTCCATTCATCAATATGCTGTGAGGGCAACACTACAATTATTTCGGTTGCATTATTTTCTAAAAAAAACGCCTCTAAACTGTACAATAAAACAGGCTTGTTTTTAAGAATCATATATTGTTTTGGAATAGAGGAATTCATGCGAGAACCTTGTCCACCAGCTACAATAATTGCATATTTTTTTTGTTCAATACTCATACAATGTTTACTTTTATCTAAAAATATACAATTTAGAAGATATTTTGATTACTTATGAAATTTTTATACTAAAAACACCTACATTTTTATGATTGTCTGCTAAAAATATTGTGAGCACCAATCGAAAATCCTTAAAACAGTAAGATTTTTTTGAACTCATCGTCTATTGTTGCAGTAAAACAAATTGCAGGTAGTATATGAAATATAAAATTGAACTTATTTGTGCGTTGCTTGGAGCGGGAGCAGGATATGCATATTGGTATTATGTTGGCTGTGCAACCGGACAGTGTCCTATAACAGCACGTTGGTACACAAGTGCTTTGTACGGTTTGGTGTTTGGATTTGTTTTAGGTCAAATGATAACAGAGCGAATGAGTAAAAAAAATAAAAACGCCGAAGAATAATTCTTTTTTATTGCGTGTACCACTCTAATAGTTTCTGAATACCTTCTTCTATTTCAATAGAATGATGCCATCCTAAGGCATGGATTTTTGAAGGATTTGTAAGTTTTTTCATAGTACCATCGGGTTTTGAGCTGTTAAAAAACAGTTCACCTTTAAAACCTACAATTTTTTTAATAGTATATGCTAAATCATGAATTGAAATATCTTTACCTGTTCCAATATTTATATGTGTATTACGCACTTCGGGATTGTTTTCTTGCACATCTTTAAAGTCAATATTTTCAATACAATACACGCATGCCGCAGCCATTTCTTCGCTCCATAAAAATTCACGAAGTGGCTTTCCCGTACCCCAAATTTCAATACGTACATGCGGTTTTTTTGCTGTTATATTTTTACATTCTATACCATATTTTGCAAGGATTTCGAGTATTTCGTTTTGTGAATTTTTTCCTGTAATTCCTTCAATCGGACGAGTATTTACATCATCTTGAATAGCCTCCCAATTATGGGTTTCTATGCATGAACCCAAATAAATTTTACGAATCAGTGCCGGAAGCACATGCGAAGTTTCCAAATTAAAATTATCATGCGGTCCGTATAAATTTGTTGGCATTACAGAAATAAAATTTGTTCCATATTGCAAATTATAGCTTTCGCACATTTTAATACCTGCAATTTTTGCAATTGCGTATGGTTCATTTGTGTATTCAAGAGGCGATGTAAGCAAACTATCTTCAGACATAGGTTGTGGAGCATCTTTTGGGTAAATGCAGGTGCTTCCTAAGAACAGCAATTTTTTAACTCCATGCACATACGCATTATGAATCACATTATTTTGAATCATAAGATTTTCATAAATAAATTGTGCTCTATATGTGGTGTTTGCAATAATTCCCCCCACTTTTGCTGCTGCTAAAATTACGTATTCAGGTTTTTCTTGTGCAAAAAAATCATGTACCGCATCAGCGTTCATTAAATCTAATTCTTGTTTTGTTTTTCCTATGAGATTTGTATATCCCTTTTGTTGCAATATTTTCCATATTGCCGAACCAACTAAACCTAAATGTCCGGCAATATATATTTTTGAATGTTTGTTCATTATATAGAAATGTGAAAATGTAAACTATAAAAATGCAATTGAAACGTACAAACCATAAGAAAGACATGTGTTTTGAGTGTGATTTTATTCAAAATAATTCATTGTTCTATACCCGCCTTCTCGTAAATATGTTTCTTTTTGCATTAATTTAATATCAGAATGCATCATATCTTGTACCAATTCCGATAAATTATATTTTGGTTTCCAGCCAAGTACCGACTGAGATTTTGCAGGATTTCCTATGAGCAAATCCACTTCGGTAGGTCTAAAATACGCGGGGTCAACACCCACAATGTATTTATTGTTTTTTGCTCGCTGTAAAATTTGTTCAAGAAACTGTTCCCCAACAACCGTAGTAAATTTTTTAGCATCAACAGATGCAATAAATCCCTTTTCGTTAACTCCTTCACCTTCAAAATCCATTTCAATTCCCACTTCATTTGCCGCCATGCGAATAAAATCTCGAATAGAGGTTGTAATGCCTGTTGCTATTACATAATCGCTTGGAGTATCTTGTTGTAGAATAAGATATTGTGCTTCAACATAATCTTTTGCATGTCCCCAATCGCGTTTGCTTGCAAGATTTCCCATAAATACTTTTTCTTGCATTCCAAGAGCAATGCGACTAATAGCCCGTGTTACTTTACGCGTAACAAAAGTTTCGCCCCGAATAGGCGATTCATGGTTAAACAAAATACCGTTACTTGCATGCATACCATACGCTTCTCTATAATTCACCGTAATCCAATATGCATATAATTTTGCAACCGCATAGGGACTGCGCGGGTAAAACGGTGTTTTTTCTGATTGTGGCACCTCTTGCACTAAACCATAGAGTTCAGAGGTAGATGCTTGATAAATACGCGTTTTTTTTGTCAAACCTAATAAACGCACTGCTTCTAAAATGCGGAGTGTACCAACGCCGTCGGCATTTGCAACATATTCGGGCATTTCAAAACTCACCTGCACATGACTCATAGCCGCAAGGTTGTAAATTTCGTCGGGTTGCACCTCTTGAATAATACGAGTAAGATTCATAGAATCAGTTAAATCACCATAATGGAGAATTAAATTTCTATTTTCAACATGTGGGTCTTGATATAAATGGTCAATTCTGTCGGTGTTAAATAATGACGAACGGCGTTTTAAACCATGAACAACATATCCTTTTTTTAATAAAAATTCGGCTAAATACGCTCCGTCTTGTCCGGTAATGCCAGTTATAAGTGCTATTTTACTCATTTTTATGTGTTTTTATTACAAATATCAAATAAAACTATTATGAAAAGAATTTTTCACAAATAAATTACCAATTCTTTTTTAACATCAGATGTTTTTTTGAGCATACCAATACATTATCTGCTAATAATAAATTGAGAATCAATTTTTTTAGCTCCTTTTTTTACACGAAGCGTGTAGATACCCACACTCAAATTATGTGTTTCTATTTGAATCTGTTGTATGCCAGCGGTAATATTCGTAAACACTTGTTTGCTACACACTTTACCTTGAGCGTTGTAACATTCAATACTAAAATCACCTTCATCAGGAGTGCTTAGTGTAATTGTGATAAAATCATCAGCAGGATTTGGAGCGATTGAAAAAAGCGTAAGTTTATTATTAAAATCAACGCACATGCTATCAGCATAATATATTTTATAAATATCCTGACTTATAATGTTTCCAATTACACATAAATATGGCGGGGTTTTACTGTCAGCCATTTTAGTAGTACTCACAAAAGAATACGTAAGACTGCTGCCAACCTCTAAAAATCCTTTCCATGTTTCGGCAATGGTAGGAGAATTGGGATTTTCTAATAAAAATTCAATCATATGAATAGGAGCATTTCCAGTATTTGCTACCTGCACCGTATATTGCAAAAAGCCTCTATCGGTGATGTGATATGACACCGACATGATTTTAATTTGTTGATTTTTTAAATCTATAGGAATATGTTTTGCTATTGAATCAACGCAATTATAACTTGAAAACACAGTTAAATGAGCATAGGAAGTGTCGAGCAATGAAAATTCGTAACGAGGATTTGTTTCGTGAGAAATTGTATTTTCCTCAAAACGCCAACTGTATGCAACCGCCCCTTTGGAGGTATTAAAAAACTCCACTTCTAAAGGAGCAGCACCAAATTCAGGATAAAATGTAAAATCAGCAACAGGAGGTTCTTGCACATATATTTTTCCTTGTGCTTTACCAATACATTCATGCTCGGTTGTTATTTCTAATGTAAATGGATATATCCCCGTATTTTTATATACAACCACAGGATTTTTTTCAACACGAATACCTATAGAATCTATATCCCATGTGTAAGAAACTACATTTTGATTAAACGTATTTGTGTATTCTTGCAATGTGATTTCTTGCAAATTACACCCATATATTTTAAGGCTGTCAAATACAGGAGCTTCATATATAGTAATAGTATCAGATACGCGATTTGTACATCCATTTATAGTAGTTACCTCTAATGCAATAGCATATTTACCAGGCGTTGTGAAAGTTTTACCAAACACAGAATATTGCGGAAATTCCACATCATTTACATACCAATTACCATCAACAGGTGAGTTTTCTGGTTTATATGTGGTTTTATCAAAAAAGAACATTTTTTCGTTTTGGCAGGTTTTATTATACACAAACTGCAATTCCGCCGATTCCCGAACCTCCACAGTAATTGTAGTATCATGCGTACAGCCTAAATTTGATATAGATTGTAAATATACAGGATACACACCAATAGTATCAAATGAATGTGTGAACGAATTTCCAGAATATGACATGCCATTAATATTCCATATACTATTTTGAATATAGCCCGACTGTATCGTTCCTGTATTAATAAACTCAATATTGTTATGTGTGCATGCTCGCGGGGGCGAAAAATGTGAAATAGGCACTTGTCCAATATATACAGAAGTGTCAAGAACGCCAAAGCACCCAGATTCTGTTTCGGCTATTACCCGCATAGTATTGGTACCCATGTGCAAAAATGTTTTATGAATAACATTGCCTGTAAGCGTATCAGCACCAAAAACCCATTGCGTAGCTATAACCGCAGTGCCATCGGTTGGAATAGTTATATTTTCTAATTTGGTAGATTGCCCAAAGCATATATTTTCTGCAGAAATACGAACTTCGGGAGCCAGACCTTTAATTGTAACCTCAATAGTATCATAAAGCGTGCAGCCATATATATCCGAAACAATTACCGAATATGTGCCAGCAGTGTTTACCACAAACTTAGGTTTAGTTGAACCATCATTCCAGAGATATGAGTGAGCATCATCTTTTCTTGTTAGTAGCTCAATGCTATTTCCTTGACAACTTGCTGTATCTGGTCCTAAAGAGGCTTCTTGTGCAAAGGTGCTTACTGCAACATGCACAGTGTCAGAATAGAGCATTGCTCCAAAACTATCTTGTACATTTACCCAATAATCGTTTGCAGATGAAATAGAAATAGATTGAGAACTTTCGCCTGTTGACCAATTGTAGGTGTATGCACCAGATAAACCACAATCCCACACAAGCGTTTCTCCTGCACAGAGCGTAGTATCAGAAATAGCAGTAATATCGGGTTTTTGCACACGTATAGTATCGCTATATATATATCCCCAATCATCATATACCGTAACCCAATATGTACCCGATTTTGTAACATCAATTGAAGGTGTTGTGGCGCCTGTATTCCATTCGTAACTCACATAATACGGTTCTACGGGCACCGAAATAGTAATAGGAGCAAGATTGTACGATTCTACAATATCTGCACCTAAATCAACAGCTGGGCGATACTCCGAAGGAAAATATTTAAGACGTAAATAATTCTCAATTTCTTGTCGTTCTAACTGCGAAAGAGGACGATTGTATATGATGATTTCTGCTATGTCGCCGTTGAGGTAATAGCCATCTTGTGGAGGTGTAAAACCTAAGGTGTTGTTATATCCGCCTATTAAAAAATTAAATGAAGAACTCATTGCTAAACCACTTATAGCTTTAGAATCAATTAAAAAACCATTAATAAATAAAGCGTTTGTTTTGTTAGTATTATTTACCGTAACAGTAATCATTTCATCATTTCCAAACGGATTGTTTTCTGTTTCAATGCTGTTGTTATTAACATTATCATGATGCAGAAACACAAAACCTTTTGACCATTGTGCATCATATTCTATTGCATATCTATTTGGTTGATTGCCATATAATGATTTAGAAATATATGCAGCATTTGGAACATTTGATTTTGCTATAATAAAAAACGTAGCTCCTTCACTTCCAATATTTAAGATATCCCCCCCATCTAAATAATCATCAACTCCATCAAAACGAACAACCGGCTTGCCATTAAGCACATTGTCAACCAATATAGGGCGTTTGTTTGCAGCGGATTGTGTTACATACAAATATTCATTGTTGTTTGTTGTCCATGTTTCTATGGGATTGCCATTGCCAACTGTAATAGAATCGGCACTCCACCAAGCAGCAAGGTTAGGAAGCTTGTCGGGGGTGATTTGGGCGTGTACAATGCTTGACATACACAATAAAAGAATACAATATATACTATGCTTCATAATAGCAATTAAAATAATATGCAAGGTACTATTTTTTTTTAATAGCATACAAATTCTCTGTATTCGTATGTGTGCAATACTTATATGGTAGTAATAATTTCTACTACTTTTTTTGTCTGTTCTTTTCGGGAATATTGGGCTATGTTGTGTGAATTGCAGCTAACAAACC
>Ga0265293_10007065_pt1 | contig 17519 bp, 17 predicted proteins | sample Munlanlewell138R_FD_192505 | JGI IMG/M metagenome (GOLD analysis project Ga0265293, IMG submission 192505) | Leachate microbial communities from a municipal landfill in Southern Ontario, Canada - Leachate well 138R | ecosystem: Engineered > Solid waste > Landfill > Unclassified | place: Canada...
GGAAAACTAGAGGCGTCGGGCTCCCCTTGTAACAGCTCTTTACCCGAAAACTCCATTAGCATTTTATCGGGGTGTTGAATAGAGATAAAACTGTCGTGTTTCTCGGCTGTTGAGCCGGTTAAGGGTTGGAACCAATGACTGTAGTGGGTGGCGCCCTTTTCGAGAGCCCATTTCTTCATGGCACCGGCCACCGCTTCGGCCACTTCGCTGGTTAGGTCTTTTTCACCGTGTTGGATCTGTTTCAGTTCTCCATAGATCTTATAGGGCAATAGTTTTTTCATGACTGCGTCGTTAAAGCAGTTACAGCCATATATCTCGGATTCAAGGCGTGTTGATAAATCGTATGGAACTGACATTTTCCCCTCCACGGTTCGTTTTTCCCCTCTATAATAATCGAATACCTAAAGAGGTGCAACTACCTACATCATCAAGAAATATTATTTCCACTTTCAATCGTAATCGCCTCTACGGGGCAAACTTCATGGCAACAGTAGCAGCGAATACATCTAGAGTAATTGGCTTCAATCTTAAGCTCGTCGTTGAGAACTAATGCATGGGCCGGACATATCTTAACACACTTACCACACCCGATACACTTCAAAGGGTCAAAAAGAGGTCGTGGTTCTTTTCGTTGACTTCTGAATTTGGAGTAGCGGGTAAAGAATGGGATGATTAAAGCTTTTATTAGATTGGTTTTGGGTTGGATCTCAATTCTCTTAAAATCTTCAATAACTAGTTCTTCAGCCGCCAAAAGGGGATAATTAATCTCCTCTAAGGTGCGCCATTTAGTCAGTTTACGCTTATGCAGTTCCGCTGTTAAGGGAATCTGAAAGGGTTCGTACCCCATAATTATCGCTTGAGCGGCATCTAAAGCGGTAGGGTCATTGCTGGCCAACAGCAGACCGGTATGACGGGGAATACCGGCCGCCGGTCCACCACCCTCCATAGCTATAACGGCATCCATTATGGCGAAGTGGGGCCTTACTACCGAATAGAGTCCACTGAGCATTCTGGCAAAAGCCTCTCTTTTAACAAAGCGCAAATGGGAAGCACTTTTGTGAAGGCCAACGACCATTCCAAACATATTTTTCACACTTCCGGTGGTGTACATCAGCTGGTGACTCTTCATCTTAGCCACCGAAATAATTAAATCGACTTCACTCATCACTTTGGCCAAGGGTAACTTATGGCCATAACTGTAGGGGATAGAGTAAGGGCGGGGGTCCTTGGAAAAATCGACCCAAGTAGCCTCCTCCGCACTGCATACCTGGGCAATACCGCAATTGCGGGGGGTAAAATGGGGGCCACTTATTCCGGGAGAGTCACCGATTAAAACCTCACGGGCCCCTTTGGCATACAATATTTTAACTAACTCGCGCACCACTTCACTCCGTGTAGTAATGGCTTTTTCCGGTGCTGCATCACTGAGAATATTGGGTTTTAAAAGGATTCGTTGATCGCTAACACTGGGCAAGTCAGCGGCTTCACAAATCTCAAGGAGGACCTTAGAGAGTTCGTCATCTGAGTAGGTTTCACAGCGTTGAATGGCGACTTTTGGGTGGCTCACTTAATCCTCCTTAAAAGGGCATAGTAGAGGGGCCCTCTGCCATTAGCCCTATCGGGGAGGATAATCTGCCCATATTCCCGTTTTTCACCAATTAAAGGCATTGGTGTCACCTCAACAGCTCTCCCTAAGCGCCGCTTGAAGAGTTTGGCAATCACTGCTTCGTTCTCTAGCGGGTTAATTGAACAGGTGCTGTAGAGGATAAAACCACCTAGGGTGACAGATTCCAAAGCAGCCGCTAAAAAGGCAAACTGATCATTCGCCAGGCGTTTACCACGCGAGGGGCTCCACTCTTTTAATAGTCGCGCGTTGGCCAACAAATGGCGCTCTGAAGAGCACGGAGCATCGAGTAGGACGGCGTCGTAGCACGCTTGTTCATAAAGACCCCATTTACGCGCATCATGGCCGGTTATTTTAATTATCTGGGAAACATCAGAGCTGAGATGCTCCGCAATAACTCTCTTCAACCTCTCACGGCGAGCCCTTGAGCGGTCATTTAAGATTAGAGAACCCTCTCCTTTGAGTTTGGTGGCTAGTATTAAGCTCTTGCCACCGGGAGCAGCGCACATGTCGAGGACTCTATCACCGGGTTTAACCGGGAGGGCAGAAGATGCCATCAGGGAGCCTTCATCCATAAAGTAGCCCTTGAGGAGTCCCTCTTTAACCTCTACAGGCTCCCTTTCTGACAAGAGCGCCTCTTTAAGCTCTTTGTAACGGTCTAGGTAAATTGATGCGTAATAGGTGTCAAAACTCTCCATTAGGCTACAATACCCCTCTGAGAAAACCTTGTCCAGCATTACCTCAAATATAAAAGATAGCCCCAAGTGAAGATGAGGCTGGAGGCCAGACAGAAAAGATGCCACACCAGGTGGTTGAAGGGGATTTTTTTTAGACTATAAAAAATAGTTCCCACCGAATAGGAGGATCCTCCCGCAATTATCCAGTAAAAGAGAGATCCGGGCAGATAGGGGACGATATCACTCCAGAAGAAGACAATAGACCACCCCATAGTTAGGTAGAAGATGAGGTGCAGGGCTTTGAATCTGTTAAAGAACAGGAGGGTGAAGAGAATTCCGCAGAGGGCAATTGCCCAGATAAAAGCTAATAGTTGAAAGGCTCTGGTTGAGCCAAGGTAAAACAAGAGGGGCGTGTAGGTGCCGGCAATTAAAAGATAGATATTTAGGTGGTCCCCGAGGCGCATGAGGCGCTTAGCATCCCCTTGCGGTAGCCAGTGGTAGAGAGTTGAGGAGCCGTATAGAGCGCTAAGCGTTAGACCATAAATAATAAGACCCACATCCTTAGGCTCATCTTTTAACAGAAAAAGTGTGAATATGAGGGCCAAGGTGAAGCCCAATAGATGTGAAAGGGCATTGGCCAACTCTTCCCCTCTTGTGTAGTGATCCACCAAGGCGATCCGCCGTGAAAGCCAAGAAGAGTTTTTAGCCATCACTAAAGGATATGATTAAGGAACTTTTGGGTGCGTTCCAGACGGGGGTTTTTGAAGAGAACTTCAGGTTTACCTACCTCAATAATTTCGCCTTCATCCATGAATACCACGCGGTCGGCAGCCGCAGAAGCAAAACCCATCTCATGGGAGACTATTAACATCGTCATCCCTTCTTTCGCTAGAGAGAGCATCACATCGAGGACCTCTTTAATCATCTCGGGGTCGAGGGCGCTGGTGGGCTCGTCAAAGAGCATCACTTTGGGATTCATTGCCAAGGCACGCGCAATGGCGACCCGCTGTTGTTGTCCTCCCGAGAGTTGGTTGGGGTGACTATTGGCTTTCTCCAGCAGACCCACCCGCTTAAGGAGTTGGAGGGCTAACTCTTTCGCTGAGTGCTTCTCCATTTTTTTCACTTTAAGGGGGGCCAAAGTAATATTTTCGACTACCGTAAGGTGGGGAAAGAGGTTGAAGCTCTGAAAAACCATCCCCACCTCTTCGCGAATTCGACGGATATCGCTTGAGCCGATAACCTCCACTTCATCGATAAAGATTTGCCCCGCAGTGGGGATTTCAAGGCGGTTAATACTCCGCAACAGGGTACTTTTACCACTGCCGGAGGGACCTATTATGACGACAACTTCCCCTTGCTCAACAGCTAGGGAGGCATTCTTTACCGCGTGAAGGCTCCGGTTGCCTTCAGTTACAAAATCCTTGCACAAGTTTTCGATTCTTATTCTAGCCATTTTTATGTAACCTCTCTTCTAAAATACCCACCATACGCGATAAAATCAGGGTGATTAAAAGGTAGACCAAAGCCACAACTAACATCGTCTCTAACGAGAGGAAAGTACGTGAAATATATTCACGCCCTTTTCTGAGGATATCGGCGAGGGCTATGGTGGAGACCAGTGACGAGTCTTTCAACATTGAGATAAACTCATTACCGACGGCCGGCAAGATCACTTTAACGGTTTGGGGGAGGATTACATAGCGAAACGCTTGGCCGCGCGAGAGACCAAGGGCGATTGCCGCTTCCATTTGTCCTTTTGGGACAGCTTGGATACCGGCGCGCACTATCTCACCCATATAGGCACCAAAACAGATTGAGAGGGCTACTATAGCTGCCAGCATCCCCTCGATCCTAAACAGGCGCCCCATGGCGTAGTAGATAAAAATGAGCTGAACTAGGAGGGGAATACCCCGAATAAACTCGACGTAGACCCCACTTATCATATTGATAGTGTAACTTTTAGCTACGGAGCCGAGGCCACAAAAGAGTCCAATAATCAGAGCCCCAATTATAGAGATAATGGTGACCTGAAAGGTCGTCGGAGCGCCTTGGATTACCACTAGGAAAATTGAACGGTAGGGCTTTGGGACGAAAATAACCAGTGAAGCTAAGAGCAGGGTTGCTAAAATAAAGGTGAGTCGCCATGAGTTAAAAACATGGTGGTCATTCTTTTTAGGGATCAGAACCCCGTCAGTCATTTGAATGCGGGGGTGACTTTTAGGCGACTCAGGCGCACGCGACACCAGTTTCTTCACGAGTGAAGCGTGCTCCGGGTAGTTTTTATCGACCATACTAGAGGATATCCCACTTCTGCTTTAAAGTAGCCATGGTGCCATCATTTTCAAGGCCGGCTAGAGAGTCATTGAGGAGTTTTAAAAGCTCGGTATTACCTTTTTTCACAGCAATGGCGATCTCTTCCTTTTCTCCACCCATCGAGCCAATTATTTCAAGTTTATCGGCATAATTTGCATTGGCTAAGACAAACTCGGCGGCAATCAGAGAGTCGGCTACGGCAGCATCGACGTTCTTGTTAAGGAGGTCTTCAATTGCCAGACCAATGTCGTCGTAAGCCCTGATAACTGCGCCGCCAACTTTCTCAACGGCAAAGTTCCCGGTGGTCCCGATTTGAACCCCAACTTTTTTACCCTGCAGCGAGGACTCGTCTTTAATATTTTTATTGCCTTTATTCACAATAATCGACTGGGTGACTTCTAAAATAGGGGTGGTGAAGTCCATCGTGTTTTTACGCTCTTCAGTGATAGTCACTCCCGAGGCAACCCCATCGTAAGCGCCGTTATCGAGGCCGGCAAAAATCCCATCCCAAGCTACATTACGGGTTACCATTGAGACGCCCGATTTTTCAGAAATAGCGGCAATCAAATCAATTTCAAAACCGACAATCGTGCCACTCTCATCAACAAATTCAAGTGGTGGCCATGTACAGTCAGCAGCAAACACATAATCGCTCTTTTCTTTCTTGCCACCGGCAAAAACCATGGCAGTGACCGCAATAAACAGAATAGTTAAAAGAAGAACCCTCTTCATAACATCCTCCAAATAGTAATAGGTTGTTGTGAATCTACATAATTATGCAGAGAATGTCAACATTATTTGCATAATTATTCAAGAAGTGGTAGGAAAAGTTTTATTGAAACGACATTGTTTTTATTGACACGATATAATTACTGTGCTATAAACCAAAGGTGAAACAGGAGGGAAAAGCGATTATGAAGCCGGCAAAAGCCCTTAAGGCACAGACTATCGAAAGGGTGGTGAGTGTATACAAGAAGACACAATCCATCAGTGAAACTGCCAAGCAAACCGAAATTTCAATAACGAAAGTGCGCAAAATTCTTATTACCGCAGGACTATGGACCAGCGCGCGCTCTGAGCAGATTCGTGAGCTTGCCGAACAGGGTAAAAGCTCGACAGAGATTGCTGAAATTCTCAACATAACGGCGGTCATGGTTCGTAATTATCTGCCCTACGAGAAGGGGTTATATGATGAGCCCGATAAAACAAACACGGCTAGGCGTAGCGCCAAGTATCGTGAGCGAAACCGTGCATATGCTCAGGTAAGTCGCTCTCGCCGACAACCAACGGTTGAAGGCTTGAGTACCACAGCAATGCCCAGTGATAAAAAAACTCCGTTTGCCATGCTCCTTCATTTGGAATTATGCGATAGCCAACTTGAGTCCATGGACGCCAATGATGCTAAAATCTTGGCGAAATATGGCGCCGTTAAAAAGTCAATTTCGCGCGATATCATCGTGCCCTCTTCCATGGCGTTGCATCAGCTTCATTTTCTTATCAATGTGGCTTTTGGCTGGACGAACACCCATTTACACGATTTTCAGCTACCTAAGCCTCTGTTTCAAGCACTGACCGGCGGAAAATTCTTGGAAATCGCCCCCGTGTTCGGCTATTACCTTGCCTTTCCAAATACCGTCTTCGACGATACCTTTTGGGATGACGATTACGACGAAACTCAGAGTCCGAGGACATGGATGCGGTCGAAGTATCTAAAGCAGTATCGATATGGAGGTTATAGCGAGTACTGGGTAGAAAACCAGGCGGAGATTCAAGATTTGGCAATGCGCCACCCAATATTAGATGTAAGTCCACTCTTTTGGAAAAAAGAGGAGAAGCCTAAGAAAGTCAGGATTGAGGATGCAACGCTACAAGACCTTCTATGGGGAATCATTTTTGATAATGGTATGCCACATATTTTGAAGGAGAGCCTCCGGTTGAGCGACATTCTCTCCCAGACACCAACTGATATCAAGACGGCCAAGGCGGTTGCTTTGGCAACCGACAAAAGCTCTATTGCGGTGTACAAGCACTACCGCGATATTATCATTGCAGAGGGCGAGCGAAAGCAAGCTCCCCGCAATAGGAGCGACTATATGTATAATTTAAGGCAATTTAAAAAACTTCTGAAGGCAGCGGAACCGCAAGAGATTATGCCCCTAACCAAAGAACTTAGTTATTACTACGATTATGGCGATAGGTGGCAGGTAGACATCTCATTGGTTAGGGAATTCTCTAGGAACAATCAAGTGGTTGACAATGAAATTGCTACCAAGGTTATCGCCAATCTCAAACCGATTTGTATAGCCAAAGATGGTTTGAATGTGCTTGACGACTGTGGCAATGTCCACGGCTATGTAGATATGCTTCGCACCATCCATGAAGGCGATCAAGATGAAGCCACCGAGATGCGTCAATGGGCACGCTCTCAAGGGTGGACAGGCAGGGACGTTAGTGTGAGCCGGATGTTTTAATAGATACTAACGAAGAAACCGCAGAGGAGCCCTAGAAGGATTCCCCCCAAAACTTGCATAAAACTGTGTCCTAGCATGGTTTTAAGGTTCTCTATGGTAAATTGTCCATCTTCATGAATTTGGTTGAGGATACGGCTCCAATCGTTGAGGACTTTGGCCTGCTTACCGGCGGCACGCCGAATTCCCATAGAGTCGTGGATGATAATCAAGGCAAAGGTGAGTGTAACGGCAAAGGGGAGGCTCTTGCCCCCTTCCACCAGAAAGACAGAGGTAGCTAAAGCGACAACCATGGCAGTATGACTGGAAGGCATCCCTCCTGTACTTATAAAGAGCTCTTTGAGAAACTTTTTCTCAAAAGGCCACTGCAAAAAAGGCTTCAATAACTGCGCTATAAAAGCCGCCAGAAGCGCTGCAAATAGTGGCCTGTTTGCTAAAAGGATGTTCATGCTGTTATGTTAGCAGATTTAAGGCGAAGTTTTCAATATCTTGGCCTCTTGTACCGTTTTCAAATAATCGGTACAAATAGAACATATGAATAAAACACGAGAAGCTCTTTACCAAGGGAGAGTGATCAACGTTACCTCTTTTGTGGCTCAGTTTACGATTGCTATGGTTAACCTCGCCCTGGTTTACCGCATGCGCCACCATTTTAATTTAACGGCCCAGCTAGTGGGAGTCTCCGCTTCAATCTACACTTTTACCTATCTGGTAGCCTGTATCGTTTTGGAGCCACTCACTAAACGCTTGAAACCCTACAACAGTGTTATAATTGCCATGCTTATGATGGCCTGTGCGGTGACAACTATTCTAGCCACTTCACAGGTAGCCGTCGCTTTCACAGCTCTGGTTATCTACGGGGCGGCTATGGCATTTTTATGGCCTCAAATAGAGTCGTGGCTCGCCAGGGGTAAAGAGGGGCAAGCGCTCAATAAAGCCACTAGCCATTTCAATGTCGCATGGAGTTTAGGGTTAGCCCTCTCGCCACTGTTGACGGGAGCTCTGGTAGAGCTGAACACCACCTTACCTCTAAGTTTAGCCATAATCCTCTTTCTCGCCGTTACTCTCCTGCTGCTAATCGCCAAAAGGGTAATTTTTGATGAAGATGATGCAATCTCTGAACATAAACGGATTCTAAACTCTACCTCTCAAGATGAGAGTACCCCTTTAAGATTTATCTCTTGGGCGGGAGTTTTAACCGTCTATACAGCCTTAGCCGTTACCCTCACAATTTTCCCCCTCTATGCCCAAGATTTAAACCTTTTCAGTGAGACCCTCGTGGGCTCGTTGTTGGCGCTGAGGGGACTGGTTACCGTCCTCATGTTCATAGTGCTAGGCAAAACTGAAGGGTGGCATTTCAAAAAATCCCTTATTCTGTTAACGCAAGTGGCGGTGGCAGCGCTCCTATTTTTGGGAGTCTTAGCCACCAGCTACTTCCACTACTTTATCTTCTTCTTCCTCTACGGAATACTGTTTGCCTGTGCCTACTCTATGAGTATTTTCCACGGGGCTTCAGGGAGTCTTTATAGAGCCAAGCGGATGATGATTCACGAAGTACTGTTAACCATAGGAACAGTGCTCGGCTCAATTTTTGGGGGAGGTATCTACCAAAAATATGGGTTTTCAAAAGTCTTAATAGCAGGGGCCCTGCTCGTGATGATACCGCCTATTGTCTCGTTAGTTATGGTGAAAAAATAGAAATTTAGGAGTGATTATTATGGGTTTAAACTTAACCTACAAAATATTGAAAGAGCACTTAGTTGAGGGCTCACTTGAGCAAGGCGAGCCTATTGCCATCAAAATAGACCAAACTTTAACGCAAGACGCCACCGGTACCATGGCCTACCTCCAATTTGAAGCACTGGGGCTCGATAAAGTCCAAAACTCTCTGGCCGTGAGTTATGTTGATCACAATACCCTCCAGGTGGGCTTTGAGAATGCCGATGACCACCGCTACCTGCAAAGCGTTGCCCAGCGTTACGGCATCATCTACAGTCGTCCGGGTAACGGGATCTGTCACCAAGTCCACCTTGAGCGCTTTGGCGCGAGTGGTAAAACCCTTTTAGGGTCCGACTCCCACACCCCCACAGGGGGAGCTTTAGGGATGGTAGCCATCGGAGCCGGTGGTCTAGATATTGCCGTTGCCATGGCGGGAGGTGCTTTCCACTTAATAGCTCCTAGGGTGATTGAAATTCGCTTAAGCGGAAAATTGGCCCCTTGGGTGACGGCTAAGGATGTGATTCTTACAATCCTAGAGCACTATGGGGTGAAAGGCAACGTAAATAGCGTTTTTGAATACACGGGGGAGGGGGTAGCTACTTTAAGCGTTCCCGAGAGGGCTACAATCTGTAATATGGGGGCGGAGTGCGGCGTCACTACCTCGCTATTTCCCAGCGATAGTGTTACCCAACGCTTCCTTCAGGCTCAGAAGCGAGGTGGTGCCTACCGTCCTTTAAGCGCCGATCAAGGGGCCCCTTATGCTGAAACTTTCCATCTCGATTTATCGACAGTAGTCGCTAAGACAGCCGCCCCTCATTCACCGGGCAATATTGTCGATATCGCTAAACTGACCCACCTAAAGGTCGATCAAGTTCTCATCGGTTCCTGTACCAACAGCTCTTACACAGAACTCCACCGAGTAGCGCAAATATTAGCCGGTAAAACCATCGCACCCAACGTCTCTTTAGGCATTGCTCCCGGCTCACGGGAAGTTCTCTTAATGCTTTCAGAAGATGGCTCCCTCTCTAAGATGATTAGTGCCGGCGCCCGTATCCTCGAGAGTGCCTGTGGCTTCTGTATCGGCAACCACATGAGTCCTGAAACCAATGCCGTGTCCCTGCGGACCAACAACCGTAATTTTGAGGGGCGCAGTGGTACTAAGAGTGCCCAAGTCTATTTAGTGAGCCCCGAAGTGGCTGCTTTAAGTGCCCTTAAAGGGCGCTTTTGTGACCCCCTAGGGGACCATGGAATAGAGTATCCGCCGGTAGGGGAGGTTGAAAACTACCTAGTCGATGACTCGATGTTGATTTTCCCTCCCCAAGAGCGCTCTAAGGTCGCAATTAAAAGGGGGGCGAATATTGGAGGTCCTCCACAGAGCTCTCCCCTTAAGGCAACTATTAAGGGGGTCTGCACCCTTAAAGTGGGCGACAATATTACGACTGACCATATTATGCCGGCCGGCAGCAGACTGAAATATAGGTCTAACATTGCCGCTTACGCCCACTACACCTTTGAGGGGGTCGACCCCTCTTTCCACGACAGAGCAAAGGCCAATCAGCAGCAGGGTATAGATAACATCGTGGTTGCCGGCCTCTCTTATGGGCAAGGCTCATCACGGGAACATGCCGCTATTTGCCCCATGTATTTAGGGGTTAAAGTGGTCCTCGCCAAATCTTTTGAAAGGATCCATCAGGCCAACCTCATTAACTTTGGGATTCTCCCCTTGGAGTTCATCAACGCTGAGGATTACAATTTAATCGCCGCCGACGATAACCTCGAGTTACATACACAACTAGAGCACTCCCGTGTGACTGTCATTAATACCACTAAAGGGATTGAAATAGAGACCTTGGTTACCTTAAGTAAGCGCCAAAAGGCAATTCTTTTGGCCGGCGGTCTCTTGAATCTAACTAAAGAGGCCGCCCCTAGCGCTCGTCAATAGGTTTTACTTGGCGGATGCTTAATCCTTCGTAGATCTGCCGAGGTCTGCCAATCTTGCCGTAGGGGTCATTTGTCCACTCTAACCAGTGGGCAATCCAACCCGGCAGGCGCCCGATGGCAAACATACAGGTGAACATATTCGTGGGAATGCCTAAGCGTCTAAAAATTAGACCGGTGTAGAAGTCGACATTGGGGTAGAGATTCCTCTCTTGGAAGTAGGGGTCCTTGACGGCCACCTCTTCCAGCTCAAGGGCCAAGTCGAGTAGCGGGTCACTTGTATCGTTTAAAGCCATTATCTCCTGACTCAGCCTTTTGGCAATTTGAGCCCTGGGGTCGTAGGTTTTATAAACACGGTGGCCAAAACCCATTAGGCGGAAAGAATTATCTTTTTCTTTGGCCTGAGCCACGATATCTTTGGCAGAGAGGCCGTTGTTAATAGCGTTCTCCAACATCTCTATGACCGCCTGATTAGCACCACCATGTTTGGGTCCCCAAAGGGCACAAATACCGGCGGAAATCGAAGCATAAAGGTTTGCTCCGGCACTGGCTATCAAGCGTACGGCGGTGGTTGAGCAGTTTTGTTCATGGTCGGCATGGAGTATTAAGAGTTGGTTTAAGGCCTTAACATGCAATGGGTTTATCTGGTAATCGTTAACCGGGGATTTAAACATCATGTTAAGGAAGTTCTCCCCATAGCTGTACTTAAATGAGGGGGGGACAAACTCTTCACCCTTCATCTGCCGGTAGGTAAAAGCGGTAATTGTCCTAATCTTTGAGATGAGGCGCGTGACAGCAAAGTCAACCTGCGCTTCGGGGTCAATATCCTCCATTTCCGGATAGAAGGCCGAAAGGGAGACCGACATTGCCGCCAAGATTGACATCGGATGGGCGTCATAGGGGTAGCGCCGGAAAAAACTTTGCATATCGTAGTGGAGCATTGACTCACGGTTAAGCAACTCAGCATAACGGCGCCGCTCTTCGTAGTTGGGCAGTTCGCCTTTGATCAGGAGATAGGCAACCTCAACGAAATCGCAGTTGTTAACCAAGTCCTCGATATCGTAACCCCGGTAGCGTAATATCCCTTTTTCTCCATTTATGTAACAGATACTACTGGTACAACTGCCGGTATTGACGAAGCCCGGGTCGTAGGTAATGTAGCCGGTCTCTTTGCGCAAATTACGAACGTCAATCGATTTATCACCCATTACATCGGTAATTACCGGTACTTGTATTTCATCCAAATCGGGTAGTTTCAAGGTTGCAAATTCTTTTTTTATCTCCATAACTCCTCCCTACTCAATTTGAGTTAATGCGGCGTAGAGCCAACAGCAGTCCTTGGGTGCCCAGAGAGCCCTCTCCAGCCTCTTGTAGAGTTCTGTAGAGTTGCTCGACAAGGGTTAGTCCGGGGAGGGTAATCCCCATACGCCGGCACTCCTCGAGGGCTATTTGCATATCTTTTACAAAGTGATCCACCATAAAGCCCGGGTCGAAATCATTTTGTAGCACACGGGGGGCTAGGTTGTCCAGTGTCCAGCAGCCGGCAGCCCCTTGGCTGATAGTCTCAATTAGGCGCTTTTGGTCGAGGAGGGCACGCTCGCTGTAGAGGAGGGCCTCAGTCACCCCAATCATTGTTCCGGCGATCACAATTTGGTTGCACATTTTGGTGTGCTGACCGGAGCCATTGGGACCTTGCAGGGTACTTTTACCCATTTTGGCAAAGTAGGGGAGAATTTGGTTGTAAGTAGATTCTTCACCGCCAACCATAATGGAGAGCTTGCCTAAGCGGGCCCCCACATCGCCTCCCGATACAGGGGCATCTAAGCTGTAACAATCCCTCGCCTTAGCCTCCTGGGCAATCTTTAGCGCCAAAGAGGGTTTGGTGGTACTCATGTCAACCAAGATTGTCCCCGCTTTGATTGTCCTAAAAAGACCGTTAGGGCCAAAATAGACCTCTTCGACATCAGCAGGGTGGCCTACGATGGTGAAAATAAGGGAAGCTTTTGCGCCCACCTCGGCCGGAGACGCCAGGGCAATAGCACCCTCTTCAACTAACTCTAAAGTTTTATGGGGGCTTCTGTTGTGGACATAGAGCTGAGAAGCTAACGGTAAAACATGGTGGGCCATCCAGCGCCCCATCACTCCGGTACCAATCCATCCAATACTCTTTTTCATAACGCTAGGATAAAGAGAACCTGATTGCTTATCAAGGGGGAGTGTGGTAAGTTTTGAGCATGGACAGAGAAGAAAACATGGGACTTCTTTTCTTGGATGAGGAGATTACCGATATCGCCGATTTCTTTAAAGTGTTTGGTGACGCTACGCGGCTCAAGATTTTATTCCTCTTAAAGCAGGGCGAGTTATCGGTTAATAATATTGCTGAAAAGCTCCAGATGAACCAATCAACAATAAGCCAGCAGCTGAAACTTTTACGGGTTTCGCGTCTGGTGCGCCATCGTAAGGAGGGGCGTAAAATCTTTTATAGCCTCGATGATGCCCACATTGAGAAAATTTTAAAACTGGGAGTGGAGCACTACGAAGAGACCTTCTCAACGCGTAGTATCTAACTCTTTCGCTTTCAACCAGTAATGGTGGGCTTGTAGTCTAATCCCGTTGATATTAATAAACCCTTTACAGTCCTCACTCCGGTAACCGCCACTCACCTCCATGCTCCCTAAAGCCTCATTGTAAAGGGAGTAGGGGCTCGTGACACCTCCGCTAATCAGGTTCCCTTTATAAAGGATGACTTTAGCCGTTCCGGTAATCAACTCCTGGCTCTTATTGAAGGCTGCCGAGAGGAAATCGAACTCAGGGCTAAACCAATACCCATTGTAGATCAGTTCGGCAAATTTGGGCATCAACATATCTCTGAGATGCATAACCTCTTTATCCATGCAAATCCCCTCTAAGTCACGATGGGCGAACCAAAGGATTGTTCCCCCCGGGGTCTCATAAACGCCACGACTCTTAATTCCCACATAGCGGTTCTCCACCATGTCAACGCGACCGATGGCGTTATCATGGCCGATTTGATTGAGGTAGAGGAAAAGTTCAAGGGGCTCACTATACTCAGTGCCGTCGTTTTCATTGACAACCCTAGTAGGTTGCCCGTCGATAAAATCAATACTGAGAATCGTCTCGAAGTCGTTAGCCTCTTGCGGGCTCAAAGTGTGGGAAAATACCTCCTTAGGGCAGGGGAGGGCAGGGTCTTCTAAAATCCCCGCTTCATGGGAGATATGCAAAATATTTTCGTCCTCACTGTAAGGTTTTTTGAGGGAAGCCTTGATGGGTATAGAGTATTTTTTGGCATACTCAATCATATCGCTACGCCCTTCAAATTCTTCTAACCACTCCCGCTCTTTCCAAGGGGCAATAATTTTGACTTCGGGCATCAAGGCGTAGTAGGCGAGTTCAAAGCGGACTTGGTCGTTGCCCTTACCGGTAGCTCCATGGGCTACATAGAGGGTTCCCTCTTTTTGGGCAATTTCGATTTGACGTTTGGCAATTAAAGGACGCGCAATACTGGTCCCTAAAAAGTAGCGTCCCTCGTAAAGGGCGTTGGCCTTCAAAGCGTGCAAGATATACTCTTCAACTAACTCTTGGCGGAGGTCCTCAACGTAGACTTTGGCCGCTCCGCTGGAGTAGGCTTTTTTCTCCACTTCACCAAAGTCTTCTGCCTGCCCCACATTGGCCACATAGGCTATCACGTCAAACCCTTTATTGGCTAACCACTTTAACATGACCGACGTGTCTAGCCCCCCACTATAAGCTAATACGACTTTCTCTTTATTCATCTTTATCTCCCATTTACCGAGTTATTGCATAAAAATGAATTAAAAACAACCCTTTTATGTATATTTATGCATAGAAGGGTTAATTGATCGCCTTAAGTTCAATATAAACGGAATCGCTCTCCTTCAAGGAAGGCAAGTGGATTTCACCGCTGGTTAAAGAGGGGCTATCCTGCCCCTCACGGTAGAGGTCAACTGTTATGAAATAGTCGAGAGAGCGCACCACTTCAGCCGGGTCATAGCGGAGGATAAAGTTTAAGGGGAATCTTTGAGGATTCAAAATATTTTGGTTGACAAAAAGGGTAGTCTGCTGTGTACCGGGATTCCGCCCCATTAAATTAATCTCCAAGCGTAAGCGCGATGGAAAATAGACGATATTGGGGTACATAACAGTTCCCGTTATGATTTTGTAGGGGAGGGGTGTACTCACCTTGGTGGTCTCACAGGCGTTAAAGAGGAATAGTGAAATGAGCAGTAGTAAAACAATTACTTTTAATTTAGGCACAACTCCTCCATCCACCACTATAATATAATCGAAATAAACTTAGAAGAGCGCGCGTGAGGCGATTTTGGTTGACCTTTAGGCCCCTTTTGGTTTAGATAATAGAGTTATGACAAGTGAGAAAAAAGCCATCGATTATCCCGAGAGCGAAGTTTTGTTGAACCATGATGTTCGCCCTCTACTCCACCGGGTAATGGTTTACCGCTACCTTTTGGAAAACAGGGTGCATCCCACAGCCGACGATATTTACACGGGCTTAACTAAACAGGGTGCCTCTATTGCCCGTAGCACCGTTTATAATAATTTGGCACTCCTAGTTACAAAAAAAGTGATTCAAGCGTTAGCAATCGAAGACAAGGAGCTACGCTACGATGCTTGTATGACGCCCCATATCCACTTTAAGTGTACACGATGTGGCAAAGTCTACGACATCGATGAGAAAAAATTCCCCTTCATTGAACTCGATGCAGGTTTTAGAGCTGACGAAGTAGAGATCTCGGTAAGGGGACGTTGCCCCGCCTGTCAATAAAGGGCCACCTTACGGTGACCCTCAATCTTTAACGATCCGAATCGACCCCGTAGAGGATGTCGAAGTACTCCATATCGGTTGAGAAGATTTTATCCAACCCCTGAATCGTCTTCTTGTAAGACTCCAAGGTTCTCCAGAGGGCAAAGAACTCGGGATCTTTGCCGTAAGATTCAGCGTAGATTTGGGTGGCTTGGGCATCGGCTACCCCTTTTATCTGCTCAGAAGTAGCATAGGCCTTACTAATGATACTTTTCTTATCATTTTCGGTCTTTCCCTTCCAGCGGCTCTGCTGACCGGCTCCATAGGAGCGGTAGGCTTCGGCAATTTGGTTACGCTCTTTAATCATCCGCTGGTAGACACTCTGCGTTAAATCATCGCTGTAGCGGATTTGGCGGATAACAATGTCGATAACTTCAATACCGTACGCCCGCGAGAAGTCTCTGGCACTGGTTAAAATCTTATTGCTCAGTCCTTCGCGCCCTATTTTAATCGATTCTTGCTGTATTTCGGTGCGTGTCAAATTGCGCAGTTGTTCAGCATCCTCGAGGCTCTCAACGGTCTGAGATTGCTCCTCAACTTTCATGTGGTTAATGCGGTTGGTATTGCGCACCGCATCGTTGAGGTAATTCTCGCTGATAACTGTCCGTGTTGCTGAATTAATAACGTCGTTGAGACGCAGTAAAGCATTGGGTAGGGTATTAATCGACTGATAGAAGAGAGAGGGGTTAACAATGCGCCAACGGGCGGTTGTATCGACCCAAATAAACTGGTTTTCCCTTGTCGGAATCCTTTGAGCATCTCCATCCCAGCTCATAATCTTCTTGGGGTACTTCACAACAGTGTCGACCATCGGAACTTTTATCTTCAGTCCGGCATTTTGGTGGGTATTGACAATTTTTCCAAACCGCGTAACAACAGCGACTTCACCCTCCTGAAGTATAAAGAAGGGGCCGAGGAGGAAGAAAACCACTAACAGTACAACTACAATCACTAAAACAGTCACAAGTTTTTTCATTTGGCACCTCCCGTTGATGGACTTAAGTCAGAGATGGGGAGGAAATTCTTTAACTCCTTGTCGATAAGGGTCAGAGTCCCACTGTCGGCTTGTCTAATAATCTCTTCCATAGTCTCGATGTAAAGACGACGCGTAGTAATGTCCTTACTGAGGGCGTAGGCTTCAAGAACCGAGTTAAACCGCTCTACATCTCCCTGGGCATTGTTGACCCGTTCAGCAGCATAACCTTCGGCTACCTGGATGATTTGAGCCGCTTCACCTTGAGCTTTGGGGATTTCACGGTTATAAGCCTCTTTACCCTCATTGATGAGGCGGTTCATGTCCTGAATTGCTTTGTTGACATCTTCAAAAGCATCTTGAACTTCTCCAATTGGAGGGACAATGTTCTGTAGTTTTACCGTTAAGAGGCGAACTCCTAAATTATAGGAGTCAAAGATCTTTTGCATCAACTCCTGCGACTCAATTTCAATCGAGGTTCTTTCACTCGACATAATCGCTAGAATCGGGAGGTCTCCAACTAGTTGGTTAATGACACTTTGAGAGATATCGCGGATTGTTTTGTCGCGCTCTTGAACATTGAACAACCATTTGGCAGGGTCTTCTATACGGTACTGAATGATCCATTGCACATCGACAATATTTAAGTCTCCGGTCAACATAATCGACTCCCCGGCACTAGAGCCAGAGGGTTGCGACATGAACCTAGTGTTAAAGTCTTGGGCAGCTGAAGTAGAACCAAAGGTCATGGTCTGTACAACACGGGTGGGAATATTGTAGTTACGGTCAATTCCTAGGGGCAATTTTGCTTGTAATCCCGGTCCGACTGTCCTATTGTACTTACCAAAACGCAAAATTACCGACTCTTCTGTTTGATCAACCACAAATACGCTACTTAAAATCAAAACGAAGAGGAGGATTACGGCAATGATGGCAAGTACCAGTT
>Ga0265293_10007066_pt1 | contig 17516 bp, 13 predicted proteins | sample Munlanlewell138R_FD_192505 | JGI IMG/M metagenome (GOLD analysis project Ga0265293, IMG submission 192505) | Leachate microbial communities from a municipal landfill in Southern Ontario, Canada - Leachate well 138R | ecosystem: Engineered > Solid waste > Landfill > Unclassified | place: Canada...
GTTGGCAGCACGTGCTCCGTAGATAGCAGCCGAAGCGGCATCTTTTAATACGTCGATTGATTCAATATCACTGGGATTGAGTGAAGACAGAGACCCTCCTGCTACACCGTCAATGACATATAACGGAGTGGTTTCGCCTGTTGTCCCCAGACCGCGGATATTGATCCTGAAGCCTTCGCCTACCTGGCCCGAGCTTTGTGTGATGTAAACACCCGGACTTTGACTTTGCAAGGCGCCCAAAACATCTACCGTGTTCAATTTTTCAATATTTTCACCTTTGACCTGAATGGTAGCTCCGGTGATAAGTTTCTTTTTCTGGATACCATAACCGATCACAACAACTTCTTCCAGCCATTTGTCGTCTTCTGTCAGGGTGAAGTTGTAAACGAAAACACCCGGTTGAACAGGAATCGCTTGTGTGGTAAAGCCCAAATAGGAGGCTTCCAGAACAGCATTTTCGGGTACTACAAGGCTGTAGGCCCCGTCCAAATCTGTGGTTGTTCCGTTTGAAGTGCCTCTTTCCAGAACGGTAACGCCCGGTAAAGGCTCGTTTGTGTCCGAAAGCACGACACCAGAAATTTTCACATTTGTTTGTGCAAAAGCTGTTGCGGATACAAACACAGACCAAGCCAAAACAAACATTTTGAATTTAAAATAATTTCCTTTCATAATGTTTCTTATAGTGGTTTTAAGTAATGTGACAAATTAACCAATTTGTGAACCTATTTGATAACAATTTCTTTCAAACAAATGCAAGAATATTGTAAAATGAAATGACATGAATCAATATTGAAAGCCGCAGGTAAGATTTGCAAAATATTTGTATTTCTATCCAATATTCTTAGTGCAGGCTCTTATGGATTTATCTTATTTTTGTTTCATTGAAAACAGGTGTCTTGAAAAAAAACCTTTTTATATTTTTGCTTTGGCTGCCTGTTGCGCTTTTTGCTTATTCAAACAACAACGCAACCGGCATTAATGAACAATTGTCCCACAGCTCGGTCTGGACTGTTTTGCAGGATAGCCGGGGATTGATGTGGTTTGGGACAAAAGACGGGTTGAATCTGTACAATGGATATACGAATACCGTTTTCCGGAATATTCCCGGAGATTCTTCGTCTATTGGCAACAACTTTATCAGGTCACTGTATGAGGATCCGGAAACAAAGGAGATCTGGGTGGGGACGGATGACGGACTGTTTATTTATAAACCGGAAACATCAACATTCAGGGCTTTTTCGGTTACTACTGAAGACGGAATCCGGATATCGGGCCCTGTGAATGACATTGTGCCCGGGAAAGACGGCACACTCTGGATAGCTGCCTACGGAAACGGGATTTTTACATACAATCCGGTGACAGGTTCGCTCAAACAATATACAGCTCCTGAGGATATCATTACCAATCATATATGGACTATTGCCACAGATACTTATGGAAATATCTGGGCCTCCACATTCAAAAGCGGATTTTGCCGTTACAATGAAAAGCGGGATGCTTTTGATTTTTTTTCTGTCAGTAAAAGCGATAGTCTTTCCGATTCTTATGATACGAAATGTTTTCTGGAGGATACGGAAAACAATTGCATGTGGATTGGTACGGTTAAATACGGGTTGGTGCGGTATGATCATCAAACCGGGAAAATGTTCAGGTATATCAATACGCCCGAGAGAACACTCATTCAGGGGATAAATGTAATTCTGAAACCCGGCCCCGACGGGTTGCTTCTCGGCGCTGATAACGGACTTTTTTACTTAAACATAAAAACACGAAGGTGCGAGAGACTGGATATGAGGCCCTACAATACTCCGGAAGAAATACGTTCGGTTTTTGCTTTGGTTATTGATAAAGAAAAGGGTTTATGGATAGGGACCTATTTTGACGGTATTCATTACTTCAGGCCCGGTTTTGATTTTTTTCAACAGTATTCGGTGCCTGATACCGAAGGGAGTGTTGTTTCGTATGTTGCACCGGCTACGGACGAAACCGGAGTCTGGTTGGGTATGACCAAGGACGGAGGCCTGTGCCGGTTTAATCCGGTTACCAGAGAATTTGATTTGTATTCCTCAAAAATTGAATATACGAACCTCCGGACTATTTGTGATATGGAAGGAGAATTGTGGCTGGGTTTTTATTCAGACGGATTGCTCAGATACCATCCCGGAAGGGGAAGTAAACGACATTACCAGTCCATAGATGAAGATACCACTACACTGTCTCATCAGGCAGTATATAAAATATTCAGAACGTCTGACGGGATTATATATATTGGTACTTTACTGGGATTGGACCAATACCTGCCCGAAAAAGATTGTTTCAGACGAATTCCGCAAATCAGGAATACACGCGTTCACGATATCCTGGAAGACCACACCGGGTTGATCTGGGTAGCCACCTACGAACAGGGATTGTTTTGCTATAACCCGGTTTCGGATTCGTGGCTTCAGTATCTTCATTCGGACAAAGAAGGATCATTACCTGTCAACAAATTGACCTGCATGCACCTGGACAACAGGTCCCGATTGTTTATTGGTACCGAAGGCAGCGGATTATGTTCATTTGATTATCATACTCAGACTTTTCATTCCGTTGTCGGGGAAAGGGCCCTGCCAGGTACCATTATCAATGATATTACATCGGATCAACGGGGAAATCTATGGGTTACCTCGGGTAGAGCAATCTGCCGCATAGACGGTCAAAGCGGTGAGGTCAGAGTTATTGACGAAGGTTCATTTTCCAAGGGCAGCCAGTATAACAATAATGCAGGGCTTTCGTTGCCGGACGGAACAATATTCTTCGGACGGACAGGAGGTTTTGTTGTTTTACAACCTGATTTACTCCGTTTGAACAACCTGCCTCCGGATGTCATGATAACAGGGATGCAATCTTCCAACAGATTGCTGGAACCGAATGAAAAAGGAATGATCATCCTGGGACCGGGCCATGCTGATTTTAAGATTGATTTTGTAGCTCTGAGTTATGTTTCGCCCCAACATAACAGGTATGCCTATTATATGGAGGGACTTGAAGACCCATGGTCAAACAACGGTTTTTCGCGATCTGCCATATACAACAGCCTGCCTCCGGGAAAATATGTTTTTCATGTAAAAGCTGCCAATAGCGACGAAGTATGGAATGAACCCGGACTTTCTATCCCTGTTCATGTACAAACACCTTTTCTAAAAAGGCCATATATGTTAGCGGGTTATGTATTGATAATGAGCTTGCTGATATTCCTGATAATGGGATGGCTCAGAAAAAGCCAAAAACGCAGGATGGAAAACGACATGCTCCAGTATCAATTGGACAAAGAGAAAGAATTGTACGATCAGAAGATCAGTTTTTTTACAAACATTATACATGAAATTCGTACGCCGCTCAGTCTGATCAAGGCTCCACTGGAAAACATCATTCATTCGCTTCCTCCCGCAGATCATTCCAGGGAAAATTTTGATATTATGGAACGCAATGTAGAACGATTGCACACCCTGGCCAATCAGTTACTGGATTTTCGAAAAATTGAACAAAACGTATTTGTTTACAATTTTCATCCGGCCGATGTATCTGAGATAGTAAAAGATGTCTCTTACCGGTTTAAATCCATATGTAAACTTAAAGGCGTGAAAATGGAAGTCTCAATTCCGGAAAGAGAATACATCTGTGTGGTTGATGCCGAGGCTATTAACAAAATTGTGGGAAACCTGCTCAACAATGCACTGAAATATGCAAAAGATTTCATCCGGGTACTGTTAGACAGAAGGGGAAATGATCTGGTGATTGAAGTCACCAACAACGGACAAGAGATTCCTCCCGAATATTTTGATAAAATATTTTTGCCTTTCTTTCAGATCAATGATCAGGGGACTTTCAGAAGGAAAGAAGGAAGCGGTGTGGGGCTTGCCCTGGTAAAGCATCTGGTGGAAAAACACGAGGGAAGAATTGACATCAGAAACGAGGATAGCAAAGTTGTATTTACGGTCGTTATTCCTTTTGTCGAGGCTAGCCTGGAAGGTGAGTCATTGGAAAAAGAGGTACTGGAAGTTGCTTCAGGCCAGACGGGCGGAGAAAGCACTTCCGCACAATCCCAACCGGAAGGGGATTATGATCACACAATCCTTGTAGTCGAAGACAATGTGGAATTGTTGAATTTTCTAACTGTTAATCTGGGGAGAATCTACAATGTTGTTACGGCAAATAATGGAAAAGAAGCCCTGGAACGACTGGAAGAGAACCGGATCATTGATGTTGTTGTAACAGATATACTCATGCCCGTTATGGACGGAATAGATCTTTGCAAAGCCATTCGTTCGGAATCCCTGTTTTGTCATATCCCCATAATACTGCTCACTGCCCAGACGGATCTTCACTCCAAAACAGCCGGATTGGATTACGGAGCCGATGTGTTCATTGAAAAACCTTTTTCCCCGGAATTTTTAAAAGCACAGATTGCGAGCATTATCAAGAACAGGAATCAATTAAAGGATGTCTTTACTTCCTCTCCAATGACTCCGCCCCAGACTATAGCAAGAAATTGTGCGGATCTGAATTTCCTTACCCGTGTTAACGAAATTATCATGAACAACCTTTCCGAAACCGAGAATCTCATTGACAGCATTGCGCTTCATATGTCGGTCAGCCGTTCGGGATTGCACAAAAAAATCAAGTCCATATCCGGAGTAACGCCCAACGATTATATACAACTAATCCGGTTGAAAAAAGCGGCTGAATTGCTTGGCACCGGAGAATACCAGATCAACGAAGTGGCTTACCTGGTGGGATTTAACACACCTTCCTATTTTTCAAAATGTTTCTTTAACCAGTTTGGCTTGCTTCCGAGAGATTTCGCCAACAAGTCCGGAAATAAAAACAACAATCATGAAGACCAATCGTAGTATCATTCTATCCATCTCTGCCATCGCAGTGATTTTAATCGGGATCGCTTTATTATTCCCTGTGAAAGAACAAAAGCCGGTTCCCAAAAACGTTATTTACCTGATTGGAGACGGCATGGGATTCGGACAAATCTCCACGTTGATCATGGAGCATGCAGTCAACGGGGAAGCATATGCCGCCACGCAGCTAAACCGTATTCAGCACATCGGCCTGGCAACCACCTACTCGGCAAACAGTAAAGTGACCGACTCTGCAGCCGGAGGAACGGCACTGGCAACCGGTGAAAAGACCAACAACGGTACGGTTGGGTTAAATCCTTCAGGGGACACGCTCACCAGTGTGTTGGCAGATGCCCGGGAAATGGGTAAGTCAACAGGTATTGTTGTTAACACATCCATTTTGGATGCTACTCCCGCTGCTTTTTATGCGCATGTTCCACAGCGTTCGCAATGGGAAGATATAGCTGTGCAATTGACCCAATGTAACTACGATCTGCTCATTGGAGACGGTCTTAAATACTTCAATCAACGAACAGACAGCCTGGATCTGACGGAAGTGTTTACTGAAAAAGGATATGCTTTTTTTGATTCCCCGGATGCATTATCAATAACACAGCCTGAAGAGAAATTGCTGGCGTTGGCGAATTTTAAAGAAGTGTTGCCCGGAACGGTTGACAACGCCCTTACTTGGCTGGGCCAAAAAGAGAATCCCGAAGGATTTTTCCTCATGATAGAAGAGGCTCGCATAGACGGTCACGGTCATAACAATGATGTCCAAGGACTTATAGATGAGATGGAGATTATGGACAAGGTAATGAAAGTAGTTCTGGATTATGCGGATGCACATCCGGAAACCCTGGTAATCATTACTGCCGATCATGAGACCGGAGGAGTAAATATGGGATATGACGGTCGGCCTTTCTTCAGTACAAAAGGACATTCCGGAACCGTAGTTCCGGTGTTTGCTTACGGTCCCGGAGCGGAAAACTTCACAGGGTTGATGGACAACACGGGGATTCCTGAAAGATTGCGTTCTCTAATGGCCCGGTAAATTCCAGGGTTCGTAAGCGGCTTTCCTCAAATCTTTCACGTTTTTGAACGGTTTGGGAGGTTTAAGGTATTTTGCCAGGAAACGGTATATGTCCAGTCGTATGGCTGAAGCCTCGGGCATGTCCATACGGTCAAAGGAGTGCCCTCCGGGATGGTTTTCAAAAATTTTGTATTCGAAAGATTTTCCCTCGGCTTTCAATGCCCGTATCAGGTGTTCCACTTCCAGGGAATTGACATCGGCATCGTTCGTGTTGGTATGGATGAGCAAAGGCGTCTGTAATTTGGCGGCCTGCCAGGCCGGGGAGCGGCGGCGGTATTCGGCGACATCTTCTTCGGGCGTTTTCCCGATATGGTACGGGGCCGAGAACAATGCCATATATTCCGGGCCTTTGTAGCCAAGACGGGCAATAACGTCACTAACCGGAACTCCGGCAAATCCGCAGACGTAGTCTTTGGGATGGTCAAAAAGGTTCATCAGCGTGATCATTCCTCCGTGACTCCAGCCCATAATGCCTACACGAGATCCGTCCACGATGTCGTAATTCTCCACCATATAATTCCGACCGTACCAGACATCCTCGTTTTCCAGTCCCCCGTAATCTATGTTTTCGTACATAGCACGTCCGTAACCCGTACTGCCGCGGTATTCAGTAGCCACGATGATGTATCCCTGTGCGATCAGTTCACGCACAATATGTGTGTAATACGTAGTAAAATCACCGTGAACACCTCCGTGAGGAAGTACAATTAGCGGGTATTTTTTTGCAGGATCAATATCTCTTGGAACAAAGATGTATGACCACACCTTGAGCGGATTGCCGGCTCCCTGTCCAGTGGGATTGTCTTCTTTCCAGCGGGGTACTGTAGGAATGTAAACTTTGTCAATGTATGCCACATCACCTGCTTTTTGGTACCACAATACATCGTCAATTTGTTTTGCCAGGCTGAGTGCCTGATGATCCACTTCCTGCGAGGCAAGTGACCACGCAGGAAGCAACATCAGGATCAAAAAGATCCATCTTTTCATAGGTAAGAAATTTAACAGTCCGTTTACATTTTTCTGTCAGCAGGAGTGCCGGGCAGCGGTTCGTAAGACTCCAGTTCCTTCATCAGGACTTCAATAGCCTTATTCAGCTGGGCGTCATTCCCCAGAAAATCTTCAAAAGGATTGATATCCACTTCAATATCCGGATCCACACCGTATCCCTCAATAATCCATTCTCCCTCTGTGGAATAGGACGTAAAGAACGGTGTGCGGACATCTTGTCCGTCCAGGTAGCGTTTGGAACCCGAGATGCCCACAATGCCGCCCCAGGTGCGTGTCCCTATGAGCTTGCCGAGTCCCATTTCGCGGAAGCCGTAGGGGAACAGATCTCCGTCGGACATGGAGTATTTGTCTATCAGGCAAACCTTGGGCCCCGAGTGGCTTTCGTTGGGTACCGGGACGTTGGTGCCGTTCCGGTACATGCTCATGCGGTAGGCCTCGCGGGCCAGACGTTCCAGGATCATGGGAGAAACGTTTCCTCCTCCGTTCATGCGATCGTCAATGATCAGCGCCTTTTTGTCCAGCTGGGTATAGAACAGCTTGGTGAACATGTCCAGACCGGGTCTTCCCATATCGGGAATGTGAATATACCCGATCTGACCGTTGCTGGCTTTATTGACCTTGCGGATGTTTTCCTGTACCCATTCATAATAAAGAAGCGGTGTTTCATCGGCAATGGGTTTTACGTAAACAGTCCGGGCTCCGGTCCGGGAAGGCGTGTTGTTCACGGTCAGGGCTACGGTCTTTTCTGCCTTACCCAGCAGTCCTTCGTAAATGACTTGCATATTGGAGCAATCCATCCCGTCTATAGCCAGAATATAATCGCCTTGGGATACGTCAACACCTCCGTCAAGGAAGGGGGAACGTAACGATTTGTCCCAGTTCTCTCCTTCAAAAATCTTTACCACTTTGAATGCCCCGGAAGGATCCTTGGTGAATTTTGCCCCCAAAAGGCCTGTTTTTACCCGTTCCGGACCGGGAGTGTCTGAAGGAGATGTTACGTAACAGTGTCCCACGTTCAGTTCCGAAATCATTTCCCCAATTACATAAGTCAGGTCATGGCGGTGTTTTACGTACGGAAGCAAAGCTTCGTATTTGTCGCGTATATCGTTCCAGTCGCGTCCGTGCATGGTGGGTAGGTAAAAATGATCCCTGAAAACACGCCAGGTTTCATGGAAAATCTGGTCCCACTCGGCAGTGTAATCTGCCAGTATTTGCACCTGGTCCAGATCAACTTTTTTATCTGACTTCCAGGTGGGAGCTCCTACTATTCGAAGATCCCGGCCTTCCATGATGAGCATTTTCTTTCCTTTTGCAGTAAAAGCCACCGGCATACCTTTGGTTACGGAAGACTCTTTCATATCATCCAGGGATATTTTCTTGATCTCTCTTCTTGTCCAGAAATACAGATCCCCGTCAAAAGCAGTTATCAACTGGTACATCCCCGGTTCCAAAGGCAGGGCGGAAGCCCGTTCTACGATCCCGTCCGTATCTACGCGAACGGTCGTCTGTTTTTCGGCGGATTCTTCCGTTTTTTTATCCTTCCGGTTTTTGGTTGAAGAAGCCGGTTTTTCGTCTTCTGTGTCTTTGACCTTGTATTCCACGGCTTTCAGTGCAGTGGGATCAGGCGTGTCTTTAGCCAGCGGAATGACAAAGACATAGCTGGAAAGGTTGTAGGATGCGTTCCATTCCACCCGTGAATACGAGGCATTGAAATCCCGGTATGAAGTATAGAAAAGGTATTTCCCGTCATCCGAAAATATTCCTGAAGAGGAATCATACCATGGACTGGTAACGGGATAGGAAATATTACCTTCAATATTATAAAGGTATACAATGCTTACCCGGTTTTCTGCCTGAGTGGCATATGTGATCCATTTTCCGTCCGGAGCTATATCAAAACCGCGGAGACCGTCGTAAGGAGTAGTAAACAATTTCCGGGCTGTTCCGGATACGGGATCTGCCATCCAGAATTCACGTTTTTCCGTGGTGAAAAACAATTTTTCGGAATCGGGAGACCAAGTGAGCTGATCGGGATATCCGTCTGTGAAATCAGTAAGCTGGCGGGCAGCTGTAGGATCATCATACGGCATGACATACAATTGATATTCTCCGCTAACATCGGAAAACCATGCCAGTTGCTTCCCGTCCGGAGACCAGGCGGCAGAACGTTCGTGAACGCCTGGTGTGCGTGTCAGATTGTAGGTAGCTCCTTCTGTGCCGGGTACAGAGAACACGTCTCCCCTTGCCGTTACAAGGACACGTTCCGCATTAGGAGACAGGGAGAACCCTGCTGCCTGGTCCGCCACATCCAGAAGCTTGGATCTTGCATACAGGTTTTCATCATTAATGCGGATTTCCACTTGCTTAAGCTGTTCCGATTGTGTGTCGTATGTATAAATATATCCACCGTTCTCAAATACAATATGCTGTTGGGAAGCGGAAGGGAATTTGATATCATACCTGTCAAATTCAGTTACTTTTTTTGTGGTCTTGTTTCTTGTGTCATAACAGAACAGGTTCATGATGGAGTCCCTGTCCGAGATAAAATAAATATCGGATCCGACCCACATGGGAAAAATATCCTGTGCCCGGTCACCATCACCGGCTGTTATGTTCTCCAACTGTGTCGTTCCAACCTTGTTTATCCAGATGTCATCGGCCTGTCCTCCTTTGTAGTATTTCCAGGTTCTGAATTCCCTGAACATGCGGTTCAAAGCCAGGTATTCCCCGTCAGGCGAAAAAGAGCAAAAACCTCCTTCGCTCGTAGGTATTTGAGTCAATTCGCCTCCTTCTGCAGGAACCGTAAAAAGATGGGCACGCATTCCTGAGAAACTGTACCAACGTGAACGGAAAACAACATGCTTTCCGTCCGGAGTCCATCCCATAACAATGTTGTTGGGACCCATGCGATCTCCAATATTGTCCCTGTCCAGTGTGGCTGTATATGTCAGGCGTTTTGGAACGCCTCCTTCCACAGGAATGGTGTATACTTCCGTGTTGCCGTCGTATTGACCGGTAAAAGCAATGGTTTTTCCGTCAGGAGATATTTTTGGAAAGACTTCGTAGCCTATATGGGAGGTAAGCCTTATAGCGGTTCCTCCCGTGGTGGGAACTGAGTAAAGATCACCTGCATAGGAAAAGGCAACCACCCCATTCCCGACTGTGGGGAAACGGAGCAGACGTCCTTCAGATTCCTGTGCATGGATCGTAGTCAGTGCAAATAACAAAATTGCAGTAATTGGAAATTTAAATTTCATAATATGGTATTAATAAATAAATGAATTGTCGGGTTGTAAAGTTAAAAAAGATGTTTCAACCCATATCAATTCTGCGTATATTTACTAGTACATTTAACTAAAACTTACATTATGTCAAAGTTTGTTCAGGAGTTCAAACAATTTGCCATGAAAGGCAATGTTGTTGACATGGCCGTCGGTATCATTATTGGCGGTGCATTCGGAAAAATCGTTTCTTCCCTTGTTGCCGATTTATTAATGCCGCTTGTAGGGGCATTGGTGGGAGGTGTCAATTTCACGGATTGGAAATGGACAATAGTGGGAGAACGTATCAGTAAAATGGATCCCGAAATTATGCTGCCTGCCGTTACCCTGAATTACGGGAACTTTATCCAGGTGTTGATTGATTTTATCATCATTGCTTTCTGTGTATTCCTGTTGATCAAAGGAATCAATAGATTGAATTCTTTGAAGAAGAAAGAAGAAAAAGCCCCTGCTCCTGCTCCCGAGCCCAAACCCACGAAGGAAGAATTGCTGCTAACCGAGATACGGGATCTGCTTAAGAAATAGTCCTGTTTTCATAGGGATCCACATGAACGATAACGTGTGTGTCCGGACCAAATTCCGCTACGAGTCTGTCTTCAATAGCTGCAGCTATCCGGTGAGATTCGTTTACTGTCAGAGTACCATCCAGCCGGATGTCCAGCTGGATGGCTCTGGCGTTACCTATGCGTCTGGTTTTGAGTTTGTGTGGGTCTTTCACCAAGGGGAATTCCCTGGTTACGATATCCAGGATTCTGGATTCTTCTTCACGTGGGAGGGATCGTTCCATCAATTCTTCAAAGGTCGGTTTTAGAAGTTTGTAAGCCACCCTTATGATCAGTATCCCAACAAAAACAGCGGCTACCGGGTCCAGAATCCGCCATTTTTCACTCAGGAAATAAGACAGACCTATTCCGATAAGTGTAGCCACGGAAGATAAAGCATCTGAACGATGGTGCCAGGCATTTGCCATGACGGCAGACGAATTCACCTGCTTGCCTTTGAAGAGGGTGTACCAGTACAGGATTTCTTTAACAAGGATAGAAACACCTGCGGCCCACAATGCGATCTGACCCGGTCGTTCAGGAGTAATCTCTTTCGATAAAACGGATAATATGGTTTTCCCGTTATCCCTGATCAGTTCAAAAGCCACAAAAATAAGGACGATTCCCACTAAAAAAGTAGCAAGGGTTTCGAATTTGCCATGCCCGTAGCGGTATTTGTCGTCAGCGGGTTTTGAAGAAATTTTAACAAAAACCAGCACTACCAGATCTGTTGCAAAATCAGATACTGAATGAATGGCATCGGCGATCATGGCACTACTTTTCCCGAGAATTCCGGCAGCCAGTTTTCCGGCAGCCAGCAGAACGTTTACAAAAAAACCTGTCCAGGTAACACGAAGGATGGTTTTTTCCCGTGTGTTGTTGTTGCTCGTTTTGAACATCATGACATTATAAACTGATGAACCATTTTGCTATGCGTTCTGCATATGTACGTGAAACAGGGATGTCGGGGACTTTGTCCGTTCCCAGGTCCAGTACTATGCCGTTTCGTGTACGTCTGGCAACCTTTACCTGATCCAGGTTAATCATAAATGATCGGTGGCAACGTACTACGGCTGTATTTGCAAAACGTTCCTCCATTTCCCTGAGGGTGTTCCGAACCAGATATTTGCTGACTCCCGATTTTGACAAATACCATACTGAAACATAATTGTCGGCGGCTTCCAGGTATAACAGGGAGTCTTTTTTTATGGAAAGCAGCAATTCGCCTTTTTCATCACGGAAGGTCAGAATGTCTGCCCCCACGGGAACATTTGCCTCTCCTTGTTCCAGCTCTCTTTCCAGCTGTTTCAGGCGTTTGGAATTCTCCTTCCAGGAGAGAAAAAGGATGGTAATGGTGTAAGGCAACAGGAGTATCAGGCTGGTATTGATTACCGATGAACGATAAACCTCCGTGAAGTCCCGGGTTTCATCAAGGGTGTAGGAATACAGGGTATAAAACAGCGACATGAAAAAGATTTCTCCGATAACCCAGATGATATACTCCCAATACGTAAGGGTTCTTTTTTTTGTATAATAAAACAGGATAATCCGGCTGATCACTACCACCAGAACTCCGGTCAATATGATCAGACTGGAATACAGAAAATATTCAAATTGCGTAATGGGATACCATTGCGGGGATTCAAAGGGTTTGTAAATGTTTATGAATAGCAAAGCAAAGACGGACGTAAAGACCACCAGCAATGTGAGACTGGACCTTTTGTAGATAAAAGGCGGGATTTTTCTTCGCAAAACACTCATATTACAAAGGTAAAATTTTGCCCCAAATAAAGACGGTTCACCCCTTAAAAGAAACATCTGTCCCTTAATGCCGCACCTTGTCCCATTTATTTGTAAGGGAACAAAGAATGAAGTTCTTTTGAACCATGCAACGAACAAAACAGTTGACTACATGGTTCTCGTATGACCATCCGGTAAAGATCCCTGACCGTCCTGTGGCTACAATTCCGTTTGTGTTCACCCAGGAAACAGGCCTTGAAGAAGTCAGTAAGGTCAGGGAGCATATTCATTCAGCTCCGTTTTATGCCGGTTCAGATTCTACCGTTGAGGAAAACCAAAAATTCCGCTATGTAGTATTTGCCCCCGCAGGACCACTCCGGTTTAACAAAGCTGTGATTATGTTACACGGTCTTAATGAACGGTCCTGGAGCAAATACCTGGCATGGGCAGAAGACTTGGTCATTAACTGCGGCATCCCGGTAATTTTGTTTCCTATAGCTTTTCATATGAACAGAACGCCTGCTTCCTGGTATACTCCCCGCTGGCTGCAGCCATGGCTTAACCGCAGGAAACAGGAAATACACAACCTGGTAAATGCCTCTTTTGCGAATTTAGCCCTGAGCTCCCGACTTACAGTTAGTCCGTTGCGCTTTTACAGTTCCGGCCTTGAATCTGCTTATAATTTGAATCAGCTGGTAAGAGAAATCAAACAGGGAAAACATCCTTTGTTTACGGAAGATGCCCGCGTTGATTTTTTTGCCTATTCCATTGGAGCATTACTCGCTCAGGTTGTATTGATAGCAGATGTTGACGGGTATCTTAAAAAATCCCGTATGTTTGCGTTCTGTGGGGGAGCGGTTTTTGAAAGAATGAACGGGAACGCCCGTGATATTATTGATCAGGAAGCTTACAATGCCATAAGATCGTATTACCTGAACGATTTTCTGACCCGTCAGTTTTATGACAGTGATCAGGGATCAAGCCACGGCGTTTTGTTGGAAAAGGCATTTAAAAGCATGATCCCGTCCTATGACGATAAAGGAGCGCGACAAACTTTTTTTGCCTCGGCCAAAAACAGGATAAAAATGATTTCTTTAAAGCAGGATATAGTGATGCCCACCATCGGTCTTCAGGAAGCTGTGGGGGCAGAACTCTCCGATTATATGTTGGAAGAACTGGATTTTTCCTATGCCTATTCCCACCAGGTACCGTTTCCCGAAAACGAAAAAGTGCCCGGGGATGAAATCAACGAATCTTTCAGAGCTGTTTTTGACCGGGCAGCAGCCTTCCTGGTCTGAAGATCAGATCTTTATGGCAAATTTCTTCAATCTTGTATCCAGCATGTCCGCAGGAATAATCTTTTTTATGATATCGGCAACGGCATTCAAAAGACGTTCGCGGATAAAATCACGCGATACAATCAGGGAGATTTCCCGGACCGGAGGCGGAGCAATGACAGGACGTACATTCTTTAGCTGTTTGTCATTGAGCATAGAAAGGTGCAACTGTGGTATCAGTGTATAGCCTCCGTTCGTGTCAATGATCCTTACCAGGTTGTCAATACTGCCGGCTTCGTAAACCTGTTTGTCTGCCGGTGTGTTTTCCGTACAAAAATTGAATATCTGATTCCTGAGGCAATGTCCTTCCTGCAGAACCCACAGATGCTGCAAGGGAAGTTCGTCGGCCGGGAGTTTTTCTTTATTGTAATTGGGGTCTGAAGGAGAAATGTAAGCTACGAATTTTTCGTAATAGACAGGAATTTCAAGCAAATCGTTATCCATAAGGGGAGTTGCCAACAGTCCCATGTCTATTTTAGCTTCTTTCAGATCACGGGTAATTTCATCTGTTCTCATTTCCAGAATACGAATTTCCGTCATCGGAAAAAATTCCTGAAAGAGACCTATAAACCGGGGAATTATATAGGGGGCTACAGTGGGAATGATGGCCAGGTTCAAATGGGTTGCCATAATTTCCTTGCGCGAAGAAACGGTTTCTTTCAGTTGCATGCTGTTTTGCAGCACAATTCTTGCCTGGCGAATGATCTCTTGTCCGACGGGGGTCGGTTCCACGGGATGTTTGGACCGGTCAAAGATCCTGACATCCAGTTCATCTTCAAGTTTTGCGATCATGGCACTTAGTGTAGGCTGGGCTACCCGGCAGGCTTCTGCGGCTTTGACAAAATGCCTGTGACGGTCAACCGCCACAATATATTCCAGTTGTTGTAACGTCATACTGCAAATATATAGAAAATATAAATAAATACATAGAAATAATCTGTTTGATAAATATTGCATAACCACTTACCTTTGTCACAGAAAACAAAAAGAAAAATTCTAAACTATTAAATAAAACATTATGAAAACATTAGATTACATTAAGTTAGACAAACAAGGGATTGTTCCTGTTGTAGATGAATTGCACAAATTACTGGCAGATATCCAGGTGTTTTACACCAACCTGAGAGGGTTTCATTGGAATGTGAAAGGCAAACAATTCTTTATGCTCCATGAAAAATTCGAGGAGATCTATGATGACATGAACGAAAAAGCCGACGAAGTAGCCGAAAGGATCCTTATGTTGGGTCATGTGCCGGCAAATAATTACAGTGACTATTTAAAAATGTCCGAAATTAAGGAAGTGAGTGGCGTGTCTGACGGGAAAGAGATTGTGAAACGAATCCTGGATTCATTCACCTCCCTTATGACACGAGAACGCAAAGTTCTTGATTTGGCAGGAAAAGCCGAGGATGAAGTTACAGTTGCCATTATGAGTGATTATCTTAAAGAGCAAGAAAAAACCGTCTGGATGCTGGTGGCCTACCTGGACGAATAAGAGAAGAATCCCCGAACCGCTGCACAAGCTTACAAATAAAGTTAAATATTGAAAAAATTAAATATCATGGAAAAGATCAACAATGTAACTGAAAACAAACCAATCCCCAGAATAGGCGAACCCGCTCCTGCTTTTAAAGCCGTTACGACTCAGGGAGAAATCAATTTCCCTTCTGATTATAAAGGAAAATGGGTCATTCTTTTTAGCCATCCCGCCGATTTTACACCTGTATGTACGTCCGAGTTCATGACCTTTGCTTCTATGGAAAAAGAATTTAAAGAATTAAACACCGATCTGGTTGGCTTGTCTGTTGACGGTCTATACAGTCACATTGCCTGGCTGAGAACCATTAAGGAAAAGATTCAGTACAAGGGAATGAAAAATGTTGAAGTGAAATTCCCCCTTATTGAAGACATAACCATGGAAGTTGCCAATCTTTACGGAATGCTTCAGCCGGGAGAAAGCAATACAAAAGCCGTAAGGGCCGTGTTCTTTATTGATCCCAAAGGCATTATCAGGACCATCATTTATTATCCTTTATCCCTTGGCCGTAACTTTGACGAGATCAAACGTGTTTTAATAGGACTGCAAACTGCGGATAAATTCAATGTAGCCCTTCCCGCCGACTGGCGTCCCGGAGACGACGTTATTGTTCCTACGGCAGGTTCATGCGGACAAGCGCAAAGCCGTCTGGAAGTTCCCGAAGAAGGGGTTACCTGCTACGATTGGTTCTTTTGCACTAAAAAGCTGGAGAAAGAGAAAGTGGAGAAAGCTTTATGGAATAAAAAATAGTTTAGATTTTGTTTTTATAAAGCAAAAGAACAAACCGGCGCGCATTGGCTTGCAATGCGCGCTTTTTTATTAAATTTGATAAAATTAAATTCTTATGGAAGAAGATTACCTGATCTGTTATTGCAACGAAGTTTACAAAAGTACGATTGTTAATGCCATTAAAGAGAAAGGCCTGAAAACCGTAGAACAGGTAGGCGAAGAAACGGGTGCCGGCCAGGTATGCGGGCAATGCCAGCCTGACATCCAAAAAATTCTGGATGAATTGAACGGAAATTAAAAAAATCCCTCTTGTCAGGAATTCAGGAGGGATTTCATGTTTTTTGCAATCAGGCGGGCGGCATATCCGGGACTCAGCCGGTAAAGGAGATCCATCATTTTGGAGTCTTTACCGATGAACATTCTTTCCTTGCCTTTCTCCATGCCATCAATCATCTGGTTTGCGGCTAAGGCGGCATCCATTGCCTTGAATTTCTGTTCCTTTCCGGAAGACGCTCCGGGCACATCTATACCAGAGTTGGCTGTAATGTTTGTTCTTATAGCACCGGGGTAAACGATTGATACATGAACATTGGTATCAGCAAGCTCGGAGATTAATCCTTCGGTCATCAGTTTTAAAGCAGCTTTTGTGGCCCCGTAAATAGTCTGGCCGGGAACGGGCAGGAATCCGCCCATACTGGAAACATTGACAATATGAGCCGAAGGTCGTTCCAGCAATAGAGGCAAAAAGGCCCGTATCATATAATAAGGTCCGAAGAAATTAATGTTAAACAAACGTTGAACCACTTCGTGATCCAGATTGTTTAGCTTGACGAAGGGTTGTATAATACCGGCATTGTTAATAATGCCGTCTACTTGTCCGTGCCTTTCCACGATCTGTCCAGGCAGTTGATCTATGGAGGCTTTTTCGGAAATGTTGATCACGTGCAGGGACAAACGCTCCCGTTTATCCGGACCGGCCAGTTCCATTGTCTCAAGTAATGCATCCTGATTAATGTCCAGTGCAGCAACCCGGCTCCCTCTTTGTAACAGGGAAAGAACCAGTTCCCTGCCTATACCGCTACCGCCGCCGGTTACTACGATCACTTTGTTTTTTACTTTCATGATTTATATATTAAGAGGTTGTAAAATATTGAATATCAATAATTATTCCACTTTTATAAAGTAAACGCGAACATGACAAAAGTGTCATAAAAAATTATTGAAAAAATACTTCCAAATGAACATAAGTTCATTTTATTTATTATATTTGCATTGTCAAACCAATAAAAAAATAGAATTATGCCAAGAGGAGATCGTACCGGACCAATGGGACAAGGTCCTGTTACCGGAAAAGGATTAG
>Ga0265293_10007071_pt1 | contig 17514 bp, 12 predicted proteins | sample Munlanlewell138R_FD_192505 | JGI IMG/M metagenome (GOLD analysis project Ga0265293, IMG submission 192505) | Leachate microbial communities from a municipal landfill in Southern Ontario, Canada - Leachate well 138R | ecosystem: Engineered > Solid waste > Landfill > Unclassified | place: Canada...
GCGAGCTATCCGTTCCCGAACTACCAGTATGATCTGTTCCAGCGTGCGATCATGGGGCTCTCTCAGCACAACGCGTTTGAGGGCAAGCATAGCTCGGTCGGTGAACGCTCCATGCTGGGGGTGTTTCAGGAGGTAGCCAAGAAGCTGGCGGATACGCCAGTCGGGGGGCTGGCGACCTTCGACCTGATGTTTGAGGGGATCCGTACCGCTCTGAAATCATCGGTTCAGCAGTCAATCCAACTGGCCGAGAAAAATCTTGGCGATGAATTTGCCGTTCGGGTCCTGAAAGTTCTGTTCCTTGTCAAATACGTCAAGGAATTCAAGCCGACCGCTCGCAACATATCGATCCTCCTGCTTTCCCGGTTCGAGACGGACCAGACCGAGCAGCGCCGCAATATCGAAGAGGCTTTGTCGCTTCTGGAACGCCAGACGCTGATCCAGCGCAATGGTGAAGTTTATGAATTCCTCACCAATGAGGAAAAGGATGTCGAGGCCGAGATCAAGGCGATTGCCGTCGATCCCGCCGAGATAGAACGGCAGCTCGATGAACTGGCGTTTGGCGCGATCCTCCGTCACGGCAAGATCAAGCATACCGGCACGGGTGTGGACTATGCTTTTACCCGCAAGCTCGACGGGCACAGCCTGAACCGGGAGCATGAGCTGTCGGTGAACATCATCTCACCCTTCAGCGACGATTCCGACGCGCCGGATGTGGTTCGCTCGAACAGCATGGCAAGCGATGAGATGGTTGTTCTGCTGGGACGTGATGTGCGCTTCACGCGCGATCTCGTCCTCTGGCTCCAGACCGTGAAATTTGCCCGTCAGGTCACCAGCGGTGACGCCCAGCCCGGTCGTGATCGTATCATTGCGGAAAAGCGTGATCAGAATACGCGGCGCGAAAAGGAACTGGTGCAGCGTCTCCGCACTCTGATCGCGGATGCTCGCCTTTTCGTGCGTGGAGCCGAGCTGGAAATCGGAGGCGAAGACCCGCAGGAACGGCTGGTCAAAGGTTTCCAGGTCTTGGTCGACAAGGTCTATACCAGCCTGCCTGTGCTGCGCGGCGCCACCTACACCGAAGCCGATCTTGGGCGTGCCGGCCGTATCGATGGCGGGCTTTTCGGCGGCGAAGGCAGCGGTTTGACCGAAGCCGAGCAGGACGTGTTGAATCACGCTCAGGCCCAGATGCGTCTTGGGACGCGGGTCTCCGTCAAGGCACTTGTCGAGAAGTTCGGCGCCAAACCTTATGGCTGGCCGTCCATTGCGGTGCTGTGCCTGACCGCGAGCCTTGTCGCGCGCGGCAAGCTCGAAGCTCGGGCCGACAGCGCTCTGCTGGAAGGGGATGCTCTGGTGCAGGGGCTGCGCAACAGCCATGCCCTTGGCAATATCCTGCTCTCTCCGCAGATCGAGTTCACCGGCCCCCAGATCCGCAAATCGCGCGAGCTGTTTCAGGCACTGTTCGATCTGCCCGCCTCGGGCAATGACGCCCGCAGTCTCGGGGCGGAGTGGCAGGTGCAGTTGCGCAAGCTGACCAGCGAACTGGATAGCCTTGGCCGGCAGTCGGCTGGCTATCCCTTTATTGCAGCCCTCGATCCCTTGCGAACTCTGCTCGACAGCATGCGCGACCAGTCGGCGACATGGTTCATTACCGGCCCGGTTGGGCAGGAAGATCAACTGCTGGATGCCAAGGAGGATATCCTCGACAAGGTCCGCAGCTTCATGTCCGGACCGCAGAAGGTCATCTATGACGAGGTGCGCGCTTTCCTGACCGCTCAGGATCAGAACGTCACCTTTGCCGACGCTCCTGCCGCCGATACGTTGCGTCAGGCGCTGGCAGATCCGCAGTGCTTCAAGGGCACCGCGATTCAGGAACTGAAGGCGGATTTCTACGCCCTGAAGGAGCGTATCGAACAAACGGTTCTGGCCGAGCGCAACGCCGTCATCGCGGCGATTGACGAGGTGGCCGAGAAAACCACCCAGACCTCGGAATTCCGTGCGCTACCGCCAGAGCAGCAGACGCGTATTCGCAATGAGCTTGCCGCGCAGAAATCCAGCGTGGCCTCGCAAACCCTGATCCCGGCCTTGCGCCATCGGGCGACTGAGGTGCGTTCCAACCTTCTGGCCGATACGCTGACCCGGATCGCCGAACTGACGCCTGCACCGGCGCCGACTCCCGCTCCGCAGCCCCAACCCGCCGGTGGCGTGGCCGAAGCCCCGGCAAAGCCATATGTGCCGCCGGCACCGGCAAAGCTCCAATATGTCAACGCCCAGTCGATCACCGTCTCTATCGGGAAAGCCTATCTCGAAGATGCGGACGATGTGACCCGCTACCTCGACGAGATGAAAAAGACCCTGCTGGCCGAGATCGGCGCGGGCAAGAAAGTGATTGTCTGATGGATACCAACGCGCTGAAAAAATTTGCGCAAAGCGCGCGCAACCTGCTGATCGATCAGGTCACCGCCCGGCTGGACATGGTGCTGGTCGAGGGCGCGGCGGCCCGCCGCGAGCATCCCAAGGCGATTGCCAGGCTGGAGTCTGCGACCAACAGCAACCGCGCCCAGGTGATCGAACAGGCCGCCTATACATGGTTTAACCGCTTCACCGCTCTGCGTTTCATGGATGCGACCGGCCTGACCAATCCGCGCGTCGTATCGCCCGCCGACGGCGCCACCCGGCCTGAGATTCTGGCCGAGGCGATGGCTGGCAACCTGCCGGATCGCGCCCAGCCCGAGATCGCCGAATATCTGAACGGCATTCGCCCCGCCCATGATGGGCAGGCGGAAGCCTATCGGCTGCTGCTGATCCATGCCTGCAACGAATGGCACGGCGCGATGCCCTATATGTTCGAGCGCGCCGATATGCTCGACCGGGCCGAGGACTATACCGAACTGCTGATGCCCGACGATCTTCTGTCGCCGGACAGCATCCTTGCCCGCCTGCGTGAGGTGATGACAGAAGATGCCTGCCAGGATGTCGAGATCATCGGCTGGCTTTACCAATTCTATATCAGCGAAAAGAAGGATCAGGTTTTCGCGGGCCTGAAGAAGAACCAGAAGATCACGGCGGAAAACATTCCCGCCGCGACGCAGTTGTTCACCCCGCACTGGATCGTTCGCTATCTGGTGGAAAACTCGCTGGGGCGGCTGTGGCTGCTGAACCGTCCGCAATCGAAGCTGGCGGCGAAGATGGATTACTACATCGCGCCGGAAGAGCCGGAGACGGATTTTCTCAAAATTACCCGACCGGAGGATATCCGCATCTGCGATCCGGCCTGCGGCTCGGGCCACATGCTGACCTATGCCTTCGACCTGCTCTATGAAATCTATGCCGAGGAAGGCCATGACGCGGCCGAGATTCCCGGCCTGATCCTGAAGCATAACCTGACCGGAATCGAGATTGACGACCGCGCCGGCGCGCTGGCAGCCTTTGCCATGTCGATGAAGGCGGCGGCAAGGCTGGGGCGGCGGCGATTCCTGCGGATGGAGGAAAAGCCCGACATCGTCGTGTTGCAGGATGTGCGCTTCACGCCTGCCGAGATGCAAGACGTGGCCGCCGTGGTGGGCAAGGATCTGTTCACCGATGAATTGCGCGAGACGCTGGGGCAGTTCGAGCGGGCCAAGAACTTTGGCTCTCTGATCGTGCCTAAGCTGCGCGATCCGGCCGAGGCGCTTCGGGTGGTGGAAGCGCGGGATTTCGGATCTGACCTGCTGTTGAAAGAGGTGCAGGAGCGTGTCGTGGCTGTGCTGCGCATGGCCGAGGCGCTGTCGCCAAAATATCATGTAGTGGTGGCTAACCCGCCATACATGGGGGCCGGAGGCATGAACGGCCCCCTCGGTGATTGGGTCAAAGCTAACTATGCTAACAGTAAGTCTGACATGTTCTCGGCGTTCATTGAGCGCGGGGGGCATATGACCTTGAAAGCCGGTTACACCTCAATGGTGACGATGGAGAGTTGGATGTTCCTCTCTTCATATGAAAGACTGCGATCCAAAATGCTTTCCGACGCCTCAATTATCTCGCTGGTTCATATGCCATATCTTGGCAAAGGTGGGACGAGCATGGGGATAAACTTTGGAACGTCAGCATTTATTCTGAAAAATTCTGTAGATCGGCAGTTAAATGCTAACTTTTGCTGCGTGCGGTACTATGAGACGGATGAGTACGGTGTTCCTTTTGAATTTCCTCCGAAAAATGAGCGCCTCGCCGTGGCGAGTTCTGACGATTTTGCAAAAATTCCAAGTAACCCGATTTCATACTGGATCAGAAAATTCGACCTATTCGACCATGCAAAAATGTCAGATGGCTGGAAGTCGGGCGGGCGACTGAAGACGCATGACGGCCAAAAATATATTCGGTTTGGGTGGGAAGTTTCAGCTTCCTCAACGCGGTGGAAAAGGATTGCCAAAGGAGGTGATTTCCGTCGCTTTTTTGGTAACGAGGAAAGTGTCGCTGACTGGTCCCAAGCAGCATTACAACACTATGAAAGCCTTGGCGGGTTGCCGCCTAAGGCGTTTCTCGGAAAGCAAGGGGTGACTTGGACAAAAATTACATCAGCGCTGCCTAGCTTCAGGATAAAGAATACAAGTATTGAGTACGATTCTGCGTCTCCGACAATTTTCTCGACCGATGGCCAGAGCAATGAGTTCGCGACCGGTTTCTTGAATACTAAAGTTTCGACATTTCTTTTAAATGCGATTAACCCCACTATGAATTTTCAGGTAGCGGATGTTTTAGCGCTTCCGGCTCTGATCGCAGGATCTGAAAAAATTGAAAATAACGTTGGAGAACTGATCGGCTTTGCCAAGCTCGATTGGGACGCCTACGAAACCTCTTGGGACTTCACCACGCTCCCGCTGCTCACGCCCGATCATCGGGCCGACACGCTGGAGGCCAGCTATGCGAGCCTCCGCTCTCAGTGGCGGAATATGACGGATGAGATGAAGCGGCTGGAAGAAGAGAACAACCGAATCTTCATTGATGCCTATGGCCTTGCTGACGAACTCACCCCCGAAGTGCCGATCGAGGAAATCACCCTCACCTGTAACCCGGCCTATCGCTATGGCGTGAAGGGTTCGGCAGAGGAGCGCGAGGCGCGGCTGTTGCAGGATACGGCGGCCGAATTCCTTCATTATGCCGTGGGCTGCATGTTCGGGCGCTACAGTCTCGACGCGCCGGGCCTGATCCTCGCCAATCAGGGCGAAGGGATAGAGGAGTATTTGGCCCGCGTGCCGGAGCCCAGCTTCGCGCCCGACCGCGACAATGTCATCCCTGTGCTGGATGCGGACTGGTTCGCCGATGACATCGTTACCCGCGCCCGCGACTTCCTGCGCGACACCTTTGGCGAGGCGAAGTTCCGTGAAAATCTTGCCTTCGTTGAAGCGGCGCTCGGCAAGGATCTGCGCCGCTGGTTCACAAGGGATTTCTTCGACTATCACGTCCGCCGCTATAAGAAGCGCCCGATCTATTGGATGTTCTCCAGCCCCAAGGGCAGCTTCAACGCGCTGATCTATATGCACCGCTACCGGACCGACACCGTCTCGGTCGTGCTGAACCAATATGTGCGCGAGTTCATCCATAAGCTGGAAGTCGAGCGCGCGCGGCTGGAAAAGCTGGCCGATGATCCGAGCGCCACGCAAAGCGCCCGCACCAAAGCACAGAAGGATATCGGCACGGTCATCAAGCAGCTCGCCGAGCTGACCGAATGGGAACGTGATGTCGTCTACCCCATGGCGCAACAGAAGATCGCCATCGATCTGGATGACGGGGTGAAGCGCAACTATCCGCTGTTCGCCGGTGCGCTGAAGCCGATCAAGGGGCTGGAGGCTGCGGATGACTGACCGCATCACCTCCGGCCTGATGCGGCTCTATGAGGATCAGGGCCATCGCATCGTCTTTTGGTATGACGCCGCCCGCGATCTGCGCACGGCGTTCGACGCGGTGGACCTGCCCGGCGTGACCAAGGTGGAAATCACTAACAACGAATTCGGCCTGAAATACCGCATGCTGCGGCAGGAGCCGAAGGCGCGGTTCCTGCTCTACAAGGACGGCCCCGAGCCGCCGATGCCCGAGAACTGGCTGCTGGATGTGCAACTGGCCAGCGCCGTGTTCCGCGCCGATCAAGCGGCGATCTGGGTGGCGGATCTCGGCATTCCGGCGAAGTATGAAGCAGCCGTGCGCGACCACGCAGAATTTTATCGTTCCGGCAAGCGGCTGGAAGCATTGCGCGCGATCGAGCGCGAGCGGCCCTCGCAAAGCGCCAACGATGTCCGCCGCAAGATGCTGGCGGTCTGCGCCGGTGCGGATGGCGATCTTGATACGGTGATCGAGGCGTTGCTGGCCGAACTGGCCGAAGACCGCGATGATGCACTGCGGCTCATCGACCGGGTCGGACTGGCAGAATTCTTCTGGAAAGAGGTTTCGGCGCGCTATGGCTATACGCCGGATGCCCCGGATTTTCAGGATTTCGCCATCACGCTGTTTTCCAGCGCCTGGGCGCGGGCGATGGGAGAAGCTGCCCCCCTGAACACGGATGCCGCGCTGATGTTCCGCCGCTGGAGCGCCTCACGCCGGTGGGGTGAAGCGTTCGAGAAGCTGTCGGGCGATTATCAGGATGTGCTGAAGATCAGGGATGATCTGGCCTCGCGCGATTTTCGCGCCCTGATCCCGCATGACCATTTCGAGGAAGTGGATCGGCGGATCGTAGTCGCCATCGTTGAGGGGCTGGCCCGGCAGAGCCTACCCGCAACAGATGTGCTGAAATGGGTGCGCGACCGCCGCCAGAGCCATTGGTATAGCCGTTACGCCGATGTCTATCAGGCCATCGGCTATGCGACCGAGTTCCAGCAGGCGCTGGCCGAAGCCGACCTGACGATGACCAGCTTGTCCGATGGCGTGAAGCGCTATTCCGCAAGCTGGTTCCGGCTGGACCAGCTCTATCGCAAGTTCATCTATCACATGCAGAAAAGCGGGCAGTCGGGACTGCTGTCCGCGCTCTACGAGGCGGTAGAGAACCGCTACACCACGAATTTCGTGCTGAAGCTGAACGACGCTTGGCAGGATCAAGTTGCGCGCCTGACGGACTGGGCGATTCCGGGCTTTCCGCGTCAGATGGATTTCTACCGCGAACAGGCGGCAGAGTTCAGGCGTAAAGACCAGAAGGTCGTCGTCATCATCTCGGATGCGTTGCGCTATGAGGTGGCCGAAGAGGCGCTGCGCGAGATACGCAAGCTCAACCGGTTCGATGCCGAGCTGAAGCCGATGATCGGGGCCTTGCCCAGCTATACCCAGCTTGGCATGGCGGCGCTCTTGCCCCACCGGCAACTGGCCATCCGCGATGACAATGATCTGGTGCTGTTGGACGGTGAAAGCACCATGGGCGCTGCCGCTCGTGAAAAGGCGCTGGCTGCTGGCCGTGCTGGAGACCGGGTAAAGGTTCTGGCGGCCAAGGATTTCATGAATCTTGGATCGTCAGAGGGCAAAGACCTCTTCCGGGATCATGACATCCTTTATCTCTACCACAACCAGATTGACGCGATTGGCGACAAGCTCGCCACCGAAGAGAATGTTCCCGCAGCGGCAGAGACCGCCATTGAGGATCTGGTGAAGCTGGTGCGCAAGCTGACCTCCGCCAATTTCTCGAACATCCTGATCACTGCGGATCATGGGTTCCTGTGGCAACACAAGGCTTTGGAAGAGAGCGGTTTTGCGCTGAGCGAGCCGGAAGGCGACATCGTTACACGCAACCGGCGCTATGTGATCGGACGTGGCCTCAGCAGCAGCGGTGGCATGAAGAAGTTCACGGCCTCGCAGCTTGGGCTGGGGGGTGATCAGGACATCCTGATCCCGAACTCGATCAACCGCCTGCGCGTGAAGGGATCAGGAAGCCGCTTTGTCCATGGCGGCGCAAGCCTGCAGGAGATCGTCCTGCCGGTCCTGCGTGTCGGCAAGCAGCGCAAGGAGGATGTCGGGCAGGTGTCGGTGCAGATCATTCCGCCAGCCCGCGCCCAGATCACCACGGGTCAGATCCAGGTCACCTTCTATCAGGCGGAGCCAGTTACCGAGAAGCAGCAGCCCCGACAGGTGCATGCTGCGATCTTTGCTGACGATGGATCGCTCATCTCTGACGAAGCCGAGCTGGAATTCGATTTCGTGTCAGAGAATCCCCGTGAACGCGAGCTATCTCGGGGTTTCCTGCTGTCCAAGGCCGCAGACGCCTATAACAATCAGACGGTCTTCCTGAAGCTGCGTACGCGGATCGGAAAAGCCAGCTATTTCGAAGATCACGCTTCACAGCCCCTGCTGCTGAAACGCGGGATCAGTACAGATTTCGATTTCTGAGGTGCCGATGTCGACCCTTGATGACAAGATCAACGAGCATTTTGCCGGTTTCGTGGTCCGTAAGGACCTGGTGAAGGCCGTGAAGGGGAACGCCATTGTTCCCACCTATGTGCTCGAATACCTGCTCGGCCAATATTGTGCGACCGACGACGAAGCCTCGATTGCGACAGGCATCGAGACGGTCAAGGACATCCTGCGCAAGCACTATGTCCATCGTTCCGAAGCGGGGCTGGTCCAGTCGACGATCAAGGAACGCGGTCGCTACAAGGTCATCGATCAGGTCAGCGTGGCGCTGAACGAAAAGACCGATGCCTATGAGGCGGTCTTCGAAAACCTCGGAATAAAGCGGGTCGCCATCGACAGCGCCACGGTCAAGGCGCACCCGAAACTGCTGGTAACGGGTATCTGGTGCATCGCCGATGTGCAGTACGAGTTCTCGGAAGACAGCCGGATTTCCCCCTGGATCATCGACACGCTGAAGCCGATCCAGATCGCCCGCGTCGACTATGACGGCTATCGCGAAACACGTGACAAGTTTACTACCGAGGAATGGATCGATCTGCTGATGCAGAGCATCGGCTTTGATCCGTCCCTGTTCGGGCGCAGGTCAAAACTTTTGCAGTTGCTGCGCCTGGTCCCCTTCGTCGAGCGGAACTACAACCTCATCGAGCTTGGTCCCAAGGGTACGGGCAAATCGCATATCTATTCCGAGTTCTCACCCCATGGTCAGCTGATCTCTGGCGGCGAAGTTACGGTTCCCAAGCTCTTCGTGAACAACTCCAATGGGCGGATTGGACTGGTCGGCTATTGGGACGTCGTGGCCTTTGACGAATTTGCCGGCCGTGAGAAGACGGCCAACAAGGCGCTTGTCGACATCATGAAGAACTACATGGCGAACAAGCAGTTTTCGCGCGGAGTAAATCCGATGGGCGCCGAGGCCAGCTTCGCCTTCGTCGGCAACACCGACCATAATGTCCCATGGATGCTGAAAAATACCGACCTGTTCGAGGCTCTGCCGCCACAGTTCCACGACAGCGCCTTTATTGATCGATTGCACGCCTATCTGCCCGGATGGGAGGTCGACATTATCCGGGGTGAAATGTTCACATCTGGCTATGGGTTCATTGTCGACTATCTCGCCGAAATCCTGCGCCATCTGCGTGCGGACGACTTCTCGCATCGGCCGGATCGGTTCTTCACCGTGCCCGTTCAGACCCACATCCGGGATCGCGCCGCGATCAATAAAACCATGTCAGGTCTGCTGAAGCTGATCTTCCCGAATGGTGGCGAGACAGAAGCCGAAGTTGAAGAGCTGCTGCGGTTTGCGATTGAATGCCGCAAGCGGGTGAAGGACCAGCTCCTGCGGATCGACAGCACCTTCGAGGACGCAGACTTCCATTACATCGCCTCGGATGGCGCAAAGCGCGCTGTCACCACGCTGGAGGAAGAAGAGTTTCCCCAGTTCTACCATCGCCGATCGACTGGCGATGGAGATGACAGTGGGGGGCAATCTGCGACCACGCCGGATCCCGCGCATCAGTCTTCAGCGCCGGCCACGTCTGAAGCACCTGCTGTTGCCGTTGTCCCTGCGTTTGCTCCGAAGCCTGGGCATGTCGTTTTCACAGAAAACCGCAAGGGCATCAGTTTCGACAAGATCTTTGGTCCGTGGACGGATGGTGCAACGCGGATCATCATCACCGACCCCTATATCCGGAAGTACCATCAGGCCCGTAACGTTATGGAACTGATCGAGATGCTGATTCGGCGCAAACAGCCGGAGGATCAGGTCGCGGTGCATCTCGTCACCGCCCCCGATGATGGGAACATTGAGGAACAGCGAGAATGCCTGGACGGGATCGCCGAGGCCTGCACAGGCACAGGCGTTGATTTTACATGGGCGTTCGACGGGACCGGAACGCTCCATGCACGCGACATCACCACAGACACCGGATGGAAGATGGTGCTGGATCGGGGATTGGATATCTTCCAGCCGACCCCCCGGAAGATGAACGGTTTTTCACTGGGGGAGCGAATGCAAGAGCATCGGATGGTCAAGGGCTTTTATGTAACTTATGTCGAGGCGCAATAGCGCAACGTGTTGGTTGCGCTGCGGGAGGGCTCCGCGCAATGCGCGCGATTTGAGGCCAGAGAGCACATAGAGGTTCACGTTGACGGCAATCCGCTTCGAACGGCCTCGCAGAACGTCTCGCGCAAACTTGTGTCTCTAGCTAGTTTCCGCCGCAGTGATCGCGGAAGTTCGAGTTGGACTCCCTTTCGAGAAAGGGTTCGATTGCAGATGTTCGTCAGCTCTGTTCCCGGAAGCCTCTGATTGAAATCAGCATCAAAACCAGCTTCGCGCAGCGAACTGCCGATTGCATCGTGTAGTTCGGCATCACGCCCGCCTAGCCAAACCGACTCGTCCCCATTGTCCTTTCGCCCGTGGATCGCGACCGCGTAGTGACATCGTCCGACAATATCAATGGCCGTTGGTTCGTCGAAGCGGTGGGAGGTTATATGGAGATCGGTATGCGGCCGATTTTCTAGACCCTCGAAGGCATAGAAAGAAAAGTCGAGTCCGGCGACAGCCTCGGCGATTTCCGAGGTGTTCGGTTCGATCCATCCGCCATGTGGCGCAAAGACCACCAGTGGAGCGCCACGATCTTCCACACATATGCGATAGTCGATCCCGAGCCTCTCATTGGCAGCAAGTTCTGCGAAGCACTTGTATCTATCAGCCATATGATCCGTTTTAGTTACGCAGATCCCCGAGAAATCCTAGCGCATGTCCGCGACGATGTTCTCGATCTCACGCCGTTGCTCGGCGTGTTTCGCGGGGTTTTGGTCTTTCAACTTCTGTAGATTTAGAAGCTTCCAGCGCACTGCCGGCAGTTCCGCTGCCTGTGGCAGCCCGATGGCTCCGAAATCAGGTTCGCCGTCGTGGAGCGAAAGCAGGAAGCTCATCGCCCTGTCGTCGAGTTTTGCCAGAATATCCGCTGTCATCCGGCTACTCGCTGCTTTCAGATCATCGAGGCTGACGGGCTCGACCGTCATCCCTTCGAACTCATTTATGAAGGCCTCGTCGAGTTCCGCGAGCGAAGGCCTGACCAGTTCGTGCGGGGGCCGCCCAGAACTCACGACATAAATCAGGAAGGTCCGAAACAGCGCGTCGGTCGTATTCCTCCGGTGAAGGCCGCCTTGCGGGCTGAGGGCGAACGTCGGAAGTCCTAGGGATAATCCTAGGAGTAGCCCTATGACGATGCCGCCGGTGGAGGTGATCACGTCGGTCGAGAGACGCCGGCGCTGGTCGCGCGAAGAGAAGGAGCGCCTGGTCGCGGCGTCGTTTGAGCCTGGGGTGTCGGCCTCGGAGGTCGCGCGATCGGCCGGCATTCACGTCAGCCAGCTCTTTCGATGGCGCAAGGAGCTATGCGATCGGGTCGATGGCGGTTCATCGCAATTGGTCCCGGTCGAGATCGTTCCTGCTGCTGCCATGCCGCCCGCCGTTGAGGCGCCGGCGCCATCGGCGCCTCCTGGCCGACGTCGCCGCAAGAGCGGCATCATCGAGATCGAGCTTGGCGGCGGACGCCGTGTTCGCGTCGATCGCGACGTGGATGCCGAGGCGCTGCGGCGCGTTCTGGACGCGCTCGGGTCCCGATGATCCCGGTTCCGAGCGGCGTGCGGGTGTGGTTGGCGACCGGCCACACCGACATGAGGAATTATGCAGAGCCGGTCATTATGCAGAGTCCGCGGCGACGAGCCACAGGAAAGCATGTGGCAGCAGTCATGTAGCGGATGCCAACAGCGTCTGCCACTCCGCATAACTAGGTCACATACCCATAAAGGGGATTCCCAATTGAGATGCGTTGTGATTCCTTACTGCAAACGGCAGGAGGTGTCATGGCACGTTTTGATTTGACGGATTTCGAGTGGTCGGTGATCCAGCCGCTGCTTCCGACGAAAGTTCGCGGGGTGCCGCGGGTGGATGATCGCAAGGTTCTGAACGGCATCTTCTGGCGGCTGCGCACCGGTGCGCCCTGGGCCGATATTCCGGCGCGTTACGGTCCGCATACAACGTGCGTGAACCGCTTCAACCGATGGCGTAGAGCGGGCCACTGGGCACGCATTCTCGAAGCGATATCCGTAGCTTACGACGGCGACGTGCAGATGATCGACTCCTCCTCGATCCGTGTCCACCAGCACGCTGCCAATGGCAAAAAAAAGCTGAACGATCCCGTTGCATGGGTCGCTCGCGCGGCGGCCTGACCACAAAAATCCATGCGCTTGTTGATGCCGAGGGCCGCCCGATCCGCCTCAAGCTGACCGAAGGTCAGGCTCACGACGGACGCTCGGCCGCCGATATGCTCCAGACCGTAGAGGCGGGACACATCCTGCTCGCCGATCGCGCCTACGACAGCGATGCCTTACGCGCCGCAATGGCCGAACGGGGTGCATGGGCCAACATCCGCGCCATGCCGAACCGCGTCAAAACATTCCCATTCAGTGCATGGGTCTATCGCCAACGCAACGCCGTCGAGCGCTTCTTCAACAAACTCAAACACTTCCGTGCCGTCGCGACCCGATACGACAAGCGCGACGACAACTTCCTGGCTTCCGTCCAACTCGCTTCAATCCGCATTTGGCTGCGGAGTTATGAGTCGGTCACCTAGAGTTCCCCTTGTTGTTAAACATCGAGAGGGGAACAGACATGACCAATCCGAAGGTAATTTCGCCAACGCGTCCGCGGTGCATGGACCCGGGCGCGCTTTCGGCACTCGTCGAGGCGTTCGCGGATGATCTGACGGCGCTTGGCCACACGCGGCTGACGGTTTTGTTTTACGCAGACTCGGCTCGCCACTTTGCTGCTTGGCTTGGCCAAACCGGGATCGCCCCAGTCGGCATCGACGGCGGCACGATTGGAGAGTTCGCGCGTCATGATTGCTGCTGTGGCGGGAGCAGGCAATCCGAACGGCTCTCACATAGGTATGTGAATCGCGCACGCCGCTTCGTCTGCTTTCTGGCGGAGCGCGGGATCGGGAAGCCGGTCGCCGTGCCGAAGGCTGCGGTATCCATCGATGTACATGTGGCGGAATTCCAGGAATGGCTGAAGGTTCATCGGGGAATCTCTGAGAGAACCATCGACCGGCATGGTCGCATGGTCTTACGGCTACTTCCCGCGCTTGGCACCGATCCGGGAACCTATGACGCGCGCCTCGTTCGGCATGTCATCCTTGAGGAAGCCGGCCGATGCTCCCGCGCTTACGTGAAGACGATGACGATGGCGCTAAGAGGATATCTCCGGTTCCTGGCGGCGCGCGGCCTGTGTCGTCCGGGGCTTGATCATGCCATACCGACCATTCCGCAATGGCGTCTGTCGGCACTGCCACGCTACATCACGTCGGCGGAGGTCGAGCGGGTGATCGCTTCTTGTGATGTTGCGAGACCGCAGGGTGTTCGCGACCGGGCAATTCTGCTTCTCCTCGCGCGTCTCGGTCTGAGGGCCGGCGACATTCTCGACATGCGCTTCGACGACATCGACTGGCGGGAAGGCGCCCTGTCCGTTCGTGGCAAAGCGCGCCGGGAGATCCGTCTGCCGCTGCCCCAGGATGCCGGTGACGCAATCCTGGATTATTTGCAGGACGCCCGGCCCCAGGTTGCTTGTGACCGGGTCTTCTTGCGGTCGGTGGCGCCGTATCGGGCCCTCTCGCGGTCGAGCACCGTCTCAAGCGTAGTAAGGCATGCGCTGGAAAGAGCGGGCATCAACGACGCTCCTTCGCAAGGCGCCCATCTTCTCCGACATTCCGCGGCGACATCGATGCTGCGCTCCGGTGCCACGCTGGATACGATCGGAACCATTCTCCGCCACCGATCGCTCGACACGACGGCCCACTACGCGAAGGTCGACATCGTCATGTTGCAGCAGGTCGCGCAGCCTTGGCCGGGAGGCGTGTCATGCTGAGCCAAGATCTCGCGCGATACGCGCATCTCCAGCGCTCCTTGGGCTTCAAGTTCCGCGTACAGTACACACTGCTCAAGAACTTCGTCGCTTTTGCGGAGGCGATCGACGACCGCCATATCCACGCCCACCGCGTCATCGAATGGGCAACTTGTGCGCCGTCACCGCAGCAGCGCCGCAATCGGCTTCTGACTGTCCGCAGGTTCGCGATCGCAATGCGCGCCGAAGACCTGCGTCACCAGATTCCGGCGGACGATGCTTTCGGTCGTGGCTTCTTCGAGCGGCGGATCCCCTACATATACACGGCGGACGAGATCGCCGCATTGATGGGCGCGGCGGCGCAATTGAAGCCGGCGGGTTCGATCAGACCACTCATGTACGAGACGCTCTTCGGGCTGCTCGCCGCCACCGGCATGCGAATCTCCGAGGCTCTGGCCCTGCGGCTCGAAGACGTGAAGGTGGATGGTCTGGTCATCCAGCAGACCAAGTTCCAAAAGAGCCGGCTGCTTCCGCTGCATGACACGACACGGCATGCCGTCGATGCCTATTTGTCAATCCGGCAACGGCTCGGGGCGCTGGACGACGCACTGCTCATCTCTATTGCTGGGAAGGCGCCGAGCTACAATACGGTCACCGCCGTCTTTCTGCAGCTCGCGCGATCGATCGGCTTGAGGGGAGAGCCCGGTCAACGAGGAGGGCCGCGCATACACGATCTGCGGCACACATTCGCCGTTCGCTCGCTCGAGCAATGCAGACATGATCGCGATGCCGTCAGCCGCCATATCACCGCGCTCAGCACCTATCTCGGCCATGCGCACGTCACGGACACCTATTGGTATCTGCAGGCGACGCCGACTCTGCTGGGCCAGATCGCCGAGGCTGGCGAGGCACTGCACCAGGGAGGTGTCGCATGACCGCGCTTGCGCCTCACCTCAGCACCTTCCTGCGCGAGCATCTGCCGAGCGAGCGTAGGGCAAGCCGGCACACCTGCGAGGCGTACGCCTACAGCTTCCAACTGCTGGTTTGCTTTGTCGCGGATCGGCTCAGGACCCGGCCGTCTCGCCTTGAGATCGAGCAAATCGATGCACCGCTCATCCTCACCTTCCTTGAGCACATCGAGCGCGAACGGGGCAATTCCGCGCGCACCCGCAATGCCCGGCTCGCCGCCATCAACTCGTTCTTCCGCTTCCTGGAATATCGGTTACCGGCATGCCTCGACCAATCGCGCAGGATCCACGCGATCCCGATGAAGAAGACGGACGAGGCGCTTGTCGGCTATCTCACCCGTGACGAAGTGCGGGCGCTCCTCGACGCGCCCGATCCCTGCATTGCGTCAGGCGTACGGGATCGCGCCATGCTGCACTTGGCGTTTGCCGCGGGTCTGCGTGTCTCCGAGTTGGTCGGCCTGCGAATGGATCAACTCGATTGCCAGGCATTGTCCAGCGTCCACATCATGGGAAAAGGGCGACGCGAACGTGTGCTGCCGTTGTGGAAGGAAACGGCGACCGTCCTCAAAGCGTGGCTCGCGATCCGCCCCAACAGCGGCGATCCCGAGCTGTTCCTCAACGCCGCCGGCGCCACGATGACGCGCTCCGGCTTCGAGTACATCCTCGCCAAGCACGTTGCGATGGCGGCGCGCAAGCAGCCGTCGATCGCCGACAAGCGCGTCACACCCCATGTTCTGCGCCATACCTGTGCGATGCATATATTGCAGGCGACCGGGGATGTTCGGAAAGTCTCGCTCTGGCTCGGCCATGCCACTCTCCAGAGCACGGAAATCTATCTGCGTGCCGATCCGACCGAAAAGCTCGAAGCGCTTGCCGCAATGACGCCGCCGGCGCTCAAACGGGGCCGCTTCCGAACTCCCGACAAACTCCTGGCGATGCTGAAGGACACGCGTCGCACGAAAAATTATGTGGAGTGAAGTTGGCCGAAATCCGTGGCGGCGAGGCAATCGTCGCCGCGGACTCCGCATAATGACGGGCCCAGCATAATTGCGGTTATGTGGAGCTCCACATAACCGCAAGGGCTTTCCTGGCCTGGCACTGGTGGTGCAGGAGACGCTGAAGCGTGATCCGCACAATGGTCACCTGTTCGTCTTCCGCGGCCGCCGCGGCGATCGGATCAAGGTTCTGTGGCACGACGGCCAGGGCGCCTGCCTGTTCTCGAAGAAGCTCGAGCGCGGCCGCTTCATCTGGCCGTCGCCGGCCGACGGCGCGGTCACGATCACGCCGGCCCAACTCGGCTATCTGCTCGAAGGCATCGACTGGCGCATGCCGCAAAAGACCTGGCGGCCGACGGCGACAGGCTGACGATTTTGGCCTTGCACATGGTGGTGGATATGATTCCATCGCCCTGTGTCCACCGCTGAATCGCTCCCTTCCGACCTCGCCGCCGCCCACGCGATGATCCTCGCGGAGCGCGCCGCGCGCGTCGAGGCCGAAGCGCTTGCCGCCCGTGCGGCGGCGGTCAGCTCCGGGACCGAGGCGCTGATTGCAAGACTGAAGCTGGAGATCGAGAAGCTCAGGCGCGAGCTCTACGGCAGCCGCTCGGAGCGCAAGGCCAGGCTGCTCGAGCAGATGGAGTTGCAGCTCGAGGATCTGGAGGCGAACGCAACCGAAGACGAACTGGCGGCGGAGCACGCGTCGCGCGCCACGACGGTGAAGTCGTTCGAGCGTCGTCGTCCATCGCGCAAGCCGTTCCCGGAGCACCTGCCGCGCGAGCGCGTCGTGATCGCCGCTCCCGAGAGCTGCGCTTGCTGCGGCTCGACCAGGCTGTCGAAGCTGGGCGAGGACGTCACCGAGACGCTGGAGGTGATCCCGCGCCAGTGGAAGGTGATCCAGACGGTGCGCGAGAAGTTCTCGTGCCGGCAGTGCGAGGCGATCAGCCAGCCGCCGGCGCCGTTCCACGTGACGCCGCGCGGCTTCGCCGGCCCGAACCTGCTTGCCATGGTGCTGTTCGAGAAGTTCGGCCAGCACCAGCCGCTGAACCGGCAGAGTGAGCGCTATGCCCGCGAGGGCGTCGATCTGAGCCTGTCGACGCTGGCCGATCAGGTCGGCGCGTGCGCGGCGGTGCTGCGTCCGCTTCACGCCCTGATCGAAGACCATGTGCTGAAGGCAGAGCGGCTTCACGGCGACGACACCACGGTGCCGATCCTGGCGAAAGGCAAGACGACCACCGGCCGGGCCTGGGTCTATGTCCGCGATGATCGCCCCTTCGGCGGGGCGTCA
>Ga0265293_10007073_pt1 | contig 17511 bp, 13 predicted proteins | sample Munlanlewell138R_FD_192505 | JGI IMG/M metagenome (GOLD analysis project Ga0265293, IMG submission 192505) | Leachate microbial communities from a municipal landfill in Southern Ontario, Canada - Leachate well 138R | ecosystem: Engineered > Solid waste > Landfill > Unclassified | place: Canada...
GCGCGGCTGAAGCGATAGCACGGCGAATCAATGTCGCCGAGATGTCCGGTGTGTGCACCGGCAATTAAACGCTGCAGCGGTATGGTTTCTTTTTGTCCGTTGATGTTTGCGACAATATTTTCATTCACCGGCATTTCAACTTCGATACACATGCCTTGCGTGGCCGGCGTCATGTTATTCGGATTGGCTTCGCTTTTGGTGACGAAATGCACGGACCGCTCGCCGGTTTTTTCCCAGTGCGATGTGTAATACTCACTTTCGCCGCCGGTTTGTTCGACGGGCGATACAACTTCGCGCCCGCGAAAGCGCGGTTCGACATTCAGAATTTTTCCGGCGCTGATGCCGAAGTCAACTTCCCACGGTGTAATTTTTTTGCGCTCGCCCCAGCCGAGCTCGAGATAAAGTTTAGTGCGGATGATTTTGCCGGCCGGCGCCGGTTTCACATCGCATTCGGAGAAGCGCCGGAAGATCTGATTGTTTTTTACAATATCTACATAGTCGATGGCGCCGCCGGCGCTGACGTCGAATTCAATTTCGCGTGCGCCGGAATTTTGCAGAACAGAACCCATTGGATTGCCGTTGATACTGAATTTGAGAGCGATGCGGTCGCCGGTGATGGCGTAAGTGCGGCGTGCGCGAATGGCGTTCCAGAGGGCGTCGCGCGTTTTGCTTTCCGCCCAGACGCCGGTGGCGCCGTGGCCGTAGCTGCCGGGATGCCCGCTGTGATGATCGGTACAGCCGAGGAAACCGAAAATTTTTCCGGCGGCGAGTCCGTACTGCACAGTGCTTTCCCAGTCGGAGCCGCCCATAGAGTGCAGAAACGGGCGCGTGTTTTCGCTGGTTTCGGAACAGCCGTGCATGGAGATGAGTTCAACGTTCTGTTCAATTTCCGGCGCGAATGTTTCCCAGTTGATGCCGCGTGTGCCGCGCCGGTAGGCGATGTGGTGCGGAAAACTCATGACGTCATTTCCGGCGGCGTTGAGCGCGTTCAGGCGGTTATACAAATCCGGCAGACTTTCGGCATAGAGAATTTCGCCGGCGAGTTCTTTATAAAAAATGGTACGATCGCCATCGGAATTCATGTGAATTTCGAAGCCCGGAAAAATAATCATTTTTCCGGCGCGGTCGCGGGCTTTCAGTGTTTCAAGTATTTTCAGCCAGCCGGCTTTGAGGCGCGCAAAACCTTCTTTATGAAAATCGATAATGTATTGAATGCGCTCGTCCGGCGCCGGCATATCGGGCCAGTGCGCGTGTCCGGTAACGGAGCAGAAGTCGAGCTGTTCCTCCGCATTTTTGAGCGCATCTTCGAGCGGGCCGTGTCCATAGGAAATTCTGCAGTGCGTGTGCAGGTCGCCGAAATACGGATTCAGATTTTCATACGCTTTCATTTTTAATGCTCCGTTTTTAGAATGAGAATTTCACCGCAGATAATACGGATTTAAATTGCCGCAAAAACGCGCAAAAGACACAAAATATTCAACGTTAATTTGTGTTCATTCGCATAAATCCGCGGTTTAAAATTCGTTTCTATCTGTGTTATCCGCAGTTTCTTTATTCTGATTTTTGCGGCGACACGATTCATTCGGTTTGCTGGAATAAACCCAGCGGTAATAATCGGCGAGTTTCAGTTTTCCGGCAGCGGCATCGTCGATGAACACTTTGGCAACGGGATGATGCTGCAGAATAGACGCCGGCATAATTGCGGCAACCGGACCCTCGATGGTCGCGGCAATCGCGTCGGCTTTGCCGGCGCCGAATGCGAGCATCAGCGCCATGCGCGCTTCCATGATCGTGCCGATTCCCATGGTAATGCAGTGTTTCGGCACCTGTGATTCATCGCCGGAAAAAAAGCGCGCGTTATCAGCCACGGTCTGCTGCGTCAGCGTTTTCATGCGTGTGCGCGAAGCAAACGAGGAAACCGGTTCGTTGAATCCGATGTGTCCGTCTGATCCAATGCCCAGCACCTGAAGATCAATGCCGCCGGCGGCGATGATCGTTTTTTCATATTTGGCGCAGAACGCCGGAATATCTTTTGTCATGCCGTCGGGGATATGAATATTTTCCGGCGCGATATTAATGTGATCGAAAAAATTTTCGTGCATGAAGCGGTAATATGACTGTTCATGGTCCGCCGGCAGCCCGATGTATTCATCAAGATTAAATGTTCTGACGCCGGAAAAATCGAGTCCGTCCTTGTTGTGCATGCGGATCAGCTCTTTATACAGCAGCAGCGGCGTGCTTCCCGTGGCGAGCCCGAGCACTGCGTCCGGTTTTTTCTTAATCAACTGCGCTACAATTTTCGCCGCCGTACGGCTGCCGGTTTCTGCATCTTTCTGAATAATTACTTCCATGCGAATAACTCCTTTAATGATGTTTGCATTGAAACAAATTTCCCGGCGTCCGGCACAGAACAAAATTTACCGTTCTGCCACCGGCGCAGACGGTACAGCGTCGCGAATGAAAATTCCGGCGGCGTGCCGCCCTGTCCGCCGACGAGTTCGCCGCCGCGCCGCACATTATCCTGCATCCACGCCGGCAGCAGCAAATGGTACGGATTGCGCGCGACTTCTTCGGTGTGTAAGGAGAGCGCAGCTACCAGATCGGCAACGCAAACCGCATCGCCTTCAATCATCAGATCCGGATTGTCCATGGCGCCCCAGAATTCCGTTTCGATGGTGAAACAGGAAAATTCCGGCGGCAGTGCCGCCAGCGCTTCAGCGAGCAGAAAATGCGTTTTAATATGACGCGAATTCCAGTCGCGCTCGTGCGGGAAAAAAATAATCTCCGGCGCTTCGCGTTGCAGAATTTCCATGATTCCAGCGACATCCAGATTCATAAAATTGCTGCGCGGATAAATCTCCCAGCCGAGAAATCCGCACGCTGCTTTCAGCTCGGCAGCGCGGCCCGGCCGGCGCTTTTCATCGCTGCCGAACGTTACCGGCACATTAATAATTTTTACCCCCGCTTCGCGCATCAGCCGCAGCGGCAGCAGTCCGGTAATACATTCATCGTCCGGGTGCGGCGAGAAAAGCAGTGCTTTACGCTCTGCCGGTTGTACTGGCGTTTCAATTCCGGCCGGCGAAATGCTTTTTGCATTCTGCACACCGGCCTCAATATTCTTCACAAACTCAAGATACGGATTTGTCATTTTACTCCTCCATTCATTTTTTGAACCGCGGATAACACGGATGAAAACGGATATAAAAATTCAAACCACTAATTAACACTAATCAGCACTAATAATTAGTCATTCGAAGAAGGGCTTTGCGAACGCAAAGCAGCGAAGCGGCAAAATAACTGAAGATTAGTGGTTAAAATTCGTGTCCATTCGTGGTTAAAAATCCGTTTATATCCGTGTTATCCGCGGTTTTATTTTTCAAATCTCAGGTAAGCTCGCTGCAGCGACGGCCTGCCCGTGGCGTTTATCTTTTTCATCCGGCGTCACAATTTTAAGCTGTTCTGCCAGCGCCGGAAATTCGGACGTCAAAACGTTTTCAGCGTTCTGAATAATTATATCGCCGCCGGCGCCGGAGGTTACGCGGCCGAGCAGCAGCACTCGCCGGATTTCATAAAAGCCGGCATAGTGCGCAATGCTGTACCCGAGGCAGGTTCCGATGGTGGAATAAATTTTTGCGGCGCGCTCATCGCCGGCGCTCATCAGTTTCTGCACTTCAATCAGCTGTTCGGCGAACGGAAGTCCCGGCGCAAAATCAATTCCGGCGAGCGGCGCGAGCCGCGCAACACCCTGCTGCGAAAAATACTGCACGCCGCAGCCGATGTCGCCGGACCATTCATCCGCCGGCGCGTGCGCACGGTAATCCACCGGCGCAAACGCCAGCTCGTTCAGCCACGGCGTAATATTGCCGTCCGGCGTCACATACCCGGCGGCCATACTGGTGCCGAGCGAAATTCCGAGCACCGCGTTTTCATTCATCGACATTGATCCTGCGAGCGCTGTCACCTCGCCGTCGTTCACCACCTCAAACGGCACATTGTTCCAGCGCGCTTTCAGATCGAAAAAGATACGCCGGATTTTCCGCTCAAAATTTTCCGGCGACACACCGCGGAAGAGCGACGCCACTCGCACTTCGTTATTCACATACACGCCGGCGGCGCTCCCGCCGATGGCGTCCACGCGCGGCAGATGCGCCGCCGCGTGCTGCAGCGTTTCATGAATCCCGGTAATGTGATATTCAGGATCGTTTTCAAAATAGGGATTCCATTCGATCTCTTCCGAAAACACCACCTTGCCGTCCATTACGGCGGCGCACTTACGATCCGATCCGCCGAGATCAAAACCGATGCGGCAGCCGTCGAAATGACGTCCCAGCGCAACTGCCGTTTCGTTCTCCGGCGGAATTTCTTCCGGCGCACAAGCGAGAATCGACAACGGCTGTCCGTACACTTTTCCGCCGAAAAATTCATAATCAAATCTGCGCGCACCGGACGGTGAGTAGATCGCCGCGAGTTTTTTCGTGAACGCATCTGCGCCGGAAATCAGCACGGTACTCCCGCCGCGCTGCCACAGCAGAAATTTCAGCAGCCGTTCAAGATGGAACAGCGAGCACGCTTCGTTCGCCGGCGTCAGCGGCAGAAGTTTTGTTTCATACACTGAGCAGGTTTGGTCGGGACGCACGAATGCAATTCGCACCGGCACATCCGCAGTTTTACGATATTCACGATTCCACAGTGCCGCCGGAACAAAATCTGTATCCAGCACCGGTTTTATTTTGGGTTCACAATTCATGCCATAAGAATAAAATATGCGGCTCTAGAAGAAATATTAAATAGTTATCTTATTCGACTGACTTTTAACAATTCCGGCGGTAATTTTTTCGGCGTGAATGCCAAACTGCTCAAACTCAGTGATCCGTCCGACTACTTTCCGGGTACCGGGAACTCCCCGCTGCCTGCGCCGCAGAATATTCTGCTGTTTGCGCGCCATACCAAACAAAAGCTGCAGGAAGAAGCGCTGCTGAGCCGGTCGCATCACCGCTTCGTGCTGATTTTTAATCTGGAAACAGCCGGTTATGTTCACATCGATCACTTAACATTCCGTTTTTATCCCGGACAGATGCTGCTGATTCATCCGTTTCAGTTTCATCATTACAGTCACTTGGAAAAACAAAAATTGAAGTGGGGTTTCTGCACATTCGAGCTTGATCCGCAATCGTTTCTCGCGCCGCTGCGCAACCGGATTTTTAAGAACAGCGCTGCTGCCGGAAAACTGCTGGCGGAAATTCTAGAAACGTGGCTGGCAAAAAAAACCGGCGGCCAGGCGGAAAAACTGCAGGCGCTGGTGCTGCTGCTGTTAATTGCACTGAAGCAGTCAGCGGCCGGTGCACCGGCAGCGGTTCCGGTGCGCGCCGGCGGAAATATTCTGCACCGCGTGAACCGTTTTCTGCACGAACACCCCGCCGCCGGCATCTCTGATTTTGCCGAAAATTCCGGCGTATCTGAATCATGGCTGCGTGAAAAATTCCGTAAGACCGCCGGTATTTCACTCGGCAGTCATATTCGCAACTGCCGGATCAACCGCGCAATGATGCTGTTGCGCACAACCGATCTGCCCGTCGCCGAAATCGCCGGCGAAACCGGATTCAGCTCACTGCAGTCGTTCAGCCGCGCTTTTAAAACCGGCGCCGGCAAGTCACCGCGCGCTTACCGGAACAGTGCGGGATAGGAGATAGAGTTCGGGGTTCAGAGTTCAAAGTTCAGGATTCAAGATTCGGGAACGTGTAAAAAATCTTTGAAAAAATTTCCCCGCGAATTTTCACGAATAAACACGAATGTATTTCATTTTATGTTCGTGAAGACTGCCGCTCCGCTGCTTTGCATTTGCAAAGCCTTTCTTCGAGAGGCTTGAACTTGTGAAAGGCAGCCGCGCAAGGAGCCGCAACCGTGTCCCGCACCACAACTCTTTTACCAATCAATCTGTCTTTATCTGCAATATCTGCGGTTCTGCTAAAAATTAAATTGCTCTGATTCCGGCGGTAAATTAATTTTTTTGCCAGCCGGGCTGGCTACGCGCTTCATCAATGAATGTTAAAATGTTTTCGAACGATGTATCGCTTTCAACTGCGTGTGACGGCGAGAAGATGTAACTGCCGGCGGCACCGAGTTCGAGCAGCCGGCGCGATTCGCGGCGGACATCGTCCGGCGTGCCGAACGGCAGCGTTTTCTGAATACTGAGTCCGCCGTGAAATGTGAGCCGCCCGCGATATTCCGGCAGGATCGACCAGATGTCCATCACTTCTGGCTGAAACGGGTTGAAGCTGTTAAGTCCGGCGGCAATCAGATCATCGAACAATTCATCGACGTCACCGCAGGAGTGAATCATCACAAATTTTCCAGCGGTGCGCGCCGTACTGTACATGCGTTTGATTTGCGGATAAATATATTCGTGCCAGAGCGCAGGCCCCATAATTAATCCGTGCTGCTGTCCCCAGTCGTCGCCAAAATAAACAGCATCGATATCATATGTGAGTGCTTTCTGTACCTGCGCGATATTATAATCGGCAATTGCCGTGAGCAGTTCATGGACAAATTCCGGATGATCGATCATGTCGATCATCAAATTCTCCATACCGCGCAGTGTCCATGCACGTTCGAAAAGAGAGAAGCCGAGCTCAAACACGCGAAAGCAGTCGGCGCGCGCGGCAATATTTTCTTTGATGCCGGCGAAGAAACGTGCATCGCATGGATCAGGAAATTTTACACCGCTCATATCCGGTTCAGGAATAACGCAGCCCTGTACAACGCCGATGTCTTTATCAACGCTCCGGTCCCATACTACACCGAATACATCGCGAAAATGATCGTTACCGATGTCTTCAAAAAATCCTATATCGCTGCCCAGCCGGACAATATGATTGTCCACTGCCGTTTCCAGATCATCTGTTTTAAAATGCTTTTTTAACATCTGTTCCGGTTCATGTGTAAATTTGTACGACCACGGCACATACGGCGGTTTTTTTCCTTCCAGCACCATTCGAATCACTTCACGTTTTGTCATAAACTTCTCCGGTTCATCGGTTACATTCAACACTGTGCAATTTTTTTTGTAAATAGAGTCGACAGCAATAAATATGGACTAAACTGCAATATAACTTAATATTTATTCCATGATAAAAAAACCGTTCGCTGCTGTGCTTCAACCGGAACTTCAGGACATGCTGAATCATTTTTCATCACTGCTGAACGTGCGTACCGGATTTTTCTCACCGTCCGGAAAAGAAATCTGCGCCGGCCTGAGCCGTCCGGTTTGCGAGTACTGTTTGCAGCGGAGAACTGATCCGGCGTTTAACGAAAAATGCCGGCGGCTGGATGCAAAAATGATTTTACAGGCGCAACAAAAAAACCGCCCGCTTTCATATCGCTGTCATGGAAATTTAACCGAAGCCGTCGTTCCGGTTTCACTGCACGGGCGCTGTGCCGGTTTAATTATGATCGGCCAGTTTCGTACGCCGGAATGCTCCCCGCCGGAAAAACTGAAACCGCTGCATGCAAAAACACCGCTTTTTTCGGAACAGCAGGTTGCGGATATGCTGCATATACTCCAGCTCATGGCGGATCAGATTTCAATACACAGCTTAGTTCACCTGCGCGATTTTGATTTAATTCAACCGCTGATTGACCGTATTGAAAAAAATCCGGAACAGACCATCAGTGTGAAAAAAGCAGCGGCACAAACCGGGCGCAGCCCGTCCGGTTTTGCGCATCTGTTTAAAAAACTCACTGGCGTCAGCTTCCGGCAGTATCAAATTAATCGCCGGCTGCAGGAGGCCAGCCGTTTGCTCAGAACATTCCCGCACATGCCGGTCAAACAAATCGCCGAACAAACCGGCTTTAACGACCCTCTCTATTTCTCACGCCTTTACCGGAAAAATTTCGGGCACGCGCCAACACATAAAAAATTTATTCCGCCATCAGCCGGCTGATCATCGGATCAACCTGTTCGGCCCAGACGCGGTAGCTGTCTTCATTCAGATGCAGCAGGTCCGGCATCACACTGCGGCGCAGAACGCCATCGGCGTCGAGAAATGCCTGGTTGATATTGAGGTAAAATATTTTTTTATTATCGGCGATCTTTGCAACGGTTTCACTGGCTTGATCATTTTTCGCCCACTTCTCATTATACGTTGCGTCGCCGGTTTTATCTGCGCGTTGCGCTGCATCGCCGCGCGGGAAGATTGCCAGTACCAAAATTTTAGTTTCCGGCAGTTTGTGACGAATACGCGCAACAATCGCTTTAATTCCATCAGCAATTTCTTCGGCGCTGTCACGGCCGGAATTATTGGTGCCGATCATAATCATTGCGACTTCCGGATTGATTCCATCCAGCCCGCCGTGATCAATACGCCACAGCACATGCTCTGTGCGGTCACCGGAAAAACCGAGGTTCACCGCATTGCGCGGCGTAAAATATTCATCCCATGCTTCTTTGCCTTTACCTTCCCAGCCGTGAGTAATTGAATCGCCGATGAACACCAGATCCACATTACCGGATTGTATCGCCGCCAGTTTTTCTTCATGGCGCGGCATCCACCAGTCGCGATCCGTACGATCCACCGGCATCACCGCTGCGTGCGTTTTTCCGGCAAGTTCCTGTTCCCACTGCGGCGTTGAATTAAAACATCCGGCGACGAATCCGGCGCACAACAGAACAGATAAACCCTTTATAAACTTCTTCATTACAAACCTCCGGCTCAGCGTTAAACAATCAAAAGACCGGTAAATAAGTACTGTTCCTTTTGCCTGCAGGCAAGTTAAGTTTTCCGCTTATTCTCAGAAATAAATATTCTGAAGTTTTTATTTCCGGGACATTGTCGATTTCCCATAAAAATTTCGGGACACCGATCAGGATTTTCAACTGTTATAATCGAGGCTTTCCCGGTTTTTACAATTGTGATGTTGTGAGAAACTCCGTATTTGAAGAGTCCTGTCCGGAAATAACCTGGTGAAGATAAGCTTAAAAATGAATCGCCGAATTTCGGTTAATTCCAAGCCGTTCAGCAGTGGTTCATGAGTTGAGCAGACGCAGTCACAGCAGATTATCCAGCGTACCGGTTATCGCAAGAACCGGTTTTTTACTTGGTAAAGAGGCTGTAAATCCAGCGGGGCGTTCCGGTCAGATTCAAGCGTATCTGTTCCAAAACAAAGCGAGGACAGGGTACTGCCGTTCTGGGTGGAGAGAGAGAAACCGCCGCCGCTGCGACGAAAACGCCCTCTCTTGAACTTGAAACCCGTAATACCCTGAACATGCTTTAATTCGCCGGTTGTCATCTGTTTTCCTTTCTTTTGTAATGCACTGAAAAAACGACAGCTGGCTCTTTTTTTAATCCTGAAGACACTTCTTCGTGATGAACCGAATTTAATCCGGATATTTTTTTACAATCTACCCCAATCTACCGTTCTGATAGAAAAATGATTTTTCTGGTTAACTAATGTGCCGGTAAACGGTAGCTTCTCAATTTCCGCGCTTGTAGTTCAATGGATAGAACACTGGCCTCCGAAGCCGGCGATCTGGGTTCGACTCCCGGCAAGCGCACCAGTTTGTAAGGATTAAGACTTCTGTTTTAACCCTTTATTTATTGATAAAAAATGTTGTGCCGCGATGTGAAGGGAAAGAGAGTCTTTTTGCATGCACCGGTTCTACGGCAGCTACCTGTTCTTGTAGTCATATCTTATAACGATATACTCTAGGGCGTGTTAGCACTGTTGCATTTCATGCCGGGATGCCGTAAAAATTCCGCATGAAACTTACACAGGAACAATACGACCGGATTGCCGATGTGTTTCCGACGCAGCGCGGCAATGTCTCTTTGGAGAATCTAACCGTAAAGATACATCTGGTTGCCGCAACTGCTCGTCAGGCAGTAATTTTCTGCCTGTCTGCCGGCAACGAGGGTGACGCGCGCCGCGGGGCAGAGAATTGCTGATGCGCATGGGCAGAATCCCGGAACCGTGCCATCTGCTTATGGATCGTGCGTATGAAGGGGATGAAACCCGTGAACCGGCTCAGGCGCTCGGGTTTATACCTGTTATTCCACCTAACCCGAACCGGAAAAACCCATGGGATTACGATACAATAATCTATAAAAGACGGAATGAGGTTGAGCGACTCATCCGGCGGGTGAAATCCTGTCGCCGGGTATTCACCCGTTATGACAAACTGGACATTATGGTTTTGGGGTTCATTGTCTTCGCGTTCATTATGGAATTCTTACGCTTGTGTTAACACGCCCTAAACATCTAATGTACTTAATCATCTATACCAGCCTCAAACTCATTAACATCCCGTCCGTTCACGTCTCTTCGCCGCCAATACCATCACCAATCCCACCAGCAGAATGAATCCGCACACACTGAAAATGCAAAGCCGGCCGGACAGATCATTCGGCACCAGAAGCAGAAGCATCAGCAGCGCGCCGGTTGCAGCAGAAAGCCGTCCGATGATACGAAGCTGAAAACTGTCATTCGCAGAACCAACCTCTTTTTCAAAATTGATCGGCGTGTGCATCCGCCGGTAAAATTCTTCGCAGCGCTCTTTATATTCCTGCGGGCTACGTTTATAAAAAAGCGCGGCAATCAGATACGCACTCACCGAGAAAAGAACAACCATGAATCCGCGCAGCTGATAGCTCATTCCAAGATTAAATATTTTATCAATCAGTGTCGGCAGAAATCCCGCCAGCATAGAGACAAACACCGCCCACGACGCTGTGCGCTTAACGAACAGACAAAGAATCATCGGTATCTGCAATGGAAGCATGAAGAAAGCGACGATATTGAGGAACATATCGAAAATCGAAACGCCTTCCATCCGTGAATAAAAAATGGCAACGGCGGTAACGACCATTCCAAGAAGAAACGTAGCAATCTTTCCGGCGAGAATCTGTTTGGCATCGCTCCATTCCGGCAGCCTGAACCAGCGCCGGAAAATCGGCAGCATATCGCGCACCAGCATTGCCGCATTCCGGTTTAAACCGACATCCATTGAGCTGACCGACGCACAGAACATCGCCACAATCAGCAATCCGATCAAACCGGCGGGAAGGAGATTCTGTCCGGCAATCACATAAGAAAACTCCGGCGCTTTCAGCGGATTCGGATGCGACGCCATCACCTGCGCGCTGTACAGCAGCCGCGATGTCATCGGCGGAATGAACCAAAGAAACGCGCCGGCAGCCATTAACACGGCGGCAAACAACGACGCTTTGTTCGCTTCGCGGCCGTCTTTCGCCGAAAAATAACGAACCGACTGAAAAATTCCGGTCTGCGAAATGAATTGCGTCAGCCCGGTAAATATGAACCAGGTTAAGCCGTATTTCGCCGCCCAGAATCCACCGGTTCCTTCTTTCGGACTGAACAGCTTGTAGGATGCAGCAAGCTGGCGATCCGAGTGAATCATGGAGAAAAACTCACGGATTCCCCCAAGTTTATTCAGACAAAGAATCGCAACCAGAGTGGTCATTGAAATCATGATCAACCCCTGAACAAACGAATTTGCCATGATTCCCCAATTGCCGCCGACGGTACAATAAATTGAAACGATAATGCCGACAGAGATAATCACCCACATCGCCGGAGTTTCAGGAAAAAGTTTTTGCGTGAACACCGCCAGTCCGTAAAGCACCAGGCCGGACCAGATCATATTGTTGATCACAAAAATATACGCCACCAGCTGTTCCGTCTTTTGCCCGAAACGCATACGGACAACTTCAGAAATGGTTACAACGCGCAGCTGCCGATACATCGCCGCAAATCCCAGCGAGCAGATCAGCAGCGACAGAACGTTCGCACCGTAAATTGCCATTGGATTCCAGCCCGCTTCATAAATTCCGACAGCGTTTCCAACGAATGTGTGCGCGCTGATGCCCGCCATGAACATGTTAATGCCGACAAGCCACCAGGTACCCTTGCTGCCGGATTTAAAATATTCGTCGCTGTTTTTATTCTGCCGGCTGAACAGCACCCCGACCAGAACCAGAAAACAGAGATACGCGGCAATTGTAATAATTTCAACCCATGGTACGTTCATAAAAACAACTCCTGTTAAACAAAACTCACTATTGATTAAGAAAAACGTTAAATTAAAAAATTAAACGACGTTGCCAAGTATCGATACCAGCTTTATTTCTTATTTCATATTTTTCATCATAAGTGCTGAATTTAACATTTCCTGATACAGTATTAATTGCACATCAAGTAGTTCATCGAAGGTAAACAACGTAAAATTTTTATCTGCAAGACCATGGGGGCTTTCAAATGTAAATACATCCGAACCGCTGACATGATAAATTGCTGAAATTAAATTATATGACGGAGGAATATCACCCTGTTCTTCGCTCAATTTAAAATTACGAAACTTCAATCCGCATGCTTCCAGTTTTTTATTGTAATTTATTGAAAGTGCTTTAATTCGATGTTTAACCTCAACAGGGACATATGCCGGACATAAAAGCTCGGGAGCTTCTTCATGACTATGCAGAGATACAGTCAAATCGGGAATTTCGTTTCGTGCCAAATCAAGGATCGTTTTCACTTCTGTACTCATGGGATCAAAAAATTCATCATGCATCAGATTAACCCCATTATCATTAAAATATCCTCCTAAAAATCCATAGTTTTTCATTGGGTGTTGACGTTTAACACGAGGCCAGCCACATAATGTACCATCTGCCCACGTTCCTTGCCCCCAAAATCGAAGGTCTTCAAATTTCATGCCTTGTAATGATTTCGGTATAAAGCGGTCAAGCCCATCAGGATTGCTGCATGGAATAATTACCAATCGGCACTGTGCGCCTGCATTCTGTAATTTTTCCCAAGGTCGTCCTCGTAAATCTTTGCCTGTTTCCATTACATGGATAAAGTTCATCAAACCAATAACTCCTTCAGTCTCATGCCCATGTACAGGACCCACAAATAATATTACTGGTTTTTTTCGTGCTTCTTTATCACAAAAAACAGATGGTTCATGAGCTCCTATCGCAGAGTTAAAATTTGCGCTTCTAGGCTGCACCTCCTGTTCGCCGTACGTAATAACATATATCTGCCGTCCTCCAGCTGATTTTGTCAAGTCACGTACAGTCCCAGCCTGAATACATAAAAGCTTGTTTTTCATTTCTTTTGAATCAGTAATCCAAAACGCCGGCAATGTCCGTACAGGTATATGAGCAACCGCTTCATCCAGTGTCATCGTTAATTGACATTTTAAATTGGGTTCTTCAGCTGTAGAAAAATTAAAAATTATTACCAATGTTATTATCCAGTTGAGTATTAAATTTTTCATGATGTTTTTTCCTATCTATTTTCTCCCTTCAAAAAATATTTTAACTGACAAGTCGCCGAAAAGTTTGTGCTTCTATCAGAAACTGTTCGGGATCGTCATGAGGAACGAATTCCATTAGTGCATAATGAATCCCCTCTGAAAGTGGAACAGAAAAATAGCGCTTCCACTCCGCCTCAGACTTTTCAAGAGGGCGACGAATAATGTTTTCCCCCCAATTTCCACAAGAGGGATTAAATTGCCAATTGAAGACATGTAAATTTATGATGCGATCTTTAAGCATGTTCAAACCCTGCAAACGATAATCGAAATCGGCCAACCAGTAAACCGGCTGCCAGTAAAGATATAGGTTAGGATGGCTGACTTCTTTAAGTAATTTCTGTGCAGAAGCATTGCTGTCGGTGAGCGAACTAACATGGAATTCGAGCGCAAGACGTACACCAGCTGATGAAGCTAAATCAAGGTCTTGACGCAATTTTTCAACAAGAGTTTGTCGGTATTTTTCTGAAATCAATTCAGAGGACTGATTGCCTGCCCAGATGCGAAGCGTATCTGTTCCGAGAGTCAGAGCACTGTCTAAAAACGGCTGAAATATCTGTTCCTGAGTTTCATCCAATATTCGATAATAGGAGCCATAGGATGAAATTTCGAGTCCGGCATCGGATGTAATCTTTCTGGCTTTTTCCGCCGCATCGATGTCACCAGGGGGAACATGAATGTCGCTCCCCCACTCAATGGCATCCAGGCCTGCTTTTTTTGCAAGATTTGTGATTTTTTCAATACTAAATTGTCGAAATGTAATGGAACAAATTCCAGTCTTTAGCATAGCGTTCCTTTCTAAATTCAATTCTATTGCCTTTCACTTACATGCCACCGATTGAGACCCTGACAAACGAATGTAGATATTAATTTCTTCGCCGGCAGAAGCTGGAATTTGCAACTCAATCCTCTTTAAATTTTTAATTTGCTTATCCAGCGCTAATGGTGGCGGATCAAGAGATATAATGGTAAACGGGATGGACGGATGTGATAGATTCTGTAACTCCAATTCTTTTTCATCAATTCTAAGTTTTGCCCCTTCTGACATGATTTCAGTATCGGCAATAGTTATGAATTGCCAAGTGACAAGTTCTGTTTTTTCTGCCGGAATAATTTGATCCTGAACAGTAAGTGATATCGAACTATCTTTGGTAAATGTTCGTAAGGCACGTTTTGTCAAATCACCGAAAGAAGCTGTCATATCAAAAATCACTATCGGCTTGTCACCGTCTCTGAAATCAATCAATTCGGTTTTACCGTCAACTCGGTATGACTGATTGTTAATGGTGATTGTGCTGTGACCAAAATTATTTTTTGTGAGCAGAGTCCAGCGCTGACTATTCTGTGTAGCGCTCCATAAATCAAATCCTGTCTTTTCAATATTATAATAACTCTGATTTCCACAATCGATTCCCCAGCGAACCCCATCCAGCTCAAAAATAAAAGAGCCTCCATCCATGTTTCCATGATTGAGCTCTGCCTTGCCACCGACAGCTGCAAAATAATAATGCCGAGGGTCGTTGTTACCACCAGTAAAGACTGCAACCGGCTTGAGGCCCCGCGCACACCATGCAGTAGGCAGTTCAGAAGCAGTCGTCTGTTCATACTGCGCAAGCCAGATCAGACAGAGTCCCATAAAGCGCCCCGGATAGCCTATTTTACCAAGGGGGCGAAGAAATCGGTTTTTCTGGTAATAAACCGCATCGCCGGTCCGGGCGGCAAACCACGCCAGAGTGATTTCATCATTGTTGCAAACATCTGCGCAGTCAGAATAATTGTAGTACCCATTTGACGATTCGGTCATTAGCCGGAAAAGAGCACTTTCCATAAATCCAGGAGAGTCTGAAAGTCCAAAATCTGTGCCGAATGCATTTTCCAGCATAGAGATGGTGATGACCGTATAGATGGTCCCGTATTCCCAATAAGACGGGCCTTCAGGATAAATACCGTCCGGTGCATAATCCGCAAGTGGATTTTGCAGGCTGTCAAGCGCTCGCCGAATTGTTTTTGCTGCTAATTGCGGTTCACGTTCTGCAATAGTAAGCGCCGCAGCAATCAATCCCCCATGACAGACTTGGCTCCAGTTATGTGATACATTCATCCACCATGTGTCTTTATTATCCAAAAAACTGGGGTTAATCGCTTTTTCGATCAGCGCATCCATCGCCAAATCAATTGTTTCCCAAGGGAGATCGCCTGCCGTCCAATCAAGTGCAAGCGATACCGCCAGTGCCATTTCACCGACGTCAAGGAAATGTTCTGGATTCCAGTCAGAAAAATTACATACAGAAACAACCTCATCATTCAAACGCGCCAGTATCTTTGGATCTTTCTCTATACAGTACACTATGCCCAAGACGTTAATACGGTAAAGTTCTCTTCGGGAAATACCCAGCATCCTGTGCCCAAGCTTGACTCGCTCTTGGAGAGGCTGAGTCTGCACAGTTTTTGCATGCATTTTTAAAAGAGTGTATACATTTTTAATAGCTGGATCAGTTATTATTTTTTCTTTTAACCTCTGCTTGACCTCCGGTGTCAGCACCAAACGAGGTCGCGTATGATTTAGATGTGTGTTAAGATATTCTTCCGTCATAGGATTAAATATCATTTGCTTCGCAAAGATTTGTCCTGCACCAAACAGGGCAACAATAATGCAAAATTTATTAAATCGTAATTGCTTCATGATCATTCCTTTCTTTAGGTCTCCGGCAAAGAAAGCTTTTTTCCAAAAATAAACAGTAATTGTGTTTTTTCAGGAATTATTCCGGACTGCATCTGAATATCCTGCCTAAAGTCTCTGGTAAAATTTATCTTCCCTTTACAGGATATTTTTCCGCCTAATGCTCCCGTTCGGTTGAAGTAAATGTCCCATTGACTGCCATCAGCAGTTAAGGTTACTCCATAGAAATCCTGTATTTGTAATAATTCTGTCATGGTCATCTCACCAATATTTTGATCAGTCACCTGCAGAACATGCAGAAAACAGTCATTAAGTTGTTGAGTAGAAGGCTGAACTTCAACTCGCCATCGTCCAGCAGTGTCATGTATTGCTTCTGCCATTTCTTCATCAGTAAATGGCAACGGCCAGTTACGGCCTGCTGACCAAAATTCTCTACCCGCGCCACCCACAGTTGATATGATGGAATTTACGGGCAGAAGAGTTCGGCAAAACAATCGACGATTCTCGTGATCAGCGTAAAAAATATCTTCTTTTAACTGCGGCTGGTTCACCGTATGCAACAACCATGTTTTTGGATATTCTGAACGAATACTGTTAACGCGGTCAAAAATCACAAAATAATTCGGTCGCAGAAAAACCATCTGCCGTGTCACCAGACTGACCTTTTCCGGCAGATCGCCCCCGCCTCCATGGAAATAGCAACCAGTAGCATCGCCTGCAACATACGTATAACTGGCATTGGTTTCAAAGGCTTCCAGCCGGGACCCTGTGAAATTATGCTGCCCGCCATCCATAACAGATGCTTTCCCCCAATATGTTGTCGTTGGTTCATTTGTTTGATGAACGAGAATCGTGTTGTGAGCAACGCTTTGTATATAATAGTTTAAAATATGATCTCTATTTTTCTCTACCTCTCCCGACCGGTCTCCGCTATCCAGTGCTAAAAAACTATCATCTGAATAAATAGTAAAACTGAGTGCGTCATAATGACGATGATGTTTCAACTCTCCTCCACAGGCAAACAGGCAATATACATTATGAGGGGGTTCAGGTATTGTTTCAAAAGTAAAGTTATTGATCGTCGCCTCTCCGACCTGCCTGTAATGGCCGAATTTGATGTACAGCTCTGATCCCGGTGCTGCTGCTGCAGTAACCGTGCTGCTCGTATAAAGAGAATTATTCAAAAAATAGTGCATAGACCACTCCGTGCCGATTGTATTAAGAATAATTGAAAGAGTGACATCTCCTCCGGTATAAAGTCTTTGTCTTTTAGTACTGCTGTCCGATACAGCCGTGACATCACCGTTGAGCTGAGCATAAAACCGTGAAAAACTATTCTTGTCCGGTGCATGTTCCAGTTCGTCGCCACTTGTACAAAAAGAAATGCCGCACCATGCAGTGTTTGCGGTATCGATTGCTCCCATTGTAAACTCGGCTGTTAATTGATAAATCATGCCAGATTCCAATGTAAAAGGAAGCGCGGCGGAACTGTTTGCTGTAG
>Ga0265293_10007075_pt1 | contig 17508 bp, 16 predicted proteins | sample Munlanlewell138R_FD_192505 | JGI IMG/M metagenome (GOLD analysis project Ga0265293, IMG submission 192505) | Leachate microbial communities from a municipal landfill in Southern Ontario, Canada - Leachate well 138R | ecosystem: Engineered > Solid waste > Landfill > Unclassified | place: Canada...
CTGTTTTTACCGGCAATTTACATTGTTAGTCAATCCTATCACCATGAAATGATTCCTACAATACTCCTGATTACCATGGCTGCTGCCAGATCAGGTGTTCCGTTTCCTGTCTTGGTGGAGACGCTTCTCATGGCACTTGCCTTTGAAATACTAAGGGAAGCAGGAGTCAGAATGCCCAAGGCTGTAGGACAAGCAGTAAGCATCGTCGGAGCCCTAGTCTTAGGTCAGGCAGCTGTTGAAGCAGGGATAGTAAGTGCACCTTCAGTTATTGTCATAGCCCTAACAGCGATAGCAGGATTCCTTATTCCATCCCAGACTGACTCCATGAGTATTTTACGTTTTCTTTTCATGATATTAGCAGGTGTCGGTGGACTCTTTGGCATACTGTGGGGCATGATTTTGGTACTGATTCATCTAGTGAAGCTTCGTTCTTTTGGTATTCCTTATATGTCTCCTATTGCCCCTATGAATTTAGGGGAAGAAGTGAAAGAAGTTATGATGGTCGCGCCTATATGGAAGAGAAATAAAAGACAACCTTTGATAGGAAAAGAAAACCCTAAAAGAGGAGAAAATGAGATGCCAAAACCCCCAGAGAAAGACGGTAATGAAGTATGATAGAAAAAGAAAAGATAAGCAATAGACAGGTCATTCTTTTGGTGAACGTATTTATTTCTTCAACGGCTATTATTTATTTGCCCACTGTTGTTTATAATGAGGCTAAACAAGATGGCTGGATGACATTTATACTCTTTGGATTGATGGGAATTATCGTTGCAAGTATTGTAACCAGCTTAGGCATCATGTTTAAGGATAAAACAATTGTTGAGTATAGTGAGGTTATCTTGGGTAAAATACCGGGAAAGGTAATAGGCTTGATACTGTTTCTATTCTTTATTAGCATTAATGCTATTATTATCAGAGAGTTTTGCGAGCTTTTAATAACCTCCTACTCTTCGAATACACCAGCTCACTTTTTTTCTATTGCGATTATCATCCTTTCCATCTATGCTCTTTATAGTGGTATTGAGGTGATTGCGAGAACAAATGAAATCATATTTCCTCTTTTTGCTATTGCAATATTAAGTATCGTTTTTCTTAGCATCAGGGAGATGGATTTTAAAAATTTAACACCTATACTGGCTGAGGGATTTATTCCCGTACTAAAGGGTTTTTATGCACAGATTCTTTTTGCTTCAGAGATATTCATACTTTCTATGTTAATGCCCTATATTAATGAACCTGAAAAGGTTAGAAGGTCAAGCATCATAACCATGACTATCATAACCGGTTTGGCGATACTTATTACCATTGGCATGGTAGCTGTTTTAGGCGATGAAATAGGGCATTTGCACTACCCTTTTTTAACCTTTGCAAGATATGTCAATGTTAGAAATGTTTTTGAAAGGATTGAATCCCTTGTGATAGCCTTATGGGTTGCCGGTGTTTTCATAAAGATAGCACTATATCATTATTGCGGAGTAATGGTTTTTGCCCAGGTATTTCATTTTAAGAATTATAAAAAACTGATTATACCCATGGGTGTTTTGCTGGTTTTTTTATCCCAAATCATTTTTAAAAATGACGCGCAGTTTTATGAGCTCATCCATCACGGTATTAAGTTTCCTTTTACATGTATCCAGGTAGGCATTCCAATTTTCTTGCTTATCATAGCAAAAGTAAGGAAAAAGGCGATTAAAAAAAAGACAGGGTAAAAAAATAATGGATTGACAATCCATAGGTGTTATTATAAAATCTACCTCATAGAAAGGCAAAAGAATAGAATAAAGTAAAGACGATGAAAAGAAGAGTAGATTAAAAAGGAGTTGAAGAGAGCCGAGGATGCTGGAAAATCGGTACAGAATTTTTAATTGAAGAACATCTTGGAGTTTCTAACCGAAAACCGGGGGGTGAGTAGGCTTAGACGTAATAATACGTTACATTTTAAGGAGTGGATTATAAAAAATATAATCAACTTGGGTGGTACCACGGAAAACACAATCTTTCGTCCCATTTTTAGTCATGATGCTAATAAATGGATGAAAGATTTTTTTATTATATCCAATTGATAGGAGGAGGATTATCATGGGAGAATCCATGTTAGGTCTAAAGAGAACACATTACAGCGGATGGATTAACGAATCCGATATTGGGAAAACCGTAACTGTCATGGGTTGGGCTCAAAGAAGAAGAGACTTAGGCGGCGTTATATTTGTAGACCTGAGAGATAGGAAAGGTATACTTCAAATTGTTATAGATTTGAATGATGTCAGCAAGGAAGACTTTGATAAGGCAGAAAAGATCAGAAATGAATATGTGATAGCTGCTGAAGGTATCGTCGAAAAACGGGATCCGGAGACAATTAATGAGAATATTGAAACGGGTACAATCGAAGTCAGAGTAAAGAATCTTAGAATTTTATCAGAGGCCAAGACACCGCCTTTCATGATAGAAGAAAACAGCGCAGTACGCGAGGAAATAAGGCTTAAATATCGATATCTGGACTTAAGAAGACCGGATATGCTGGCTAACATTATTTTACGCCATAAGACAATAAAAGCAGCCAGAAATATTTTGGAAGAAAGGGATTTCATAGAGGTTGAAACACCTATCATGACAAAAAGCACCCCTGAAGGTGCCAGGGACTATCTTGTGCCAAGCCGTATGAATCCAGGTACTTTTTATGCATTGCCCCAATCACCGCAAATCTATAAGCAGCTTTTAATGGTGGCAGGTATTGATAAGTATTATCAAGTTGCTAAATGCTTTAGGGATGAAGATTTAAGAGCAGACAGGCAACCGGAATTTACCCAGGTGGATATGGAAATGTCCTTTATGCAAGAAGCAGAAATAATTGATATGCTTGAACATTTTTTCACCCGTTTGATGAAAAATGTCTTAGATATCGACGTAGCTCTTCCATTTGAAAGATTAACCTATCAGGAATCCATGGACAGCTATGGAACGGATAAGCCGGACCTGCGTTTTGGAATGAAGATCATCGATTTATCAGAGATTGCAGCAAGATGTAGCTTTAAGGTCTTCAGGTCTATCATGGAACAAGGTGGAAGAGTAAGAGCAATCAATGCTCAAGGCTGTGGAGATTTTACAAGAAAACAGATTGAGGATTTGACAGAAAAGGCTATGAAGTATGGTGCCAAGGGTATGGCATGGATTGTCATTAATGAGGACGGCAGTCTCCAATCTGTTATTACTAAGTTTTTTAAGGAAGAAGAAGTAGATGAAATCATAAAAAAAGTTCAAGGGGAGCCCGGCGACTTCATTATATTTTGCGCAGATCAATTGGACATTGTCTCCACGACCCTGGGAAATTTAAGGCTGGACATGGCAGAGATGAAAGGTCTTCGAAATAAAAGTGAATTTAAATTTGTAACGATTACAGAGTTTCCTTTGCTGGAGTGGTCCGAAGAACAAAAGAGGTACCTGGCGATGCACCACCCTTTTACCATGCCTATTGATGAGGACTTAGCCTTACTGGATACGAATCCCGGTAAGATTAGGGCCCAGTCCTATGACATCGTATTAAATGGTGTTGAACTGGGAAGCGGAAGCATAAGAATTCATCAAAAGGAAATTCAACAAAAAGTCTTTCAGCTTTTGGGATTTACAGACACACAAATTCAAGATCGTTTCGGATTTATGTTGGATGCTTTTGAATACGGAACACCACCCCACGGAGGATTTGCCTTTGGTGTAGATAGGCTGGTGATGCTCATGATTGGTGCGGACAGTATCCGAGAGGTGATGGCTTTCCCTAAAATGAAGGATGCATCCTGTCCCCTTACAAATGCTCCATCCAGGGTCAGCAAAGCCCAGCTTGAAGAACTTGACCTCTTATCAGGTGTTCATGTGAGCGAAGAAAGTGCAGATAAAATTATAGCCATCTCTACGGAAGACGTGGAATATGTGGCAAATCTAGCGAAATTAACTTTATCCGCTGATGAAAAGGAAGGGCTTACCAGGGATTTAGCCGATATTATAAGGTTTGCGGATCGGCTCAACGACCTGGATACAAAGGGTATTGAACCGACAGCGCATGTTATGCCTATACAAAATGTGTTTAGAGAAGATATCTTAGAGGCTTCTTTTGATAGGGATGTCTTGCTTTCCAATGCGCCATCCAAGGAAGATGGTTGCATCTTTGTACCTAAAGTAGTTGAATAAGAAGGGAGGAATTAATTTTGAGTTTATATAGATTAACGCTGCATGAATTAAAAGGGAAGATGGACAAAAAAGAAATCTCCAGTGAAGAAGTAACGCAATGTTTTTTGGACAGAATAGCGGCTCTTGATGAAAAGCTAGGAGCTTATCTTACCCTATGTGATAAAAAGGCCCTTGAAAAAGCACGAGAGATCGACCAAAAAAGAATGGCGGGAGAGCTCCTTGGGGATTTAGCAGGGATACCTGTTGCTATAAAAGACAATATGTGTACGAAAGGTCTTCTAACCACCTGCGGGTCTAAAATATTAGGAAATTTTTCACCACCCTATGATGCGACAGTCATGGAAAAACTCCATGGGGAAGACATCGTTCTTTTAGGCAAACTGAATATGGATGAGTTTGCTATGGGGGGATCGACTGAAAGCTCCTTCTTCAAAAAAACGAGAAACCCTTGGGATTTGGAAAGGGTTCCCGGAGGAAGCTCAGGAGGGTCCGCTGCCTGTATTGCTGCCCATGAAGCTGTATTTTCATTAGGTTCCGATACAGGGGGATCTATTCGTCAACCGGCCTCCTTTTGCGGTGTCGTGGGCATGAAACCTACTTATGGGGCTGTTTCCAGGTATGGTCTGATTGCCTTTGCCTCATCCTTGGATCAAATTGGACCTCTTACGAAGGATGTCAGGGATATGGCCATTGTCATGAATAAAATAGTCGGACATGACAGGAAAGATTCCACATCTGCCCCAGTCGAATATGGAAATTATGAAGAAGGTTTAGATTCAGATATAAAGGGCATGAAAATCGCTATCGTCAAGGAACATTATGGCGAAGGCTTAAACAGTGAAGTAAAGCAAAGTCTCATGAAAGCTGCAGAAAATTTCAGAAAGCTTGGAGCGACAGTGGACGAGGTAAGCATGACCAGCCTGGATTATGCACTCCCTGCCTATTACATCATATCTTCAGCAGAGGCTTCATCTAACTTAGCTAGGTTTGATGGTATAAAATACGGGTTCAGAAGTGAAAATTATGAAAATTTATTGGAGCTTTATAAAGAAACAAGAAATGAAGGGTTTGGAAAGGAAGTCAAAAGACGTATCCTTCTAGGAACCTATGCCCTTAGCTCCGGATATTATGATGCTTATTATAAAAAGGCTCAGCAGGTGAGAACCTTGGTGAGGAGAGATTTCGAAAAGGTATTCGAGAACTATGATTTTATAGTAGGACCTGTAGCCCCTACTACGGCCTATAAAATAGGCGAGATGACCAACCCTGTTGAAAGCTATATGGGGGATATTTACACTGTTCCTGTGAATATAGCCGGTTTACCGGCCATAGCCATTAATTGCGGATGGGATAGTAAGGGACTTCCTATCGGGATGCAGCTTATTGGTAAAGGCTTCAGTGAAAAGACTTTGTTAAAAGCAGCCTATGCTTATGAACAGGAATATAAAGAAGAAGGAGGTAAACTCCATGTTTGATAAAGATTATGAAGTCGTTATTGGATTAGAGGTTCACGTAGAGTTAAAAACAAAAACTAAAATATTTTGTGGCTGTAGCACAGAATTTGGAGCAGAACCTAATACACAGTGTTGTCCGATTTGCATGGGCTTTCCGGGAACGCTTCCTGTGTTAAATGGTAAAGTTGTAGATTATGCAATTAAGGCAGGGTTGGCTACAAATTGCAAAATAACGGCTAGAGGAAAGCAAGACCGAAAGAATTATTTTTATCCGGATCTACCTAAGGCCTATCAAGTTTCCCAATTGGATTTACCCCTTTGCTATGAGGGCTATATCGATGTTGAAGCAGAAGGAAAGAGCAGGAGGATTCGTATAACACGAATTCATATTGAAGAAGATGCAGGAAAGCTTATTCATAAAGGGGAAGAAGGAACCTTGGTGGATTGCAACAGAGGTGGTATGCCACTCATTGAGATTGTATCTGAACCGGATATGCGTTCGGCAGAAGAAGTCAGGGCTTATTTGCAAAAGCTAAGAGCCATCTTGCTCTATGCGGATGTTTCGGATTGTAAAATGAACGAAGGGTCTTTCCGGTGTGATGTTAACCTCTCTGTCAGAAAGTTTGGAGAGAAGGAACTGGGAACCCGTACAGAAACAAAAAACCTCAACTCCTTCAATGCTATCGCTAGGGCTATTGAAAGCGAAGCCACAAGACAAATTAAAACATTAAAAGCCGGTGGAAAGCTTGTCCAGGAGACAAGGCGATGGGATCAGGATAAGCAAAAATCATTTTCCATGAGAACGAAAGAGGATGCTGAGGATTATCGTTATTTCCCCGATCCCGACTTGATGCCTATTGTCATAACCGATGAAAAAATTAGGGAAATAGCCAGTCAATTACCTGAGCTTCCGGATACCAGGAAAAAGGTTTATATTGAAAAATATAATCTGTCCCCTTATGATGCGGAACAATTGGTTTCTTCAAGAGAAATAGCAGATTACTTTGAAAAGACAGTTGAGAAGTGCTCTAATGCTAAAATGGTGGCTAACTTTATCATGACGGATTTTTTCAGATTGCTTGCCCTTGAAGGTGATGACAATAATCGGATACCTATTTCCTCGGAAAACCTAGTTGAGTTGGTCCAAAAAATAGAAGACAATACCATCAATATAGGTATTAGTAAAAAAATTATTGAGGAAATGTGGAAAACGGACAAAAGACCTAGCGACATCATTAAAGAACAAGGATTAGAGCAGATTAGTGATGATAGCATTCTTATCGATGTGGCTAAAAAGGTGATTGAGAACAACACCCAATCTGTCGCAGATTATAAGGATGGTAAAGAAAAAGCTTTGACAGCACTGATTGGGCAAGTCATGAGAGAGACTAAAGGAAAGGCTAACCCTCAAATGGTCATTACCCTGCTCAAGGATTTATTGGATAAATAATTAGAGGATGGTTATGAGAAAGAAAGTATTTTTATCGGAAGAGGCCAATAAACGTCTTAAAGAATACTTATCAAGCAAGGGATTTCACGTTATCCCAATAAAAAAAACAGGAAATGTCTATGGGGCCATAGCCTCTCATCCTGATATCTATGTGTGCAAGGTTAAACAAGAGATTATTATTGAAGAAAGTCAGTATCAACTCATAAAAGAAAAGCTTGGAAAGGAAGATGCGAATTACCATATTGGAAAGTCCGTACTGGAAAACAAGTATCCCGGGACCATAAAATACAATGCTGTAGCCTTAGGATCTTTTTTCATCCATTCTCAAAAATATACAGATGAAAAAATATTAGAAGTGGTCAAGAAAAATGAGATGCAAGTCATCAACGTAAAGCAGGGCTACACGAAGTGTAACACTGTCATAGTGGACGACAATTCTATTATAACCTCCGATACAGGCATTGCCAAAGCCCTGCGGCCCCGCGGAATCGATATACTTCTAATTGGAAAGGGTCAGGTGAAGTTACCCGGATTTGAGTATGGATTTATCGGCGGGGCCTCGGGTAAGGTGGGCAATGAAATACTGTTTAACGGTAATTTAAAAGACCATCAGGATTTTTACGCTATCAAGAATTTTATTGAAGCTCGAGGAATAGAAGTCAAATATTTTGAAGATTATCCGCTGGAGGATATTGGATCGATTATGGAAATATAGAAGAAAAGGATGAATGACCGGTGAAAGAGCATGCGATTATTCCTATCTTTTTACCCCATAGGGGTTGCCCTAATGATTGCGTTTTTTGCAATCAAAAAGAAATTACGGCTAAGATGGAACCCGCTTTAAAAGAGGAAATGATTGAAACAATTGAAAAGTATATGAGCACTCTTTCCCGGGGAAAGGTCAAGGTGATTGAGATTGCTTTTTTCGGGGGAAGCTTTACAGGCATGCCCATGGAAGAACAAAACCTTTATCTGAAGATAGCGAAGGAATATAAAGATAGAGGAATGATACATGAAATAAGACTATCGACGAGACCCGATTACATTGGGAAAGAAATATTAGAAAACCTAAAAAGGTATGGCGTTGATACAATTGAGCTAGGAGCCCAATCCTTTCATGATGAGGTTCTAAGTTTATCCAACAGGGGGCATATAAGTCAGGATATAAGAGACAGCGCCGCCATGATTAAAGACTATGGTTTTAAATTGGGGATACAACTGATGATTGGACTTCCGGGCGATACCTATGAAAGGGCCATAGAATCTGCTGAAGAAACCATAAAATTAAAGCCTGATATGACAAGAATTTATCCGACTATAACCCTGCGCAATACAGCCCTGGCCCAAATGTATTTTTCGGGAGAATATAAGCCTTTCAGCAGGGAAGAGATATTAAAAACAACCAAGGATGTCTATAAGCTTCTAGTAAATAAGGATATCAAGGTGATAAGGGTGGGGCTTAAAAGCAGTGACTTGATTAATGAAGAAAACGCTATTGTTGCAGGAGATTATCATCCTGCCTTTAGGCAAATGGTTGAGGCTGAGCTCTTCAAAGAAAAAATAGAGGAATACTTGGAAGGCTCTGATTTAACCCACTGTAAGAAAATTATTTTCTATACCAATGAGAAAAACTCCTCCAACATCATCGGCCATAGAAAATCGAATAAGCAATACTTTGAAGCCAAATATAAAGAGATACAGTTTGAATACAAGGTGGATCCTTCCATCAAAGATAATCATTTTGAGGCATTACTTCTATAGATTATTAGGATAAGGAGTATCATGGGGATGGGGGGATTGAAGCTCACTCCAAAAGTTCATTTATCTCATATTTACTCCCCGTCCCCGGGCTACCTTTAAAATCTCCTTGCCGGATGAGGATTGAAATGATTAGACATTGGTGCTATAATTAAATTTGGTAATATTTTAAAAGGAGTTAATATATGAGCGATCCAATTATAATAGGTATTGCAGATCTTAATGTAGCAAAGGATTCGGAAATTTTAGTAACTTATGCATTAGGTTCTTGCATAGGGATTTGCTTATATGATAGTGTCTCTAGAATTGCAGGACTGGCACATGTCATGCTTCCTTTTAGTGCTGAATCTAAAGATAGCCATAATAAGGCAAAATTTGCAGACACCGCTATTATAGAATTAATAAATAAAATGGAATTGATTGGAGCAAACAGGCATAGGCTTATAGCCAAAATTGCCGGTGGGGCTCAAATGTTTGAAGTTAAGTCTCAAAATAAGACATTTCATATTGGCAAGAGAAATATTTTGGCCACAAAGAAAATTTTAGAGACTTTGAATATTCAATTAGTTGCAGAAGACATAGGTTCAGATTATGGCCGTACAATAGAATTTTTCTCCAATACCGGAGTATTAAGGGTAAAGAGTATTTCAAAAGGTGTGATTGAAATCTAGCTTTACACGGATAATGTTCTATATAATGGCATAATACTTCATGTGAGGATGCTAGGTATTGTGACATTTATTATATGATAATTAAAGATATTAAAAATTTAAGGAGGAAAGTAATTATGAGAGAGGCTGTAATAGTCAGTGCTGTTAGGACACCGGTAGGGTCATTTGCAGGATCACTTTCTGCATTATCAGCTGTAGATTTAGGTGTTATAGCTGTAAAGGAAGCCATAAAAAGAGCTGGAATCAAAGAAGATATAATTGATGAAATTATATTTGGAAATGTTATTCAAGCTGGTTTAGGCCAAAACGTTGCTAGACAAGTAGCTATATTATCAGGCATACCTAAGGAAACACCTTCTTTAACACTTAACAAGGTTTGCGGTTCCGGACTCCGAACAGTTAGCCTTGCCGCACAAATTATAAAAGCAGGAGATGCAGATTGCATCGTAACAGGTGGGACAGAAAGCATGAGCCAAGCACCTTATGTGGTACGACAAGCTAGATGGGGAGCAAGAATGGGCGATGTTAAAATGGTAGATGCTATGGTATATGACGGGCTTACAGATGCATTCAACCAATACCATATGGGAATAACAGCTGAAAACATAGCTGAACAATGGAAAATCACTCGTGAAGAAGTAGATGCATTTGCAGTTGCTTCTCAAAACAAAGCTGAAGCAGCAGTAAAAAGCGGAAGATTTAAAGATGAAATCGTTCCCGTGGAAATCACTACTAAAAAAGGCACAACGGTTGTTGACACAGATGAGTATCCTAAGTTTGGAGCAACAGTAGAAGGCATTGCTAAATTAAAACCTGCATTTAAGAAAGATGGCGTAGTTACTGCAGCTAACGCATCTGGTATTAACGACGGAGCGGCAGCTGTGATTGTTATGTCAAGAGAAAAAGCTGAAGAATTAGGATTAAATATACTTTGCACAGTAAAAGCTTACGGATCTGCAGGTGTTGATCCAAGCATCATGGGATACGGACCTGTTCCGGCTACTAAAAAGATGCTGGATAAAGCAAACTTAACAGTTGCTGATATTGACTTAGTTGAAGCTAACGAAGCTTTTGCTACCCAATCAATAGCTGTAGTAAGAGATTTGGGGCTAGATTCTTCAATCGTTAACGTTAACGGTGGAGCGATAGCTATCGGTCACCCAATCGGGGCATCCGGTGCAAGAATACTTGTTACGCTGATTCATGAAATGATGAAAAGAGATTCTAAAACAGGGCTTGCTACTTTATGTATAGGCGGTGGCCAAGGAACATCTCTATTAGTAGGAAGATAATAATCATTAAATAGTCAAGCTGAAAAATCGATACTTAAAAGGTATCGATTTTTTTGTTAAATTCTTCATAAAAGCGGAGAAATGAATAATTCAAGCAAAAATTGGGAATAGCAATAATAAAGGTAAAAGCATTAATCAATTAACGAGAAAATAATAAATGGGGCATTAATTTGACTTTTTGTTTGATGTAGTGTATAATAATGCGACAGTAAGGTGCCCATTAATATGAAAGAAGGTGGTTAACTTGGCTCAAAGCAAGGAGTTAGCTGAGATTCGTGAAAACATCGAGGGATTATTCGGTGAAGAGGTAAGATTAAAGAGTAATAAGGGCAGAAAAAAAATATCCGTCAGAACAGGAATCATGGGAGACACTTATCCTAACATTTTTCTCGTTAAGATAAAGGATAAGAATGATAATGAAAGAACAATGTCATTTGCGTATACAGATGTATTGATAGGAAACGTACAAATTATGCCGCTAGATAAAGACAGCACACAAGCTTGCTAGGCGATGTTTAACATATCAGAATAACAGAACATAAATAAAAGGAATACTCAGCGAAGTATTCTTTTTTATTTGCCTATAATATAGCGAAATGTTAATATATTTGTAGAATATTAAATCATAATAGGACTGGAGAAAGCAAATGAAAAAGAAAGCAATATGGAGGATAGGAGTCGCTTTATTAGTAGCAATCCTTTTGATATCAGGATGCTCTCAAGACCCGGAAGCAGTGGAAACCGGTAAGGATGAAGTTGAGGACCCCCTTGAAGAGAATGAACCCAAAGAAAACGAAGAGATTGATCTCATAGAAAGTAAAGTAAGATCAAAACTTACAGGTCTTTACATAGACGAAGATAGTGTCAATAAAAGGGTAATAGCCGTCATGTTGGATAACCAGAAGGATGCTAGGCCCCAAGCAGGATTAAGCCAAAGTGATATCGTGTATGAGATTTTAGCAGAAGGCAATATCACAAGGTACATGGCTATTATTGAAAGCGAACAACCAAAAGAGATAGGACCGGTGCGAAGTGCCAGGGATTATTTTATTGAAAGATCCTTAGAATACGATGCTCTCTATGTCCATGTCGGAGGAAGCCCAAGCGGATTGGAGGCTATAAGCAAATGGCATATTGCTTCTGTCAATGGGATGAATCAAGGCAAAGATGTCTTGTGGAGGAAGAGTCATAAAAAAGCTCCTCATAACACTTATGCCAGCTACAGCTCGATTATGAAAGGAGCAACAGCGAGGAAATATAGAGATGAAGGTACCTATGAAGGCTTAAAATTTTTAGATAAACCGGTAAGTATAGGCGAGGACAAGGCAACATTCTTAGAGTTTCCTTAGAGCCAATAATTATTACTCGTCTTATGAATACAATAAAGAAGAAAATGCTTATTATCGGTCTGTCAATGGAAAACCCCACAAGGATGAATCCGATGGAACTGAATTACATACAACAAACATTATCATTCAATTTGTAAAGACTAAAGCTGTAGCCGGCGATACAGAAGGTAGATTGCAAATGGATATGGTCGGACAAGGTGAGGGCTATTATGTATCCGGTGGAAACTATATCCCTGTAACTTGGAAAAAGAAAAGCGAAAAGGATATGACGAGATATTATAATGCAAAGGGAGAAGAAGTAAAATTAAATCCGGGCAAGATATGGATACAGGTTTATCCTGAAAACAGAAAAAATGAAGTAATCATAAAATAAAAATGTCAAATCAATCATAAAAGGTAATCTTTCCTCATATTATTTAAAGTGAATCAGTAAAAATCATATTTTACTCAAATGAAATATGATTAAAGTAAATGAGGAGGAAAAGATCATGACAACAGAATCCATGAAAGATTCTTTCAGTATGTTACAAATGAACCAAAAAGAAACCACGCAGATTCTGCTGGAGGAAGACATTCTTGTCCCTGATACAAAACCTGATTTATCTAAGATCATATTCATTGAAGGTAAGATAAAAATCATGGATAAGAACATAAGTAACGATAAGGTTAATGTAACAGGGAAATTACAGCTTAAGATACTCTATACTCCCTTTTCAGGGAATGAAAACGCCACCGTAGTACCGATGGAATGCAACATTGATTTCAGACAAGAAATAGACTGTTTATATGATGAAAAAGTGGACATAAAATTTATTCCTGACATTGAGCATATTGATTACAATATCATCAATGAAAGAAAGCTCAAGATAAAGGTATTGACGAACATACTTACAAAGGGCTATGAGACTTATGAAGTAGACATGATTAAGGACGAGATGAACAGCGAAATGCAGTATTTGAAGGAACAGATTAAATATACGGACATTGTACAGCGAGAAAAAGAAACTATTGATATAAAAGAAGAGATAGGGATTAAAGACAACATGCCTGAGATAGGAGAGGTTCTAAGCTGGGATATCCATATCTTCGAAAATCAAAGACAAATTGTTAACCAAAGAGCTGTCATCAATGCCACCTTACAATACAATATCATGTATCTTAGCAATGAAATAGAGCCTGTTCCCGTCATGCTAGAAGAAAAATCAGAATTCACACAGTTTATCGACATCAAGGAATTTGAAGGCTCTGTAGATAGTAAGGCGGATTTCTCAGTGGAATACTCCAATGTATCTATCAAGAAAGATATAGAAGACAATGCTACCTTGTTGAACATGGAGGCTACTATTGCAACAGATTTAGAGATAACAAAGAATAAGGAAAAAGAGATTATCATTGATGCTTACCATCCTATGCAAAACATAGAAGTTGAAAAGGGAGAAATCCATTATAAGCTCTTGCATAGTAAAAATGCATCGGATATTCAAGTAAGAGAAATTATCAACCTTTTTGATGATAACAAGCAGATGGAGAACATTGTCAGTGTTCAAGGAAAAGTAGTTGAAACCAACAATTATGTTGAAGCTGATAAAAACATCATTGAAGGAGTTCTGGCAGTCCATATTATCTATGAAACAGAAACAGAAGAAGGAACAAGAAAAATCCATGGCATGACGGATGAAATTCCTTTCAGACATTATATTGATATCAAAGGTGTTGGCCCTTCTTATGAAATAGAAAAAGATTTTAATATACGAAAAATCGATTATGAAAAGATAAATAACCGACAGATTGAGATTAATTCAGAAATTTTCATGAAGAGCAGAGTTTACGCCAAAGAAAGTCATGAAGTATTAAGGGATGTAGCGATTCAAGATCAAGAGATTGACTTTGAAAATACGCCAAGTATCATCATTTACATTGTCAAAAAAGATGATAACCTTTGGAAGATTGCAAAAAACAACAGAACAACCATTAGGGAAATAGAAGAAACCAACAACATTGATTACGAAAGCCAATTAGTACCGGGGCAAAAATTGATTCTTCTAAAAAGTTGCAAATAATGGACTGCAAAGCACCCTTCTTATTCAATAAGCCTAAGGGTGTCTTTTGCGTCCCATAAAACAGCAAATAATTTAAATAATGAATTGCTATTGAAAGATTGAATCAAGAAGGTTATAATACAGTATACAAAGAACAAAACGGAGTAAATCATGATAAAACTAAAAGCGAGAGCTAAGATCAACCTGGCCCTAGATGTGGTTAGAAAAAGGGATGATGGGTATCATGACGTCAGAATGATTATGCAGCAAATCGATCTTTTTGATGAAATTGAGATAAGAAAAATACCAAAAAAAATAATCTATATACAAAGCAATAGGAGATACAGTCATAGCTATAAGAATGATATGACCTATAAAGCTGCTAACCTCTTATATCATCAATTTAATATACATGAAGGTATTGAGATTAAGGTTCAAAAGAAAATTCCTGTTGCGGCCGGATTAGCCGGAGGAAGTACAGATGCTGCGGCAGTACTCCTAGGAGTGAACCAATTGTTCAATTTGGGGCTCAAGAAAGAAGAGCTTATGGATATGGCTCTACCTTTAGGTGCCGATGTACCCTTTTGTATCTTAGGAGGATGCGCTTTAGCAGAAGGCATCGGTGAAAAGCTGACACCCCTTAAGGCTTTAAATGCCTTTGTAGTACTGTGTAAGCCCAATATGAGGATTTCAACGAAAAGCGTCTATGAAAAGTTAAAATTAAATGAAATAAAGGAACACCCTCCTATCGAGAAGATTATTTCTTTTGTTGAGAATCAAGATTTTTTAGGGCTAAGAAGAAATACTAAAAATTTGTTGGAATCAGTTACATTGGAAGAAAACCATGTTGTTAAAGTCATTAAAAATGCATTACTGGATACTCATGCGGAAGTAGCCCTTATGAGCGGAAGCGGTCCTACAGTTTTTGGTCTGTTTAAGGATAAAAACACTGCACAAAACGCCTATAGCAAACTGAAAAAACTCCATGATGAAGTTTACTTGGTTAAAACCTTCACTGGAGACTAAATACGGTGTAAACGGAGGATAAGCATGGAAAAGTTTACGATTGACGATCACAAGCCCTTAAGAGACTTGGTATTTGAAGAAATACGCAGATCCATCTTAAGCGGAGAATTAAAACCCGGACAGCGATTGATGGAGATTGAATTGGCTGACAGGCTGGGTGTTAGCAGAACACCTATTAGGGAGGCTATTCGAAAATTGGAATTAGAGGGACTTGTAGCCATTGAAGTGAGAAAAGGAGCCTACGTTTCCGGTATTTCTGTTTCCGAGATGATTGACGTATTAGTAGTAAGAAGTGTGTTAGAGGGTTTGGCAGCATCGCTGGCCGCTCAAAAAATAACGGAGGAAGAGATTAAGGCTTTATTAGAGATTTCAGAAAAGTTTAATCAATCCGTTGCTGAGGATGACGCAATTGCTATGAACAGGTATAATAATCAATTTCATAACATAATATTTGAAGCAACTAAAAATAAAAAACTTATCCAGATGGCCAATAATCTTCAAGAAGTAGTTCAAAGGTTTAAAATTGCATATTTTAAGGAATATACAAGAGCTAAGGATATACCCCAGGAGCATAAGCTCATTGTACAAGCTATATGTGCAAGAGACCCCGTTACTGCGAAAGAATATGGACAGAATCATGTGGAAAGATTAACAGAAGCACTAGAAGAGGAAAGAAAAAAAATATCACAAGCCACCTTTTACTAGGTGGGGCATCTTAGGTCAGTCATGTTCAAGCGACATTGCTTAGCATGACTGGCTTTTTTTAGTATAAAAAAAATATTAGTGGGAAAAATCCTAATATGATTGCGAATGCTATAAAAATCAAAAAGGGGCGATAAACTTGGATTTTAACAATACCACTGATATTCCGATGAATAAAGATATTAAACTCAATAATGGATTTCAAATGAAAATGATGATCATACTCCTCGTTACAACATTATTTTATTTTTGTTATATAACGACAGAAGAGTATTTGCAGCAGTCGGAGAAGGATGAAATTGTGAGATTTCATGTCATAGCCAATAGCGATAGCCAAGAGGATCAGGAATTAAAGCTCAAGGTGAGAGATAGTGTGATTGAGTTGATGAATGTAGAATTAAAACCTTCGGAGAGCATAGCCGAGACCAAAGAGATTATCAAAAAGAATTTGAGCAAGATAGAAGACAGAGCAGCCTTAACATTAAAAGAGGAAGGACATACCTATACCGTAAAAGCCGATTTAGGGATGACCTGGATTCCTGAAAAACAATATGGCAAGCTCGTATTTCCCGCAGGAGAATATCAGGCCTTGAATATTGTTATCGGTGAAGGTAAAGGGCAAAATTGGTGGTGTGTATTATTCCCGCCTTTGTGCTTTATTGAAAACTCGGATAAGGAAGAAAATACATATGCATCCTTAGCTATGTTAACGCAGGAACAATACAACCAGCTTATGACAATCGTTACACAAGAAAAACCGGTAATAAAAATAAAATTTAAGGCTGTGGAAGTAATTTCTGAATTGTTAAAAGGAGAAAATAAATGAAAAAAACAACCTTTATTATCTTTTTATGTATCACCTTAATACTCCTTTCCTTTGTGATAAGTCCCCACTATTTTATGGACAATGTTTTTGCAGCAGATATCATGCATTGGGGATCTACAGGAGAGAGAGTCAGACAAGCACAACAAAAGCTCATCAATTGGGGCTATTTGAAGGGATCTGCAGATGGCATTTTTGGACAAATGACCCATGATGCAGTGGTAGCCTTCCAAAGAAGGCATGGGTTAAAAGCCGATGGGATTATTGGATCCCAAACACTGAGTGCCTTAGGCATGTCAACGAAAAGTTCGGGATCAAGTGGCTCAGGCTCTAATATAGCAAGGCAAGATGAGAAAATACTATTAGCCAAAGCTATCACAGGAGAGGCAAGAGGAGAGCCTTATATTGGGCAAGTTGCAGTAGGAGCAGTTATTTTAAACCGAACCAGAAATCCATCCTTTCCAAACACAATTGCGGGGGTCATCTATCAACCCGGGGCTTTTACAGCAGTTGATGACGGCCAAATTAATTTGCAAGCAACAAAAGATTCGATCAGGGCAGCAGAGGACGCTTTGAATGGGTGGGACCCAACCGGTGGATGCATCTACTACTGGAATCCCGCCACGGCAACAAGCAAATGGATTTGGTCAAGATCCATCGTCAAGGTCATCGGTAAACACAATTTTGGAGTTTAAGATAATGGGATAGTAGCCTCGGAAGGAGGGAATAGATGAAAAGAAAATATATAATAATCGCTGTCCT
>Ga0265293_10007076_pt1 | contig 17505 bp, 13 predicted proteins | sample Munlanlewell138R_FD_192505 | JGI IMG/M metagenome (GOLD analysis project Ga0265293, IMG submission 192505) | Leachate microbial communities from a municipal landfill in Southern Ontario, Canada - Leachate well 138R | ecosystem: Engineered > Solid waste > Landfill > Unclassified | place: Canada...
TTTAGTTCCATTGTTATATTCAAAGAATGGAGTAATCTCACGTTCTGCCACATCCCATTCCCAAACAACTAAACCCATTTTAGCACCGTTGGGGTATGAGTAAAAACCTATTTTCAGGTGCTCGTTTGCAGCTGAAACAGCTATGTTAGGATCTGTTGCATTAATAGTTGCAGCAAGGTATGCGGTAACAGCACAGTCAATTTGTGCCTTAACTTCACCCATTTGCAAGTATCCTTTTATTGTTTTGGGTATCAATTCGTCATCCACATTCTCCATTGTAAATGGGTTAATGGAGGTAATACCTTCGACAACCAGCTCGACATTCGAACTAGAAATGGAGACATTCTGTTTTTTTATTGAATGTGAAACGGTAACTTTTACCGAATTGCTTGTTGATGTTGCTAATAGGTTAGCACCTAGTTGAAAAGTCCCCATTGTAATATCAATTCCTAAGTCTTCTAGGCCTTTATTGCTCAAAGTTGCTGCGTAATTAACTTGCATCGCATCCTTTTCATCAATTGTTAAACTAATTAATGCCGAGGTAGGGAACGATTCGTTATTCTGTGAAACTTCAGTAATGTCCGATATTTTTAGTACCGCATCATTGGTGGTTTGTTCCTCGTTCGAAGGGAAAATGTAAACCAGCTTATCGCTAGGTGCTTGGTTGTAGTCCCATTTTTTGTCAGTAAAATTCCAAGTAAAAGTTCCTGTTTCTGGTGTAGGGTTGCCTTCTTTTGTGTTAATTACCGTTGGAGCAATTAGATTTTTTACAACAACCTGTGCATCAAACTTCGTTGGGTTTAGTAATAGGTTTGCAAACGGAAGCGTTTGTGGTGTAAGAGAAATGTCAAAATTGGTAAGGACCATAAGGTTCATTAAAGCACCTGTAGCTGGAGTTGTCATCACTTCCATCATGGTAGTTTCCATTTCCTTGCCAGCGGAGGTAAGAACTGTTTTTGCTTCCTCCTGCGTTAAAGGTTCTGTTTTGTCATCTTTAGTACATGATGATATGGCTAGCATACCTGTTACAAGTAGCATAGCAAAAATTTTAATGTTTGTTTTCATCGATATCAAGTTTATGTTAATATTATTTATGAAGTAGTAGGTTCAAAAACTATACCAACTACTATGCTGCTATGGTTCTTTTTGGTTTTAATATTAAAGTTTAAACCTGTAAAATGTATTTTTTTGAATGGTTCCTACTCCCCTAAAACTTGGCTTATTAATCTGGTTTAATTAGATGAAACAAAATCGGAAATACGCAGGTAAACACATGTTTCGTTTGTTTATAATATCATAAGTCCTGATAATCAGTATTGTTATCGAGTAGTTGTGATGGTAAAAAAAGTTTTTTTACAATCTTTGCTTTCAAATTCCTCTATATGATCTAGCTCAGAATGTTCTGGTTGCTGTAAAGCCATTCATTATGTTTGCTTTTTGTTTACGTTTGTAGCTTCTCAATTTTCGTATTTTACTTCACCTTTAAAGTAAGCTAAATGGTCAATTTAAACTAAAAACGCTATGTTTGGCAGCAATTATGGCAGTTAATCTGCTACTGAAGAATTCTGGTGAAGCTAAAGTGCTTTTTTGACCAGCGAATTGTCTCTACGTAAAAATTATGTAAATTTGTTTTTTATAAAAAAATGGCCTGCAATGTTTCCACGAATTCTTGTTACAATTTCAGCATTTCTACTTGTTCAAATGTCTTTAGCCCAGCCAATGGTTGGCTATTTTCTTTCTCCCCAATCGGAACTTAGCAAGGGTAGGGCATTTAAATCTATTGAAGAAACCTCCGAAATATTTTTAAAGGGTTTAACAATTACCCCAACCCGAATGGAGAAGAAGTTTAATGAATTTGGAAATATTACTTCGAGCGTAACTTACAATTCGGCAGGTGGTAAAACAAATGAAATTTATTGTGAGTACGTGAATGGAGAAAACTTGGTTCGAAAGCAAACACGATCCTTTGTTAACCATAGAGGTTGGCAAGAGGAGGAGGTTTTTATTACGTGGGATGATTGCTATAGCATACCTCAAAAAATTGAGGTAAAAAAGAATGGACAGATTTGGCAGAGCGCTAAGTTCATAACCGATTCGATCCTCAAGTTTGAGTCGGCCGAGGTGTTCAACAGCAAAGGAGACCATGTATTTACTGAGCGGTTTACCTATATGGAAGCATCGAATATAATAAAGGTAATGGTGTTTAGAGCCAATGGTGCTTTTAACGGCTCATCAACCTACCCAATTAACCATAAGGAGTCATTTACCTTTGAGTCTGTAAAGCAAACGCTTAACCCAAATGGCGACGTAATGATTGAGACCCTATCTCATGCCGTTAGTGGCGACCAAGCATATTACTATGAGTATGAATATGATTCGCAGGGGAACTGGATTGAGAAAAACACATTTCAGGTTAACTTGAGTCGTGGCAATAGGGTTACAAAGAAGAAGTTAGAGAATAAAACCACCCGAAAAATTACGTACCACTAGGCAGCTACTTCTTTTTACTTTTTGCTAGAATTTTCGGATATTCTTTACATAGGTCTCTAATTCCACAACTTGAGCATTTTGGGTTACGTGCCGTGCATGTATAGCGGCCGTGCAGGATGAGCCAGTGGTGCGCAACAGCCCACAACTCTTTGGGTATGTGCTGCATTAATTGTTTTTCGGTTTCGAGAGGGGTTTTTGCATTATAGCTTAACCCTATTCGTTTTGCAACCCTGAAAACGTGGGTATCAACTGCAATGGCGGGCGTGTTAAATGCTACAGAAGCAACTACGTTGGCTGTTTTGCGGCCAACCCCTGGTAGGGTTTGTAAATCCTTTAAATCCTCAGGTATTTCGCCGTTAAAACGTTCCATAACCCCTTTAGCCATACCCACCAGGTTTTTTGCTTTGTTGTTGGGGTATGAGCAGGATCGGATTACGTCAAAAACGTTTTCTTGCTGTGCTACTGACAGTGCTTCGAGCGTAGGAAACCGGTCGAAGAATGCGGGAGTAATTAAATTTACCCTTTTGTCGGTACATTGAGCCGAGAGAATTGTTGCAACAATAAGCTCGTACGGGTTAGTGAAATTTAGCTCGGTTTCGGCAACGGGCATATTCTCTTTAAAATATTCAATTACCTTTTGGTATCGTTCTTTACGTGTCATTTGGTAGCTGCTTAAAAAGATAAACCTTTAGAATGCAAATATAAAAAAACCGACAGAGAACTCTGTCGGTTTTTAAAATATATATGCGTGTGCTAGTATAAAAAGTTAAGAAGAATACCTGCTGCAACAGCGCTACCAATAACACCGGCAACGTTTGGAGCCATGGCATGCATAAGCAGATAGTTGGTTTTATCGTATTCCAAACCAATCATATGCGATACTCTGGCACTGGCAGGTACTGCCGATACCCCAGCATTACCAATTAATGGGTTTATTTTATTGTCCTTGCTAAGGAACAGGTTCATAAATTTAATGAACGAAATTCCAGCGGTTGTGGCAATAACAAATGATATCGCACCTAGCCCAAAAATTAGTAACGACGAAGTATTAAGAAAAACGCTGGCTTGAGTTGATGCACCAACAGTTAACCCTAAAAGAATAGTTACAATATCAACTATTGGACCACGAGCCGTTTCGGCAAGGCGCTTGGTTACTCCACTTTCTTTTAAAAGATTTCCGAAGAAAAGCATACCAAGAAGAGGTAAGCCACTAGGAACCACAAAAGCGGTGAGTAAGAAACCAATGATTGGGAAAAGAATTTTCTCTAGTTTACTAACTGTACGTGGTGGTTTCATTCTTATTAAACGCTCTTTTGGCGAGGTAAGAAGTTTCATTAGCGGTGGTTGAATAACCGGAACTAATGCCATGTACGAGTATGCCGATATGGCAATTGCACCCATAAGATGTGGTGCTAATTTCGAACTAATAAAAATTGCAGTTGGCCCGTCGGCACCTCCAATAATACCTATGGCACCTGCCTCGGCACCAGTAAATCCTAATGCTAAAGCAATAGCATAGGCACCAAAAATACCAAACTGCGCTGCAGCGCCCACAAGAATTAACTTGGGGTTTGATATTAGGGCAGAAAAATCTGTCATTGCCCCAATACCCAAGAAAATTAGGGGTGGGTAAATCCCATACCGTACACCAAAATAAAGGTAATTTAGTACAGAACCCTCCTCGTATATTCCAATCTCAAAGCCATCTACAAATGGAATATTCCCCATAATAATCCCAAAACCTATGGGTATAAGTAACAATGGCTCCCATCCTTTAGTAATTGCCAGGTATATAAAAAATAGTCCAATGGCAATCATTGCTCCATGGGCCATTGTAAAGTTGGCAAACCCGGTACCACTAAAAAATTGGAGGAGTTGACCTGATATAAAACTCCAAAAACTACTTCCTTCCATAATACTACTCTCCTATGGTTACTAGGATGTCGCCTTCCATAATCGTGTCACCCTTATTTGCATTAATTTTGATGATTTTCCCGTCCTTATCCGAGTCAATGTTATTCTCCATTTTCATCGCCTCTAGGCACAACAATTTTTGTCCTTTTGTAACCATATCACCCTCCTTTACATATAATTCAAGAATAACTCCTGGTAGCGGTGATTTAACGTGACCAGCACCTTTAGGGGCTGATGGAGAACTAGTTTTGGCAATAGCAGGATGGCTATCGGTAGAGGGTATGGAGGGTTGACGAACAATTTTTGGTGTTTTGGTTTGCTGAATTACCTTGTCAACTTCAACTTTATAGTTTGTACCATTAACCTCAACTTCGGCAATATTGTCTTCAACCGAAGCAATATTTACTTCGTATTGATTGCCATGTATGGTAAAATTAAATTTCTTCATGTTTTGACTTGTTATTTCGAGTATGGGGTTCGTAAAACTGCTCTATTCATAACTCCGTAAATCTTACTGCTCCAAGGCGAGTATGTCTTTGATATTTTGTTCATTGTAAGGGTCATACTCTCATAATCGTGCAGCTCATTTTTGTACAGGTATAGTGCCATTGCAATGGCAGCAATTTCATCGCCGCTTGATTTTACCTTTTCCTGAACAGCAACCTCACTTAGGGCTTTGTCCTTTCGAGTAAAAAGTTTACTGAAAAGGTTAATCACATTGTCGATGTTTTGAAAAATTATCGCCACAAGAGCTAGCACAGTAAGTACTGTAAGCATTGATATTGCTGCCATTGCCGCTCCATAAGGGTCTTGTCTCACAAACTCCTCGGCAACATTTTTAGTGGCTTGGGCAGCGTTCAGTAATGTTATGGGTATATTCATTGCGCTGTATATTAAAGTGGTAAGTTAGAATGTTTACGTGGGGGATTAACATCCTTTTTAGTTTGCAAGGATTGTAACGCCCTAATAACCCTAAATCGTGTGTTGCGGGGTTCAATAATGTCATCTATGTAACCAAATTTAGCTGCTACATAGGGGTTAGCAAATTTGTCCTTGTACTCATTCTCTTTCTTCATCAAGAATTCAGCTCTTTCCTTTTGATCCTCAATGCCACTTAGCTCACGGCTATGCAGTACTTCAATAGCTCCCTTTGGACCCATAACCGCAATTTCAGCACCTGGCCAAGCGTAGTTAATATCGCCACGAAGATGTTTCGAGCTCATCACGTCGTAAGCACCACCATAAGCCTTGCGAAGAATAATGGTTACCTTAGGAACAGTAGCCTCGCCGTAGGCAAATAGAAGTTTGGCTCCATTAAGAATAATTGCGTTGTATTCTTGTCCAGTACCAGGAAGGAAACCGGGAACATCAACGAATGTAACTACTGGAATATTAAATGCGTCGCAGAAACGGACAAAACGTGCTGCCTTGCGTGATGCGTTGATATCGAGCACGCCAGCCATATATTTTGGCTGATTGGCAACCATTCCAACCGACATTCCATTAAAACGGGCAAAACCGGTAATAATGTTAGGGGCATAATGACGCTGTACCTCAAGGAATTCGCCATAGTCAACAACCGCCTCAATAACATCAAGCATATTGTACGCCTTGTTTGATTCCTCGGGGATAATCTCGTTAAGTATATCTTCGAGCCTGTTAATTGGGTCGTCGCAAGGAGCCATTGGAGGATCCTCAAGGTTGTTTTGTGGGAGATAGCTTAAAAGTTTTCTAATAATCAGAATTCCTTCCTCCTCCGATTCGGAAACAAAGTGTGCAACGCCCGATTTTGATGCGTGTACATCGGCACCACCAAGTTCCTCTGCTGTTACAGTTTCGCCAGTAACAGTTTTAACAACCTTTGGACCGGTAACAAACATGTAGCTTGTGCTACGGTTCATTAGAATAAAGTCGGTGAGAGCAGGTGAGTATACAGCACCACCAGCGCAGGGTCCAAAAATGGCTGAAATTTGGGGAATAACTCCTGAGGCAAGGATATTACGCTGGAAAATATCAGCATAACCGCCCAAACTCTTTACACCCTCTTGGATACGTGCCCCGCCGCTATCGTTAATTCCAATAACAGGAGCGCCCACTTTCATAGCCATATCCATTATTTTGCAGATTTTTTCTGCAAACATTTCTGATAATGAACCTCCGAAAACGGTGAAATCTTGAGAGAAAACATAAACAATGCGTCCGTCAATAGTACCGTATCCTGTCACAACTCCATCGGATAGATAGGTTTCTTCTTCTAACCCAAAATCGGTGCAGCGATGTGAAACGAACATATCAAATTCTTCGAAACTGCCTTCGTCGAGCAGCATATCAATACGCTCGCGAGCCGTGTTTTTGCCTTTTTTATGTTGAGCATCAATACGTTTTTGGCCACCACCAAGTTTGGCTTTTTCTCTAAGCTCAATTAAATCCTGAATCTTTTCTTTTTGAGTCTTATCCATTGCTTTGAGTCTTATTTAAATGTGATCTTTCTTGTTTACTTATTTTTTTTCTCACAAAGCTCAGTGAGCACACCAAAGGTTGATTTGGGGTGAAGGAATGCTATATCCAACCCTTCAGCTCCTTTTCGAGGTGTTTTGTCGATTAGCTTTACGCCTCTCTCTTCAGCTGTTGCAAGTTGATCTTCAATTTTCTCAACAGCATAGGCAATATGATGTACGCCTTCGCCCTTTTTTTCAAGGAATTTGCCAATGGGACCTTCCGCATCAGTTGATTCAAGAAGTTCAATTTTTGTTTGGCCAACCATAAAAAAGGCGGTTTTTACCTTCTGCTCTTTTACCTCTTCAATGTTATAGCATTTTAGGCCTAACGTGTTTTCGTAAAAAGGGATAGCTTCATCTAAACTTTTTACTGCAATTCCAATGTGTTCAATGTGGGTTATCTTCATGGCTATTTGAGTTTTTATTATTTTGATACAAAAGTAGTGGCTAACAAATTAATACTAAAGTAATACAATTAGTTTTTGAACACATTACAAATTGTTGTGCAACATACTTTAAAGATGAATTCTTTAAATGTAAGTAGTATTTTTGCACCTGCAATTTATATAAAAATTATGGAATGGCTTGAGCGAACACAACTACTTTTGGGTGAGGATGGTGTAAGAAAACTGGGTAATGCGCATGTACTTGTTGTTGGCTTGGGAGGTGTAGGGGCATACGCTGCTGAGCAAATATGCCGCGCAGGGGTTGGTGAAATTACACTTGTTGACGGCGATACGGTAAATGACACAAATAGAAACAGGCAGCTTATTGCTCTGGTTGGTACTTTGGGTAAGCAAAAAACTGCTGTTTTAGGAGAAAGACTCTTGGATATAAACCCTGACCTAAAGCTGCATATTTTGCAAGAGTATATTCGCGACGAAAGGATGGTTGAAATACTTGACCATAAGTATGATTATGTTGTGGATGCCATTGATACCCTTTCTCCAAAAGTTTTTTTAATTTATCACACACTCCAAAAGGGGCATAAGCTTGTGAGTTCAATGGGTAGCGGGGGGAAAGTGGATCCTACCCAAATTAAAATAGCCGATTTTTCTGAAACTCGTATTTGCCCTCTGGCACGCATTCTTCGCAAACGGTTGCATCGATTTGGTATTAAGGGAGGGTTTAACGTAGTTTTCTCTACCGAAGAGGTTCCTGAGCACGCTATGGTTCCTTGCGACGATGAGCCAAACAAGAAAACAACCATTGGCACCGTGTCGTATATCCCTCCAATATTTGGATGTATGATGGCATCGGTGGTGGTGAGGGATTTGATAAAATAAATTATCGCACCCTTAACTAGTTGTTTTTTATATAGAGGACTTCTAAAAAAACTAACCCTGCCAAAAATTTAATTCTGACAGGGTTAGCAAATTACTTTTCAAATTCTTATTCTTTTAACCATTTATCGAGCCATCCTTTAAACTCCCTTTGCCAAAGAATTCCATTCTGGGGTTTTAGTACCCAGTGGTTTTCATCGGGGAAGAAAAGGAATTTGCTTGGTATACCTAGCATTTGAGCCGAATTAAATGCTGCCATACCTTGGGGGTAAGGGATACGGAAATCTTTTCCTCCGTGTATTACAAGGATAGGTGTATCCCAATTTTTCACAAAATTATGGGCGCTCTGCTTGTAGCTATTTACTGCAACCTTATTATCGGTTTCCCAAGGCGCTCCGCCCATTTCCCAATCGTCAAAAAACATCTCCTCGGTGGTCATATATTCCATATCGGAGTTAAATACGCCGCAGTGTGCTATGAATGCTTTGAAACGTTTATTGTGGTTGCCTGCCAGCCAAAATACGGTGTAACCACCATAGCTAGCGCCTATTGCGCCTAGGCGATTCTCATCAACCCAAGGCTCTTGCTTAACCTCATCTATGGCAGCTAGTAGGTCGCGCATTTCTTGTCCGCCGTGGTCCTTGCTAATTTCATCGGTCCATTTTTGCCCGAATGTTAGCGAGCCTCTACGTGCTGGTGCAACAACTACGTATCCGTTTGATGCCATAATGGAGAAGTTCCAGCGGTAGCTCCAAAACTGGCTAACCGGACTTTGTGGGCCGCCCTCACAGTAGAGTATTGCTGGGTATTTTTTTGTTTTATCGAAATTTGGGGGAAGAATAACCCACGTATGTACCATTTTGCCGTCGCTCGATTTAATCCAGCGGCGCTCAACGGTGGGCATAGTTAGCTGGTCAAGTATATTCTTATTTATGAATGATATTTGCTCCTGCTCGCCATTCTCGGGGTTTATGCTGAATATTTCGGCTGGCGAGGTCATTGACACCTTATTTCCGATTAGCTTACTGCCAGCAAAGGCAACCGAGTGGTAATCGTGAATGCCTTCGGTTATTGCCTTAACTTCTTTCGATTCAATATTCAACTTGTAAATTTGATGCGTGCCTTCAACGCCTGCTACAAAGTAAATGAATTTACCATCGGCAGACCATTTCATATCAGAAGGAGAATAATCGAAATCGGCTGTTAAGTATGTTTTCTCGCCCGATTTTATGTCCATCAAAAACAAACGCTCCTTGTCGGCTTCGAAACCAGCGCGCTCCATCGATAGCCAAATCATTTTTCCGGCATCGGGTGCAAAAACAGGCTGTTTATCGTACCCCATCATCCCTTGGGTAAGATTTGTGGTTTCGCCTGTTTCAAGTTTGTAAAGGTAAATATCGGAGTTTGTGCTAAATGCGTACTCCTTACCAACTAGCTTTTTGCAGGTGTAGGCAATGCCTTTTCCGTGGGTAGTCCACGATATTTCTTCCATCCCTCCAAATGGTTTTAGCGGAGTATCATATCGCTCATTGGGCATAATATCCTTTGCATTAAGCACTTTATTGCCTGTAAAATCGGCAACAAAAATATGACTGTAGTAGCCATCTTCCCAAGTATCCCAGTGGCGGTACATCAGGTCTTCGTACATTAAGCCACTCGATTTTGGTAGGTCTGGATAGATGTCGGCAACCACATCATCAACTTTAACTTCGCTGATAAAAAGGATTTTATCGCCTTTTGGCGAAATGGAGAACCCGTTAATATCACTCTCGAAATTAGAGATTTTCTTTGGGTTTGTGCCATCGGGATTAATGGTCCATATTTGGGCTGTTTCGCCCTCGGTGGATATGTATGAAAGCGAACCATCGTTAACCCACACAATATTAAACTCGCTGGCGCTGGTTGTTGTAATTTGCTTGTTATTTGTGCCATCGGCATTCATTACAAACAGCTCGCTGTTACTTCTATTTTGCTCAATAGAGTAGTACGAAACAGTGTAAGCAACCTTTTCGCCATTGGGCGATACAGCTACCTCGCCTAGTCGGCCAAACGACCAGAGTACTTCGGGCGTTAATATTCCGTTTTCGACCTTAATATTGGTTGGACCAATAACAGGTTCGGTTGGTTGCTGGCTTTTGTTACACGAAATAACAACAAGCGCTAGCATAATCAACCATATACTATTCCTTTTCATAATTAATATAATTTTAAATTTTGATAAAGGTATAAATACTAAAGGCAACAATCAATGCGTGTTGTCAGTTTTTTACTAGGGTTTAGGTATTGGCTTTGTAGTAAGCTACCAAATTTTATGTTGCGTAGAACTCTAAAAAAGTGCTCGTACCTGCATTGAGCCGCTATGTACTATGCCGCCACTGTTTAAGTATCTGCCATTATAGCCTAGCTCTAGTTCAAAAAATTTCGATAGCCTTTTACGTGCCGATATTTCCCAAACTATATTTTTTCCCGATTGTAGCCCCTTCATCATTTCGTAGGCTACAGCGGTTTGTTGGGTTCCAACAAAATTGTTTGCAACGTACGAACAGGTTAACATAATACTGCCTTGGGCAGCAAAGGCAAGGTTCGTTTTTATTGATATTAGGTGCGATTTAAGCTGCTCATCGCCTTGCGTGTTAGCCAGCTTGGCAGCCTTATAAATGGCCTCAACGGAATGCTGCCTAAGGCTAACATACTTAATGCTTTGCTGGGCTGTTCGACCAGTAATTGTATAATTTCGAGTTGAAAAATATTCCGACAGGGCGTTTTTATTGTACTCTTCCGCTTCGGTACGGGAGGTTATTTTAGCCACAGGCATAAACCACAGAATAACCCTGTGCGATTGCAATTGCTTTTGCTCAAAGCCATTTGCAAGTATTGCCTTGCTTTCGCCCTTTATGTATATGTACTCGGCTCCAAACTTTTGGTTAAGCCTATTGAATGCAATAGAGTTTAAAATATTACTATTTAAATTTACTATTTGCGAATCGGCAGGGTTAGATACTATTGGATTTGCTGATTCCCAGAAATCTGTAAGCCTATTTTTTTGTTGGGCTCTAAAGGATGTTTGATTGCTAAGTTTTGAAAATAGGCCAGGTATGCCCTTGGTGTTTTTAATGATAGCGCTCGGATTTAGGTTGCTTCTGAGGGTAAGCGCATTGTTGCGAACGTTTATTTGTTTGGCTCCCGGTATGTTAATTCGAATATAGCGAGCTTCGTCGGGGAAGTTGGCTATTTCAAATTCGGCAATTTCCATTATACCATTGTTGTTATAGTCTACCCAAGTGTAAACTCCTTGTCCAGCGGGCACTTCAAAAAAGTAGTATTCCATATCGGGTTCTAAACCCGAGCCTAGCTCGTAGCTGGCTGCAACGTTCCATAATCCTTTAAAAAGTTTGTTCGAGTATTCGGTTCGAGCCAGCGCAGTTTTCTCTTCGTTACCCGATTGGGGAAATACGTTGGTGTTTGGAGTAAAAACCCGATAGCCTATTAATGATGAAATAGTTCCGGCTTTGTTGCTATTGCCCTTTGCGCTTACCGAGGCTTCGTGTGATGAGCCAAAAAGGTTAAACTGATTGTTGTTTGGCTTGTAATCGTTACGAAAAATATACTGTATGTTGGCACTGGCAGGCAGCGTATCGGGGGTTGAAACCGAAGCTTTTATATGATACCAGCTAAAACTCCTGTCTAGCAGATTGTTGATTACCACTGAGCTGGCCATATTATTCTCCATTTCGGCCTGTACAAGCATATTTATAAAACCTTGCGCACGGGTAAGTCCTACTTTTGCCTTGAGAAATTCCACATTTTTTGAAGTATCCGAAGCCGATACCATTGAAGCGTTCCAACTTGCGTTTAGTAGCTTGGTGTTTTTCCAGCCGGTTAGTCCTAATTTGCTGCCGCTATACCACGACCCAATATTTAATTTTTCACCCGTAACCTTTGCATATAGAACTTTAGGCTTGCTAACCTCAGTCCAAGCCGAGATTAACTGCTCGTTGGCACCCGATAGCAAGGACTCAATGCTCCAATCGCGTTCAAATTCAACAGGTTTAAATCTATCAACACCCTGAAAGCCCTTTGTGGTTTTCATTATATTGCCTCCAACACCAAATTTTAAATCTCTTTTTGTTGGTGTAAAATGATGTGCAGCAGCTACCTGAATGCCGTGACCCACATTGTCGTTAGAATTGAGTGACGAGAAGGTGTTTAAATCGGTGTTGCTTAGCGCATAGCTAGCATCAATGTACGATTCGTTGGTCCATTTATGGCCTATTGATGCTTGTACCATCTGTTTCTTTTTAGGGGCAACCAGCCTTCTAAAAGGCTCGTAACTACCCTGAGGGGTTCCGTTTTGAGGAGAAACCCAGCGATACACCCTGCCGTTGGCAGTACCAAAGTCGGGTACGTAATTACCTTTCCCTTGCCCTACAAACGAGAAGTACACTTTGTGAATTGCATTTGCTGGATTGGTTGAGTATTTAAAAACCGAATGCGTTTTACCATTAATTGTGGTATCAATTTTTTGGTAAAGTATTAGCTCGGAGTCGAAGCTAACGGTATCTACCTGAGCAATGTATGCTTCGGATAGGTTGTCGCCTATGGAGGCGAGGTGTTCTATTTGCTCACTGTTCAAGTCTTGGTTTATGGGTTGGTTTCGGCTGTCGTGCTCCGAAAATACGTCAAGCCCCCAAGTTAATCCTTTCTTCTTGTTATAAACGCTTGCGTAGGTTGTAAATCTGGTGTAGCTTCGTTCGGAGTATTCGAATTCAACCTGAATTCTACTATTTCGGTTTATGGGCATTTTTTGTGTAAACGTAACCTCGGCAGCGTTATAGTCGATAGTGTAGTGTTGGTCATCGCCACGTATTAGTAATTCACCATTAACATACACGTTTTCCGACCCCGATAGTACAATTATGTACTGTTCGTCGTTTTCGCCGTGCAAGCGGTATGGCCCTTGGTTGCCTTCGTTTCCTTGTAGCTGGTTTCGTGCAAATTTCCCTTTGGGCACCGATAGGGCAGTGGTAACTGTTAGTGTATCTTTTGGGGTTGAAAAATTTCCGCTATAAGCCAAGCCTTGAACGTTTCTAGTAAACGCAAGCAGCTTATTCTCTTTACCGCTGTGCAGGTCAATATCCCCCGCCTGCACCGAAAAGTTTTTCCGATGAACATTAATAAAAATCCGTTCAAACTCATCCAGCTGCCTAGTAGTGCCCTCGGGCTGAAGAGGGATTGCTTTATCGGAAATGGCGCCTTCAACCATAAAGTCATTTCCCAAATCGCCCTGAAAGGTAAGGTTCATACTCGAGTTAACCGAAAGGTTCTGGCTGTTGCCAAAACGGATGCCTCGCATAATGGAACCCTGTGTTTGTATTTGGTCGTCCCAATCGGTATTCTGTGGGTTTTTAAAGCTATGCCGAGGTATATTTCTGCCCATTAGGCTGTCGGGTGATAGGTGCTGCTCGTAGTTTCGCTTGTAGTATGTTTTATCGAAAAGCATAGGAAAAACTCTATACTCAATGGTTAGAGAGGTATGCGTTTCTTTTAGCTTTTTACTCGGATAGAAAAGCGATTTGCCATAGTTAACGGTATATAGATTGGGATTAATTTTGTTTTTAAGGCTATCAAAAGCAATAAAACTACTGGGTATTATGCTTAGAGAATCAAGCAGCACGCTGTCCGCAGTAATATTAATAGTTCGATTACGTATATTGTTGAGTTCTTGTCCCTGTAAACCAAGAAATATTGATACAAAAACAGTAAGTATGCTAATTCGCTTTACCAAAATCTACTATGTTTAAAGGCAACTATATTTAAGAAACGAATAAACATCAAAATTAGCGTAATACAAGCACAATGATTGTGTTGAAAGGCACAAAAAAATATTGTTGATAAGTCAACCGAGAAAACCGACCATCTTTTTGTACCTTTACAAGTTGAATAGAAAAGAGTAAAATTAGGTAATATACAATGATTGACCAGCTTACAGTAGATAGGATTATTTCGGCAGCCGATGCGGTGGAGGTAATAAGGGAGTTTGTATCGCTAAAAAAGCGAGGGGTCAATTACATTGGGCTTTGTCCTTTTCATAACGAGAAAACGCCCTCGTTTACGGTAAGCCCGGCAAAAGGGATATATAAGTGCTTTGGATGCGGAAAGGGAGGTAATTCCGTGAACTTTATAATGGAGCACGAACAAATGACCTATGTTGAAGCGCTAAAATACCTTGCAAAAAAATATAATATTGAGGTTGAGGAGAAGGAGCTAACCGTTGAAGAGATAAAGCAACGGACTGAGCGCGATAGCCTTATGGTTGTTACCGCTTGGGCTCAGGGTTATTTTACAAATAATTTGCAAAAGCATAGCGAGGGAAAAAGTATTGGGCTCAGCTATTTTCGCGAGCGTGGGTTTAGAGACGATATTATTGAGAAGTTTCAGCTAGGTTATGGCCTCGAACAGCGAGACGCCCTAACGGTTGAAGCATTAAAACAAGGGTATAGGCAAGAGTACCTAGTAAAAACAGGACTAAGCATAGCCCGTAACGATGGGTCGGCTTTTGATAGGTTTTACGGGCGGGTAATTTTTCCAATCCACTCTATGAGTGGGCGAGTTACTGCTTTTGGTGGTCGAATTATGAAAACCGATGCCAAGGCGGCTAAGTATTTGAATAGCCCCGAAAGTGATATTTACCACAAAAGCAACGTGTTATATGGTATCTTCTTTGCAAAAAAGGCCATTACGCAGCAGGATAAATGCTTTTTGGTAGAAGGGTATACCGATGTGTTATCAATGCATCAGGCTGGAATAGAGAACGTTGTGGCAAGTTCTGGCACAGCATTAACCCCCGACCAAATAAGGCTAATAAAACGATTTACTCCCAACATAACTGTACTGTACGATGGCGACCCTGCTGGCATCAAAGCTTCGCTTCGGGGTATTGATTTAATTCTTGAAGAAGGACTTAACGTAAAGGTTGTTTTGCTGCCCGAAGGCCACGACCCCGACAGCTACGCAAAAAGCCATAGCGCAACCCAAGTGCTTAGTTTTATTGAGAATAATGAGGCCGATTTTATAAACTTTAAAGCTAGCCTGCTGCTTAAAGATGCGCAAAACGACCCCATAAAAAGGGCCAACCTAATACGCGATATTGTTAATTCTATCTCATCAATTCCCGAGAGCATTACTCGTTCGGTTTACATTAGGGAATGTAGTCGAATTCTTGATATTGACGAAACCGTACTTTATGCCGAGGTAGGTAAGTTTCGCAGGGCTAGGGTTGAGAAAGTTTTGGGTAAATCTCAAGCGGACTACACTACCCAACCTCAAGTTATGGCAAAGGAAACGCCCACGCTGCCTAGCTTTGTTGAGAATGTTTTTTGTGAGGAACAGGAGAAGGAGATACTTTACTACCTACTAAAATTTGGACAAAAAGTGTTTTTCGAGATACCACCCCCTGATGATGCCGAAGAGGAGCTGGAGACCAAACAGGTTACCGTAGGCGAACACATTATATCGGAGATTTTAAATGATGACCTTGAGTTCAAAAACTTAGTATATAAGAAGCTTTTCGATGAGTATAAACGACTTATGGAGCTGAGAAAGGATATGGATGAGCGCACTTTTACAGATCATCCCGACTATGAAATTAGCCAACTTGCTGTTAATCTGCTTACCAACCAGCATAGGCTTAGCAAAATTTGGAATAAGCATCAAGCTATGCCCATTGATGAGGATCAGTCGCTACACGACTCAATCCCCAAATCGATACTGGTTTACAAAAGTAAAATTATACAAATGGTAATGGGAGTACTGCACGAAGACCTTCGAAAGTTAAACCCAAAGGATCAAATTGACGAAGTAAACCAGCTGTTAGTTCGAATTATGACCATAAATAACCTTAAGACCCAAATTTCAAAAGAATTGGATCGAATAGTCCTATAGTAATTCCGTTTCAGCTGCCCAATAAAAATGATAATTTTAGTACTCAAAGCTTTTACCTGAATAGTAAATCTGATAAAGGAGCATTTATTCAAAATTTTATAGCAAACTAAAGCCGTTGGACTATAAAAGTGTATTCATTTATTTCCCAGATACCAGTGAATAAAACTTAAGTTGTATAGAGTTTTGTTAGATAAAATTGAAATATGATAAAAATATATTCTCTATAAGTTGCCAAACTATTGAGAAATTTCATAAATTAGCACGATAATTTTTATCCTGAAATTAATAACTTAAAAACATAGGTAAAATGAAAAAGAAATACAATAGGCTACACATAGTTAAAGGGTTACTCCTTTTTACAAGTTTCGCATTACTGTTTGCAGCAGTTAGCTGTGGTGGCGGAGCGAAGCAGGCCGAAAATGGTCAGGCTGTTGAATCAAAAGAAGAAGCATTTAAAAGTGCCACAAAATACCCAATACCAACCGCATTTGAGGTTGTTAAACTTTTAAATAAAGCAGGAGCAAGCTATATTTTGAGTATAAACAATCCGATTGAGAATGTTGATAAATATTTTACCGAGAAGAGCAAAGCTTTAAACCTTGGTGTATATGGTGTTAACCTTAGCTATGCCAGTACTTACCAAATGAAGCAGGAAACAATGAACTATCTCAATGTATCTAAGAAGTTAATTGAAGAACTTCAGATAACCTCTGCGTTTAATAAAGATTTTGCCGAAAAAGTTGAGGCGAATCTAGACAACAAGGATGAACTTATTCAAATTATAACCGACTCGTTTTATGACACTTACGAGTTTTTGTTAAACGAAGGAAAAGACAACGTTTCGCTTTTGGTTATGGCTGGTAGCTGGGTTGAAGGCCTTTATCTTACTACACAAATTGCAGTGGTAAGCGATAATAACGAGGATTTTCTTAAAGTTATTGCAAACCAGAAAGAGCCCTTAACCAAACTTTACGAGCTAATGGAATTAGCTGCAGATGATAAGGCTATTGCTGAAATTATGGTTACTCTTCAGCCACTTAAAGATATTTTCGACGAAGTTGACGCTGAAAATATTACCGACACTCAATTTGAGAGTATTGAAGATAAGGTGAATGAGGTTCGTGCGCAAATAATAGGGTAATTTGATTCTGAATAAATCTTAAAAGCCTGCAATTGCAGGCTTTTTTTGTAAATTGCAAAGCAAAACAAATATGCTATACTCTAGTTGGGCTATATTCCGCTCCTTGCATTTAAAAATTATACAGACCGGTACATTAACAGGTTCAGGTTCGATACCGATACAAAATCTCATTTTATAGTCAGACATCAATATAATTATTAAATTTAAGTCACTTGACGCATCCCTACGCAAGAAAGTA
>Ga0265293_10007077_pt1 | contig 17503 bp, 12 predicted proteins | sample Munlanlewell138R_FD_192505 | JGI IMG/M metagenome (GOLD analysis project Ga0265293, IMG submission 192505) | Leachate microbial communities from a municipal landfill in Southern Ontario, Canada - Leachate well 138R | ecosystem: Engineered > Solid waste > Landfill > Unclassified | place: Canada...
CAGTCGCTGCCGGAGGTGAACATCACGTTCCGCGAGGTCGACAACCCGACCCACGTGACGCTGATGTCGGACCGGAACTTCGACACGATGATCGGGTTCCTGTGGGGCCCGCCGGGGTACTCCATGGACCAGTGGATCTACCCCTTCTACCACTCCACGGGCAGCCTGAACTATGGGTCGGTGAACGATCCGGAGCTGGACGACCTGCTGGTCAAGCAGCGGGCCTCGAGCAACCCGGATGAGCAGAAGGATCTGTGGACGCAGGTCTACGACCGCATCCACGACAAGGTGTACCAGGCGTGGTTCCCGGAAGCGCAGAACCGCTCCGTCTGGCACAACTACTTCCTCAACATGCGTGAGCACGGCTGGATCGGTTCGTACACCTGCTACGCCGCCGACCAGGCCCGCGCGATGTGGATCGACGACGGCTCGCCGTGGGCGGACCGCTGACGATCGAGGCGTAACAGCCCGTCGAGGGCGCCCTCGGGCGTCCACGATGGACAGGAGGACCCGGCCTTATGGCCGGGTCCTCTGTTGTTCGAAGCGCCGCTGACGCCGGGATTACCGCTGTGATGCCTACAACAAGCGTTGTGCGCTCGCGTACCCTCCCGATGTCTCCCGAAGTCTCTCATCACCACCGATATGCGTATTGTGATGGCTCGTCCTGCTCTCTATCGTCCCATGTCCAAGGCGGCCTCATGGCTGCCAGGAGGGGACTCCGGAGGGGAGTACGCATGGATTCCAATTATTGGACCCGTTCGCCCTTGGGCCGGCGGGCTGTCTTGCGTGGCGCGAGCCTCGGCGTTGCCGGACTCGCGGGCGCAGCGCTCATCGGTTGTGGGGGTGATGACGACGACGGAGGGGCCGACAGCACGCCGTCGACCGGCGGCCAGGTGGGCGCCCAGCTCACCGCCACCGCCGTCGGCACAGCCGGCGCGGGCAGCACGCCGGTGCCGGCGGACCAGGTGCGGGCTGTGCCCGGCCTGTACACCGGCCCGCTGGGCCCGACGCCAGCCGAGCTGAACCCGGGCGTGAACGCGAAGCGTGGCGGCATCAGCAAGCAGCTGTACCTGGACCCGCCGCGCATGGACCTGGCCCGGACGCTGTCCTGCACGATCTTCACCACGCTCGCGCACACCTCGAACCGCCTCACCCGCGGCAAGGTGGGGCCGACGGCCGACCCGTTCCGGGTCGACCTGGAGCCGGACCTCGCCGAGTCGTGGGAGGTGTCCGAGGGCGGCTCGAAGCACACGTTCAAGCTGCGGCAGGGCGCCAAGTTCCACAACAAGGCCCCGGTCAACGGCCGCGAGTTCACCTCGCAGGACGTCGTGAAGACCGTCGAGATGTACTCGGCGGGCTCGCAGGCGGACGTCTTCTCGATGGTGGACAGCATCGAGGCCCCGGACGACTACACGGTGGTCTTCAACCTCGACCAGCCGCTGGCCGACTTCCCGCTCTCCGTGGGCGCCTGGTCGTTCATCTACCCCGTCGAGCTGATCGACGACGAGGAGATGCGTCAGCAGGTCGCGATCGGTACCGGTCCGTTCGTGCAGGAGCAGTGGATCCAGAAGGAGCGCTCCACGTTCTCGGCCAACCCGGACTACTGGGAGGTCGACAACGCGGGCAACAAGCTGCCGTACATGGACGGCGTGGAGCTCTTCGTCCAGAGCGACGAGAACGCTCAGCGTGCGGGCTTCGCGACGGACAACTACGGCTGGATCAGTGGTCGTGACCAGGACGACCTGGAAGCGCTGTACGCCGCGAACAGCGACACGATGGTGGGTGAGACGTTCCCGATCTCTCGAGGCGCGAACGTCAACGGGTTCCAGTTCCAGATGACGAACCCGGTCTACCAGGACGACCGCGTCCGGCAGGCGATCTCCCTCGCCATGGACCGCAACGAGTACGACCTGGCCCGCAACGGCGGTGACAACCAGAACCCGGAGGGCGCGTACTCGAACAGCCCGATGCCGTGGCCGCTGCTGTTCGATGGCTATCCGACCGCTGCCGTGCAGGGGCCGTGGTACCAGTTCAACGCCGCGGAAGCGTCCAAGATGATGCAGGCCGCCGGTTACACGACCGACAACCAGCTGGTCGCGGAGATGCCGTCGTTCTACTACCGGACGGAGCTGGCGCAGCTGGTGGTGCCGGGCATCAACCAGAACCTGCCGGAGGTGAACATCACGTTCCGCGAGGTCGACAACCCGACCCACGTGACGCTGATGTCAGACCGGAACTTCGACACGATGATCGGGTTCCTGTGGGGGCCGCCGGGCTACTCGATGGACCAGTGGATCTTCCCCTTCTACCACTCGGAGGGGAGCCTGAACTACGGGTCGGTGAACGACCCAGACCTGGACGATCTCCTGGTGAAGCAGCGGGCGGCGACGAACGCCGACGAGCAGAAGACCCTGTGGACGCAGATCTACGACCGCATCCACGACAAGGTGTACCAGGCGTGGTTTCCGGAGGCGCAGAACCGCTCCGTCTGGCACAACTACTTCCTCAACATGCGTGAGCATGGCTGGATCGGGTCGTACACCTGCTACGCGGGTGACCAGGCCCGCGCGATGTGGATCGACGACGGCTCGCCGTGGGCGAACCGCTAGCACTCCACGAGGAGTAACAGCCCATCGAGGGCGCCCTCGGGCATCCTCGGGGGACGAGAGGACCCGGCCGCAAGGCCGGGTCCTCTGCGTGTTGTCCTCTGCGTGTTGTCCTCTGCGTGTTGTCCGCTGCGTGATCGGGGTATTCGGGCGCTCCGAGGGCTAGCTCGGCGCCACGCTCGAGCCGTCTGATCGTGCGAATTGTCTCGTTATGATTTACAGAATGATCTCTGTTCTGAGCGAAGACTGAGCAACACGAAGTCTTCCACGGCATCTAGCGGCTGTGAATGTCCCACATCACTCGTACCCACTCGTCTCACAGCGTGAGAACTCTCGCAATCGTGTGAGAATCATGGTTGTAATGCATTACGACAGAAGTTATCGTTCCGCGCGGCACAAGCGTCTGCTTGCGCCAGGGGGAACCATCGGAGGGAGTTGGGATGGAATCCACGTATTGGGGTCGGCGCGTGGGCCGACGCGGGGTGCTCCGCGGTGCGGGCCTCGGCGTTGCCGGCCTCGCCGGCGCAGCCCTGATCGGGTGCGGTGGCGATGACGATGGTGGCGGCACCACCAGTGGCGGCAACACCGGCGCACAGCTGACCGCGACCGCGGTCGGGACGACGCAGGACGCGAACGCGACGCCGGTCCCCGCGGACCAGGTACGTCTCGCCCCGGGCATCTACCAGGGCCCGCTTCCACCGTCCGCGGCGGAGTTGAACCCCGGTGTCAACGCCGTCTACGGCGGCGTGTCGAAGATGGTCTACCTGGACCCCCCGCGCATGGACCTGGCGCGGACGCTGTCCTGCACCATCTACACCACGCTGGCGCACACCAACAACATGCTCACCCGCGCAAAGCTCGGCCCGCTGGCCGACCCGTTCCGCGTGGAGATCGAGCCTGACCTCGCCGAGTCGTGGGAGGTCTCCGAGGGCGGCACGAAGCACACCTTCAACCTGCGCCAGGGCGTGAAGTTCCACAACAAGGCCCCGACCAACGGCCGGGAGTTCACCGCTCAGGACGTCGTCAAGACGGTGGAGATGTACTCGGCCGGTTCGCAGGCCGACGTGTTCTCCATGGTCGAGAGCATGGAGACGCCGGACGACTACACCGTCGTCTTCAACCTGGACCAGCCCCTGAACGACTTCCCGCTGAACGTGGCGGCGTGGTCGTACATCTACCCGGTCGAACTCGTCGACGACGAGGACCTGCGTCAGCAGGTCGCGGTCGGTACGGGCCCGTTCACCCAGGAGGAGTGGACCCAGAAGGAGCGCTCCGTCTTCGCACGGAACCCTGACTACTGGGAGAAGGACGCGGCAGGCAACCAGCTGCCGTACCTGGACGGCGTGGAGACCTACGTCCAGAGCGACCTGAACGCCCATCAGGCGGGTCTGCTCACGGACAACTACGGCCACTTCGCCGCCCCCACGGACGACGTGCTTGACCTCCTCGTGCGGGAGAGCCCGGACACCATCGTCGCGGGCGTGTTCCCGATCTCGCGTGGCGCGAACATCAACGGGTTCCAGTTCCAGCTGAAGAACCCGACGTACCAGGACGACCGCGTGCGTCGCGCCTGGGCGTTGGCGCTGGACGCGAACGAGTACGACCTCGCTCGTGGTGGTGACAACGCAAACCCGGAGGGCGCCTACTCCAACGGCCCGATGCCGTGGCCGCTGCTGTACGACGCATACCCCACGGCCGCCGCGAACGGCCAGTGGTACCAGACGTTCGACCCCGCCGAAGCGTCCAAGCTGATGCAGGCGGCCGGCTTCACCGCCGACAACCCGCTCGTGACGGAAGTGCAGGCCTGGTACAACCGGGTGGAGCTCTCGCAGCTGATCCTGCCGGCCATCAACCAGAACCTGCCGGAGGTGAACATCACGTTCCGCGAGGTGGACAACCCCACCTTCGTGACGCTGATGTCGGACCGGAACTTCGAGTCCGCGACCGGCTTCCTCTGGGGGCCGCCGGGGTACTCGATGGACCAGTGGATCTACCCCTTCTACCACTCGGAGGGGAGCCTCAACTACGGATCGATCGTGGACCCGGACCTGGACGACATGCTAGTGAAGCAGCGTGCGGAGTCCAACGCGGACGCCCAGAAGGAAGTCTGGCAGCAGATCTGGGACCGCATCCACGACAAGCTCTACCAGGTGTGGATGCCGGAGCGGCTGAACCGCGCCGTGCACAACAACTACATCCTGAACTACCGGACCCACGGCTGGGTGGGCACGTACACGTGCTACTCCGGTGCGCAGGGCCGGTCGATCTGGCTCGACGGCGGGAAGTGGGCGTCGTAGCCGCCTGACCGTCGCGGTTCGCCCGCTCGCGGGGCGGGCCACAGCACTCTCGGACCCTCGTCACGCCTCCTCCTCGAGGCGTGACGAGGGCCGTTGCAGCCGTTGCTGCCCCTCCGACCCGGCCGTCGCCAGACGGCCGGGTTCCATTTGCTTCACGGAACCTGAATAAAAGGACGTTCTGCGGCGTCGTGGCCCCTCTGCGACGGCCGACGAGGCACACGTCCCTGCGAGCGCATTGTTATCGCTGTGATAACACGCGGATTCTCGCTCACACACACGTAAACCACGATTGTAATTTAGTTAAGGTGATCGGTATCTTTCCCGCCAAGGCAGCCGCCGGCTGCCAGGAGGGGATCCCGGAGGGGACAGAAACGTATGGAGACCACCTATTGGAGCCGCCGTGCGAGCCGGCGCGGAGTCCTGCGTGGGGCAGGCCTCGGCGTTGCGGGACTCGCAGGCGCAGCCCTGATCGGCTGCGGTGGCGGCGATGAGGAAGAGCCGGAAGGCACTGCCGGGTCAGGCGTGCAGGTCGGCCAGCAGCTGACGGCCACGGCCGCCTCCACGGAGTCGGCGGGCACCACCCCCGTCCCCGCGGACCAGGTGCGCGTGGTCCCCGGTGTGTACGACGGTCCGGTGCCGCCGTCCGCCGCGGAGCTCAACCCGGGCGTGAACGCCAAGATGGGCGGCACGCTGAAGGTGCTGTACCTGGACCCGCCGCGCATGGACCTGGCGCGGACGCTGTCGTGCACGATCTACAACACCCTGTCGCATACCTCGAACAAGCTGACCCGAGGTATCACAGGCGCGCTGGCGGACCCGTTCCGCGTGGACATCGAGCCGGACCTGGCCGAGTCCTGGGAGATGTCCGAGGACGGGACGAAGCACACCTTCAACCTGCGGAAGGGCGCGAAGTTCCACAACAAGGCTCCGGTCAACGGCCGTGAGTTCACCGCGCAAGACGCGTTGAAGACCGTCGAGATGTACTCGGCGGGCTCGCAGGCGGACGTGTTCTCCATGGTGGAGAGCATGGAGACGCCGGACGACTACACGCTCGTCTTCAACCTGAACCAGCCACTGGCTGACTTCCCGACCTCGATCGGTGCGTGGTCCTACATCTACCCGGCCGAGCTCGTGGACGACGACGAGCTGCGGCAGCAGGTCGCGATCGGCACGGGGCCGTTCACGCAGGAGGAGTGGACCCAGAAGGAGCGGTCCGTCTTCCACAAGAACCCGGACTACTGGGAGGAAGACAACGCCGGCAACAAGCTGCCGTACGTCGACGTCGTGGAGACGTACGTCCAGAGCGACACGAACGCGGCCCGCGCCGGGTTCGCGACGCACAACTACGGCTACTACACCGCCCGTGACCAGGCCGACCTGGAAGCCCTGTTCGAGGAGAACCAGGAGACGATGGTCGGGTACCGGTACCCGATCGCGCGTGGTGCGAACGTTAACGGGTTCCAGTTCCAGATGACCAACCCGGTCTACCAGGACGACCGCGTGCGGCAGGGTATCTCCAAGGCCTTCGACCGCAACGAGTACGACCTGGCCCGCAACGGCGGCGACAACCAGAACCCGGAGGGCGCGTACTCCAACGGCCCGATGCCCTGGCCGCTGATGTTCGACGCCTACCCGACCGCTGCGACGCAGGGGCCGTGGTACCAGTTCGACCCCGCCGAGGCCTCCAAGATGCTCCAGGCTGCCGGGTACACGGCGGACTCCCCGCTGGTCGCGGAGATGCCGTCGTACTACTACCGGACGGAACTGGCGCAGCTGGTGGTCCCGGGGATCAACCAGAACCTGCCGGAGGTGAACATCACGTTCCGCGAGGTCGACAACCCGACCCATGTGACGCTGATGTCGGACCGGAACTTCGACACGATGATCGGGTTCCTGTGGGGTCCTCCGGGGTACTCGATGGACCAGTGGATCTTCCCCTTCTACCACTCGGAGGGGAGCCTGAACTACGGCTCGGTGAACGACGCGGACCTGGACGACCTGCTGGTGAAGCAGCGGGCGGAGAGCAACGCGGACGCTCAGAAGGAGCTGTGGATCCAGATCTACAACCGCATCCACGACAAGGTGTACCAGGCGTGGTTCCCGGAGCCGCAGGGGCGGCCCGCGTACCACAACTACATCCTCAACTACCGCAGCCACGGTTGGATGGGGAACTACACCTGCTACTCGAGCGACCAGAGCAAGGCCATGTGGCTTGACGACGGCGCTCCCACGAGGAGCTAACCAGCCAGCGTATGCAGTGGAGGCACGTCCCCCCGACGGACGTGCCTCCCAACCCCTCCGAAGCGGACCCGGTCGGACGTCGGACGGCCGGGTCCGCTTGCGTCCATCGCACTTCCGGGGTGCGCGATCGTCTGACGCGGCGAGTCTCCGGCTTGGAGACCTCTGTGGATGGGCCGTGGAGGAGTGACGCGGGTACGGGCGTCCCGTAAGGGGGGCGCTCCTACAATCGAACCTGTGACCGCTTCACTGAATGACATCCTGAACGAGGCCCAACGCCGCGCTGTCGAGACGCCGGGCGGGCCGCTGATGATCCTCGCGGGCCCTGGCTCCGGAAAGACGCGAGTGATCGCGCACCGCATCGCGTACCTCGTGCGTGACCTGCGCGTGCCGCCGTGGCGGATCCTCGCCGTCACCTTCACCAACAAGGCCGCCCGGGAGATGCGCGAGCGCGTCGAGGGCCTCCTGGGCCCCGAGGCGAGCGACCTCTCGATGGGGACGTTCCACTCGATCTGCGCGCGTATCCTGCGCCGCGACGGCGAGGCGATCGGCCTGCCTCGCGACTTCGCGATCTACGACACGGACGATCAGGCCTCGCTCATCCGGAGCATCGAGTCCGAGTTGAGCATCGACCAGAAGCGCTTCCAGCCTCGGGCCGTGCTTTCCGCGATCTCCTCCGCGAAGAACGAGCGGCGTGACGCCGCGGCGTTCCACCGGCAGGCGGACAACTACTTCGAGGAAGTCGTGGGGCGCATCTTCGAGCGCTACCAGGACGCCCTCCGGCGCTCCGGCGCCGTGGACTTCGACGACCTCCTCGGCCGCACGCTCGACCTGTTCGAGACGCATCCCGAGGTCCAGCAGCGGTACGCCGACCGCTACCTGCACACGCTGATCGACGAGTTCCAGGACACGAACCTCGTGCAGTACGAGCTGTCCCGGCAGCTCTCCAATGTCCACCGCAACCTCACCGTGGTGGGCGACCCGGACCAGTCGATCTACTCGTGGCGCGCGGCGGACATCCGCAACCTGCTCGACTTCGAACGCGACTTCCCAGATGCGACCACCGTGCTCCTCGAGCAGAACTACCGCTCGACGGGCCACATCCTGAAGTCGGCGCACGCTGTCATCGCGAAGGCGGACGGCCGCCCGGCGAAGTCACTCTGGACCGAGAACGACGAGGGCGAACCGGTCATCGAGTACGAAGCGGACTACGGCGAGGAGGAGGGGAACTTCATCTCCTCCGAGATCCGTCGCCTGATCCGCCAGCACGACTACCAGCCCGCCGACTTCGCTGTCATGTACCGCACGAACGCGCAGTCCCGCGGCATCGAGGAGGCATTCATCTCCTCCGGCGTCCGCTACCGCATCGTGGGGGGCACGAGGTTCTACGATCGCCGCGAGATCCGCGACCTGATCGCGTACCTGCGGCTGGTGCACAACGAGTTCGACACCGTCGCCTTCGAGCGCATCGTGAACGTGCCCACCCGTGGCATCGGCACGAAGACCGTCGCTGACCTCCTGGTTGCCGCGGTGGAGCTGGGCGTCTCGCCGATCGCGATCGGGCACCGCGCCGCCTCGGGGGACACATCGCCCGGGGTGCCGCAGCTGAACTCCCGCTCCCGAGGCGCCCTGATCGCCTTCATCCAGATGTACGACCGCCTCGCCGCGGAGCGGGAGACGCTCGGCATCGCGGGGCTCCTCGACCGGGTGCTCGCCGAGACGGACTACCGGCAGCACCTCCGCAAGATGGACGGCGAGGAGCAGGCGGACGTCCGCTGGGAGAACGTGCAGGAGCTCCGCTCCGTCGCCGCCGAGTACTCCGAGGTGGAGCGCGACGCGAGCCTCGCGTCCTTCCTCGAGGAGATCGCGCTCGTCTCGGACATCGACGATCCCTCGGCGGACGCACCGGACGCCGTCACGCTGATCACGCTGCACGCGGCGAAGGGGCTCGAGTTCCCGGTCGTGTTCATGGCCGGGATGGAGGAGGGCCTGCTCCCGCACCTCCGCGCGCTGGACGATCCCGCGCAGATGGAGGAGGAACGGCGCGTCTGCTACGTCGGCATGACGAGGGCCAAGGAGCGCCTGTACCTGACGCGCGCGCGACGCCGGTTCATGTACGGCAACATCCGCGCCAACCCCGCCTCGCGGTTCCTCCGCGACCTGCCAGACGACTCCGTGGCCACGCCGATGGGGGCGCGCTCCGGCGATACCGCCCGTGGCTCGTCGCTGACTTTCAGCGGCCTGCGCGCCGCGGCTGACGCCCGCCGCGAGGAGGTCGACGACACGGAGCCGATGTTCTCGCCGGGCGACCGCGTGCGACATAATTCGTTCGGGGTCGGCGTGGTGGTGGCGTGCGTGGTGGTGCCCGGTGACCAGCAGGTCACCGTGGCGTTCCCCGACAAGGGTGTGAAGAAGCTGATGCAGTCCTTCGCTCACCTCGTACGGGCGGGGTAGTCGGGGGGGGGATCCAGAGGCGGAGCGGACCCTCACCCCAACCCTCTCCCGCTGCGCGGGCGAGGGGGCCGGAGCGTGTGCGCGGGGGGCTCTGGTCCTAGTCGCCTTCGGTGGGCTGGGGCTTCCTCGGGAAGTCCGTGAAGCGCAGCTTCGTCTGGATGTGGTTCAGGACATCGCCGCGCGTCAGCATGCCGACGAGGCGGCCTTCGTCGATGACGGGGAGCTGGTGCACGTCGCGCTCCGCCATCGTGCGGACCGCGTCGCTGACCAGGGTGGCCGGGGCGACGGTGGCGACCTGGGCGGTCGGGATCATCGCGTTCCGCGCGCTCGTTGTCGGCCACTCCTCGCGAGCGACCTTGGCGAGGTCCGTCGTCGTGATGAGCCCGCTCACCGAGCCACCGTGCTCCAGGAGCACGCAGCGCTCGCCCCTCGACAGGACGCGCTCATCCACGATGTGCTGGAGGGACGACGAGTCCGGCATGGGCTCGCTGGGCGCCCTCATCAGGTCGCGTGCGCGGACGTTGTCCAGGGCACGGTCGAACAGCAACTGCTGGTAGGCAGCCTCCGCGGCGTCCTTCAGGAACCAGCCGATAAACACGTACCAGATCCCCGTGAAGCTGTAGGTCACAGTCACGAAGATGCCGACCGCGATCATGATCCAGGCGATCCCCTGGCCCACGCGGGAGGCCCACCGCGTCGCGGTGGTGAGGTCGCGCGTCTTCGCCCACATGATCGAACGGAAGACGCGCCCCCCGTCGAGGGGAAAGCCCGGCAGCAGGTTGAAGACGCCCAGCAGCGCGTTCACCGTCGCGAGGTACAGGAGCACCTCGCCGATCTCGCCGCCGATGAGGATTGCCCCACCGCCGAGCAGGAACGCGAGCAGCAGCGACATCGCGGGGCCGGCGGCGGCAACGAAGAACTCCTGCTTCGCGGACTGCATTTCCGCCGCGATGTTCGAGACGCCGCCGAAGATGAACAGGGTGATCGAGGGCACGGGCATCCCGTACCGCTGCGCCAGCAGCGCATGGGACAGCTCGTGGAGGAGCACCGAGAGGAAGAAGCCGAACGAGGTCGCCGCGGCGGCGATCCCGGCCTGCACCGTGGTCCAGTCCTCGTAGCGCTGGTCGAAGTACTCGACCAGGGTCCAGGTGATGAGCGTGAAGATCAGCGCCCACGACCAGTGGACCATGATCGCGATCCCGCGGATCGTCGCAATCTTCAGGCCACTGGAGAGGTCCATTACGTCAGCATAGAGGCCATGGGCGGCCTCGCGCGGTGCGCTGCTAACGAAGCGTGAAGCCGGGCCACGGACGCCGAGGGCGCTAGCCGGCGAGCGAGGCGAGCGTGGATGCGTCGAGGGCGTCCGCGAGCAGGGCGCTGATGCGCTCCAGCTTCGCCTCGTGGGAGAACGCGGACTTACCGAACGAGCCCTCGATGTCGCGGACGGTCTCCACCGTGCCCTCCGGAGCGAGGAGCAGGGTGGTCTCGCGCGTCGAAGCAGCGCGGTCGAGGAGGTACGGGCTTGGCTCGTGGCCACCGGTGAGGATCAGGCACTCGGAGCGGGTCAGCATCGCGGCCAGTGCGAGGTCCACGCGCTCGACGCGGGAGACGACGGCGCGGCGCGGGAAGCGGTTGAAGTAGGTGTCGGCAGCATCGTGCGAGATGGCCCCGACGACGAGGTGCTGGCAGATCTCGTCGTCGCCCGCCTCCGACCGCGCGAGCACCTGCGCGCCGCTGGCCTCGATCAGCGTGCCCACCGTCGGCGCCGCGAGCAGCCGGTCCTCGACGATCGCGGCCGGCCCGGCGTACCGCTGGTGGTTGGCGATCACGAGGGCACCGTCCGAGACGAACGACGCATCCTCGCTCACGAGCACGAGCTTTGCACCCAGGCGTGTCGCGATGGCACCGGCATCGGCGCCCGCGGGGGGCTCGATGAGTGTGACGGTCGTGTCGTCGGTGGGGATGTCGGCCTCGGCGACGGGGACACCGGCGGCGTCTGCGATCTCGAACGTGGCATACGTGCGAGCGTCGGCCTCGGCGCGTGCGTCGCCTGCGAGCCGGACGAGGCGCACCGCGCGCCCGCTGAGGGCGAGGCGGTAGCCGAGTCCAGCAGCAACGGTCGTGGCGCCAGCCCCGGGTTGAGCGCCCGCCACCACGATCCGGCTCATGTGCTCACCCGTCCGATCGCCCCGTCGAATACCTGCGAGGGCCGTGGCTGCTCGCCCCGCGAATCTACAACGCCCCTCGGATGTACGCCACCGCTCGTGTCGCGGCGTGTCGCCCGGGAGGCGCTCTGCTCGCGGGAGGATCGACGTTGTAGCATCCCCGGCGAGCCTACTGGCGCGCCGCGTCACACCTCCGAGGAGACACGCATGCTTGTGCCGGGCAACGCACCATGATGGAGCGTGAACCTGAGCAGCGACGTGTGACGATCGAGACGGAGGTAGCAGGTCCACTTGAGATCGCCGTGTGGGAGTGGCGTCCGAGCGGGCCGGATCCCAGCGGTCCGATCGTGCTGTCGCACGGCATCGGCCTGCACGGGCGGACGTGGGACGCGATCGTCCGGCAGCTCCCGTCCTCGGCGTGGGTCGTCGCGCCGGACCTCTCAGGGCATGGGGCATCGCAGAAGCCGCCGCCGCTACCCGACGACGGGCAGGTGCTGTGGGACGACGTGGGGCGGGAGATCGCGGCGATCGTGAGGGCGCTCGACCTGCCGCCCGCCCTCGGCGTCGGCCACTCGATGGCCGGGCACGCGATGATCTTCGCGGCGGAGGCGGCGCCGGAACGCTTTCACTCGCTGTTGCTCCTCGACCCCACCGTGGGCGATCCGGAGCAGGCAGCGCGCCCGGAGAAGCCGGAGCCCCGGCCCCGTCCCGTCTCGCGCCGGCGTAGCGAATGGTCGTCCCCGGACGAGATGTTCGAGCGCTTCCGCACGCGCGCTCCGTTCGAGGCGTGGGACGAGGCCGTCCTGCGTGACTATTGCGGCCATGGACTCACGCGTTCGGAGGGCGGCTACGAGCTGTCCTGCACGCCTCGATACGAGTCGATGGTGTGGGGCGGGCGCTCGTTGCGCGTGTACGAGGCGATGGCGGCAGTGCAGGTCCCCGTGCACATCGCCCGAGCTGAACCGCGCCGCGAGTCCGACCCGCCCGGCCGGACGCCCTCGCAGGCATGGCCGGGCCTGCATCGGTACTTCGAGTCCGCGAGCGACGAGCTCATCGAGGGGTGCGGGCACTTCTTCCCGTTGGAGCAGCCCGCCCTGACGGCTCGACTGATCTCGGAGCGGATGCATCGGCAATAGGCGGGTCGTGGACCAGGTTCTGACACAGAAACGGGGCCGTTCAGGCCCCGTGTTACTGCGTGCTGGTGCCGAGGGCCGGGATCGAACCGGCGACACCACGATTTTCAGTCGTGTGCTCTACCAACTGAGCTACCTCGGCAGCGCCGATGCCAAAGGGTAGCCGGACGCCTGCCCTGAGAAAAGTGCCGGGCGATCCCGTAGGCTGCGTCGCGTGACCACGATCGAGGAACTCGCCGGGTTGCCTGCCATCGTCGACGGGCCGCGTCGAGCGCGCCGCACCCTCGTGCTCGCGCACGGGGCGGGCGCGGGCATGGAGCACGCGTTCATGGAGCGCGTCGCCACCGGTGTTGCCGCCGAGGGCATCCGGGTGGTGCGGTTCGAGTTCCCGTACATGGCCGCGCGTCGTGAAGGCCAGCGCCGAGGGCCGGACCGTGAGCCGGTGCTACGGGCCTCGTGGGCCGGCGTGATCGCGTCGCTCGGGAAGCCGGAGCGGCTCGTGATCGGCGGGAAGTCCATGGGTGGACGGTACGCCTCGATGGTCGCGGACGAGGAGGGCGTCGCCGGGGTGGTCTGTCTCGGCTACCCGTTCCACCCGCCGGGGCAGCCGGACCGACTCCGCACCGCGCACCTCGAGGTGATGCGCACGCCCACCCTGATCCTGCAGGGCGAGCGCGACTCGATGGGCACCAGCGCGGAGGTCGAGGGCTACCGGCTGTCCTCGGCGGTACGAGTGCAGTGGCTGGAGGACGGCGACCACTCGCTCAAGCCGCGGAAGGCCTCCGGGCACACTGAGCAGGGGCACCTGGAGACCGCGGTCCGGGCGACGGTTGCCTTCGTGCGGGAGCGGATCTCGGGCTAGGGGAGGACGAGACCGCTCGGGCGGACCTTCTCGTCCGCAGCGGCGGAGGGCTTTGGCGCCGGGGGCTCATCGATCAGCGGTGCGCCATCCTCGATGCGGGTCCAGCCGTCCGGGTACTGCACCTTCTTCTCGCCGACGGTCCAGTAGCCGAGCTTCGCGCCGCCGAGGGTGCGCGCGTTGCCCAGGTGCACGTCGCAGAGTGCGACGCCGTCCTCGGCGCGTTGCCAGGTGGCGGGGGCGCCGCAGCGATCGTCGTAGCTGGTGCAGCAGTCGTCGCCGACGCGGATCGTCTGCTGGCAGACCATCGCTTCTTCCGACGCTTCCTCAGACATCGCACGCCTCCTCTGGTCGCCTACCGGGGCTGTCCGCGGCCATGATGCCACACTCGTACACCCTCGCGGAGCGTGGAGAACAGGGAGATCTGAGCGTCTGATCCGCTGGCGATCGTGAACAGGGTGCGTGCTAGCCTGAACTGATTAGCGGGGGATCTCGGAGGTCCGAGTGGACGTGGACTCTATTCCGTGGCCAGGCGGTGACTGGCAGGCGACGGCGCGACTCTTTGGCGCGCTGATCGGCGGCTACCTCCTGGTCCTCTGGTTCGCGTCGATCCTCTGGGTCTACCGCGACATCCAGGCGCGCAGCCAGGACCCGATCACCCAGGCGATCGGCGTCGGCATCTCCGTCGTCCTGCCGCTGGTCGGGCTTCCCGTCTACATGGTGGTCCGTCCGCAGGACACCCTGCAGGACGCCTACGACCGGCAGCTGGAGCAGGAGGCGATCCTGTCCGAGTTGCACTCCGTCACCGGCTGTCCGAACTGTCGCCGCCCCGTGCAGGATGACTTCCAGTTCTGTGCGTTCTGTGGCACCTCGTTGAAGTCCGCCTGCGCCTCCTGCGGTCGCCTGCTGCAGTTCTCCTGGCGCGTCTGTCCCAGTTGCCAGACCCCGAAGCCCAGGCCTCAGCCCGACCCCGCCGAGGTCGCCCGCCAGCGCGAGGCGGAGGCAGCCGCCTCGCGCCGGCCCTCGGCTAATGCGGCGCAGGCGCAGCGCGCGGCCGCGTCGAACGCTGCCGCGCGTCCGGCCCGTACCCAGAACTCGAGCGCGAGCTCGAACACCGGCGGTGGAGGCAGCACCGGCGCCCCGGCCCGTGGACGTCGCGACAACGGCACCGCCGCGGAGGAGACCCCGGCCCAGACCCCCGCTCAGACCCCCGCGCCGCGACCTCGGCGTCCACGGCAGGCCACCGGCACCGACGAGTAGCCCGCCGTCCTCGAACCCTGTGAGACACGAAGAAGGCCGCCCTATCAGGGCGGCCTTCTCGTGGAGTTGGCCTCGAGGAACTACGCAGCGGCCTCGTCGACGACGTCGCCTGAGAAGCCGCGGAGCTGCTCGGACAGCGTGCGGAGGATGGGGCCGTAGCCCTGGTAGGAGAGGACGCCCTCCGCCTGCCATCCACCGATCTGGCCGGCCTGGACGGCGGGCAGGAGCTGCCACGTCCCGGCGCGGTCCTCCTCCGCGACCTGCCATTGCGGCCGGACGTCCAGGAGGATCGCGTCAGTGGGGTACTTGTTCACCGTTTCCCATGTCAGCTGTGGGCTGTAGTCGGCCGCGTTGACCTCCTCCTCCGGTGAGTAGAAGGCCACGCCAAGGTTGGTGAAGTACAAGAGGTCGGGCAACCTGGTCCAGCCGGCGATCCAGATCACATCCGTAGCGGGCGACAGCGCGATCACGGTCATGCCGGGGTTGGCTGAGGCGATCTCGCGGAGCTCCTCGGAGGCAGCCTCGAACTCCGCCTTCGCCTCCGCGACGACGGCCTCGGCGCCCTCGATGCGTGGCGCCGCGAGGGTCGCTGCGAGCGCCTCCATCTCAGTGATGATCTCGTCCGCCGGCCGGCCATTCACGCCGATCGCGACGACGGGGCAGATCTGCTGGATCGCCTTCACCTCGTCCTCGGGGATGGGCCAGATGGTGCCGCTGTACGCCGAGACGAAGAGCACGTCCGGCCGCAGGACAGCCAGTGCCTCCAGGTTCATCTCGCTGTAGTCGTTGGTCAGCGACTCGACTGCGTCGAGGTCCATCCGGCCCGCTTGCTGCGTGGGGTTGCCTTCCGTGTCGCGGGAGGGACCCCAGATGCCCACGGACTGCACGCCGAAGTCGTACAGGATCGAGGCGAGTCCGACCCACGCGACGATGCGCTCTGGCGCCTTCTCCAGGGTCACCGTCGCGCCGGTCGCGTCCGTGTACTCCCATCCTCCGTCCGCGGTCGTGGTCGCCGTGGAAGCGGCTGGGGCGGTCGCCGTCGGCGTCGCGCTGGCACCGCCCTCGGACGTTGCTTCAACCTCGGCAGGGTCGTCCTCGCTCCCGCACGCGGCGAGGAAGGCGGCGGCACCCGCAGCGGAGCCGGCGAGGCCGAGGAAGTAGCGTCGTGAGTGTCGGACGGCGAGGCCGCCCTCGTCGGTGTCGGTCAAAGAGGTCCTCCTGCTGGAATGGCAATGGAGGAAGATCAAGCTAAGTAGAAGTAACAGTCAATACGAAGTACGAAGAGAAGTAGTGGCTAATCTTACAAACCCGGCCGCGCGCCTCCGCACACGAAGAAGGCCGCCCCGAGAGGGCGGCCTTCTCGTGCATCGATCGGGTTGAGGGTTAGCCGAGCGCCTCGTTGAGGAGAGCGCGAAGCTCGCTGACCTGGCTGTCGCGCCAGCCCTCGGCGAAGTCCCAGGTCTTCGCCTGGTACTGCTTGCGGGCTTCCTCGTACTCCGGCGTGTCGCGCTCCTTGCCGGCCATGATCTCGCGGAGGGCGGGCATCTCGCTGTTGGCTCGGTCCGAGCGCTCGATCCAGTGGCCGAGGTAGTTGTGGTCGCCGTCGTAGAGGACCACGGTCGGGATCGACTCGAACTCACCTTCCTTCAGGAACTCGGCCATGATGTCCTTGTTCTGGTCGCGGAGGAAGAACTTCACCTCCATGCCGGTCAGCTCGCCGAGCTTCGCCATCACCGGGAGGCCGCGCCACACGTCCGGGCACCAGTCCTCGCCGAGCACGAGCGCCTTCACGCCGTTCGACTGCACATACCCCTTGATGGCATCCACGTCCGAGGACTCCGGCTGCCACTCGTCGTAGTGGCGCTGGAAGGTGTCCTTGTTCTGCTCGATCGCCCCAAGCCACGCGGAGAAGGAGTCCAGGCCCTGCGCGTAGCGCTCCGGGGTGACCACGGAGTCCGGCTTCGCGGCGGCGGCCTTCCGCGTGATGGTCGAGCTAGCGGTCATCGTTCGTCCTCCGTCAGTCGTATGTTGGTTGGTGGTTGTGCGGGCAGGGTAACACCGATCCGGGTGGCACTGTAGATGTTACTGCGCCCCCGGAGGATGCCCGTCGACTGGCGTTGAGGCGCTACTCGGCGAGTCGCTCCGAGACCGCTGCCCACGGCGCGCGCCGGTCTGCTTCGGGCAGCGCGTCCACCTCGACCCCCGCGGAGCGCGCCTCCGCCTCGAGCGCACGGAAGGCGCGAGTGAACCGCGAGGATGCCTCGCGGAGCGTCTCCTCGGCATCGAAGCCCTCCTCGCCGGCGAGCCAGGTGGCGGCCCACAGGGCACCGGCCCAGTCCTCGCGTCCGAGGGCGTCCCGGAGCGCCTCGCGCGGTGTGATTCCGAGGTCGGCGAGGCCGGCCCGCCGTGCGCGGCGGATGAGCGACTGTGCGCGCTGGAGGGAGGGTGCGGCCGCCGGCGTCGAGTCGAGGGCCCCCTCAGGGGTCTCTTC
>Ga0265293_10007078_pt1 | contig 17501 bp, 17 predicted proteins | sample Munlanlewell138R_FD_192505 | JGI IMG/M metagenome (GOLD analysis project Ga0265293, IMG submission 192505) | Leachate microbial communities from a municipal landfill in Southern Ontario, Canada - Leachate well 138R | ecosystem: Engineered > Solid waste > Landfill > Unclassified | place: Canada...
AATTATTGCGCCGTCTCTGGCCAAGTTCGAGCACTATTCCAAGGCCATCCAGATTTATGACCTGCCGTTCCTGTTTGACGACATTGAAGCGGTTGACCGTTTCCAGAAAGGTCCGGTCGGTCAGGAGCTGCTGACCAGCATGGAAGACAAGGGCATCACCGGTCTGGGTTACTGGCACAACGGCTTGAAGCAGCTGTCTGCCAACAAGTCACTGCTGGAGCCGAAAGATGCGCGTGGCCTGAAATTCCGTGTACAGGCGTCTGCGGTACTGGAAGAGCAGTTTAAAGCGGTACGTGCCGTACCACGTAAAATGAGTTTTGCCGAGGTCTATCAGGGCCTGCAAACTGGCGTAGTTAACGGTGCAGAAAACCCCTACTCCAATATCTACTCGCAAAAAATGCACGAAGTGCAGAAGTTCATCACCGAATCCAACCACGGTCTGCTCGACTACATGGTAATTACCAACACCAAGTTCTGGAATGAGCTGCCCGAGAACGTGCGTACAGAGCTACGTGCGATCATGGACGAAGTGACTGTTGACGTGAACAACCACGCCAACGAACTCAACATGCGCGACAAGCAATCCATTCTGGATGCTGGTAAAACCGAAATCCAGTACCTGACACCAGAGCAGCGTCAGCAGTGGCGTGATGCAATGGCACCTGTCTGGAAGAAGTTTGAAGCTGAAATTGGTGCCGACCGTATCAAGGCAGCCCAGGAAGCCAACAACCAGTAAGTTTGAGCGCTTTGTGGCTGTCCTTGAAAGGGCAGCCACATTGAGCCTCTGGCTGCTTGTTGCTTGAGCAGACTTATTGTATGTAAAAGTATGGAATCCTTCGCAAAGCACCTGGCGCAAGCCGGGTTTTTCGCAAGTGTTCCGTTTTAAATCTAGTCGTTTGGAGAAACCCATGAACACCATACTTAGGCTCTGGGCCCGCTTTGAGGAGGCCTTTATTGTCTTCCTGTTGGCGACCATGACATTGGTGACTTTTGTTTATGTCATGCTCAACAACCTGTACAGCATGTTTTATAAATTCGCTGAATGGGCCGGAGAAGACTCGGCCCTGCAGAGTGTTTTTTATGACATGGGCGACTTCATCATGGATGGTGCCCAGGCCATGACCTGGAGCAACGCGCTGACCAAGGCCCTGTTTGCCTGGCTGATTTTTTTCGGTATCGCCTATGGCGTGCGGATAGGCGGGCACATTGGTGTTGATGCACTGGTCAAGCTGGCACCACGTCATATCCAGCGGGTGCTGGGCATTGTTGCTGCACTGCTTTGTCTGGGCTATGCGGGCTTGATGACAGTAGCCAGCTATAACTGGGTGGATACCCTGATGACGCACCATATTGGTGCGGATGACCTTGGCCAGTTTGGCATCAAGCAGTGGCACATCAACATGATTGTGCCCATTAGCTTTGCGCTGGTGTTTATTCGCTATTGCGAAATTTTCGTACGCATCGTGCGTAACGAGCAAGCCGGCCTGGGCCTGGCGGATGAAGCTGCCGATGCCATGAAACTGTCAGACGCCAAGGAGTAAGTCATGACCATTCCATTTTTGTTTTTGGCGCTGTTTTTATTGATGTTTTTGGGTGCGCCGGTCGCCATTGCCCTGGGCCTGGCTGGCTCGGTCACCATTTTGCTGTTTAGCCCAGACTCGGTGAGCTCGCTGGCGATTAAGCTGTTTGAAACCAGTGAGCACTATACGCTGCTGGCGATTCCGTTCTTCTTGCTGGCCGGTTCATTTATGACGACCGGTGGTGTCGCACGCCGATTGATTGATTTTGCTAACGCCTGTGTCGGTCATATCCGTGGCGGGTTGGCGATTGGAGCGGTTCTGGCTTGTATGCTGTTTGCTGCCTTGTCCGGTTCCAGCCCAGCTACAGTAGCGGCGGTAGGCTCAATTGCCATTGCCGGCATGGTGCGTTCGGGCTATCCGCAGCCGTTTGCCGCAGGTATTGTAGCGAACGCCGGTACACTGGGCATTTTGATTCCGCCTTCGGTGGTTATGGTTGTCTATGCGGCAGCGACGGAAACCTCGGTGGGCAGCATGTTCATGGCGGGTGTTGTACCCGGACTGTTGCTCGGCGGCGCGCTGATGGTGGCGATCTACGTAATTGCCGTGAAGAAAAACCTGCCGGCGATGCCGCGCGCGACTGCACGCGAATGGTTGAGCTCGGCGCGCAAGGCCATCTGGGGTCTGCTGCTAATGGTGATCATTCTTGGCGGTATTTATTCCGGTATGTTTACCCCGACCGAAGCGGCGGCAGTGGCAGCGGTTTATTCAGCGTTCATTGCTATTTTTGTCTATCGCGATATGCGTTTGCGTGACTCGCACAAGGTAATCCTGGAGTCGGCCAAACTGAGCATCATGCTGATGTTCATCATTGCCAACGCCATGCTGTTTGCTCACGTGCTGACCACTGAGCAAATTCCTCAGCAGATTACAGCAATGGTGGTTGAAGCAGGGTTATCGCCCTGGATGTTCCTGTTGGTGGTCAACATTGTGCTGTTGATTGCCGGTGCGTTCATGGAGCCATCTGCGATTATCCTGATTCTGGCCCCCATTCTGTTCCCGATTGCAATCGAGCTGGGCATTGACCCGATTCATCTGGGTGTGGTGATGGTGGTTAACATGGAGATCGGCATGATAACGCCGCCGATCGGCTTGAACCTGTTTGTCACTTCGGCAGTGACCGGCATGCCCGTGACCAGCGTGATCCGCGCAGCCATGCCATGGTTGAGCATTCTGCTGATCTTCCTGATTTTGATTACTTACATCCCGTCGATCTCACTGTTCCTGCCCAGAATGTTGGGCATGTAGCGATTGTTCGTGCAACAGAAAAACCGGCTCTCCGCGTAGGAAAGCCGGTTTTTTTATCATAAAAATAATTTGGACTAGCCCATAAAGACTATAGATTGGCCTTGCGCGAAAGTATTCAAGCTATCAGTATAGTGATACTGATATGATTTCTATCAAGGCGTATGCAGGAATATTTGCATATTATTGAGACCTGTTTTTGCTAGGACAAAATTGCCATGTTGTATATCTCCGGCATGCGTACCCTTGCGGGGCGCGGGTTTGGTGCTTTTTTTGGCTTGCTGCTGTTGTTGTGTTCCGTGTTGGCTCAGGCCGCACCACCCAGCGCGCTTGAGCAAGAGCGAATTGATGCGGTGCTGCCAAATGTCAGTTCTGTGTCCGAGCCAGAGGGCGAATACAACGTCCGTACCTTGAAGCAGGGCGATGAAATAGTTGCCTATGCGTTTCAGAGCAACGATGTTGCTCCTATCCCGGCCTATTCTGGCAAGCCGATCAACATGCAGGTCATTGTTGATCCCGAAGGTACCATTCTTGATGCCTATGTGCTGGAACACGATGAGCCTATTCTGCTAATTGGTATTCCCGAGCAAAAACTGCATGATTTTGCTGGCAAATACCAAGGTATCCATGTTGGGCAGCGTGTAGTGATTGGCCGTACCAAAGATCCAAGCGCAGTCACCATTGATGCGGTATCCGGTGCTACGGTTACAGTCATGGTGGTCAACGAAGTGGTCATGACTGCCGCGCATAAGGTGGCAGTCAGCCTTGGCTTGGTTGAGCCTCACGCCGATGTCAAACCCAAACCTTCCACTCTGCTAATGGACAAGTTCGAGAAAAAGGACTGGGCGACCCTGACCGGTGATGGTTCGATACGCCGCCTGCTGCTTAATCATGGTCAGATCGACGATGCCTTTATCGGTACCGAAGCCGAGGGCGTTGAAGCCGTCTCTGCTGACCGTCGCGACAATGCCTTTATTGATCTGTACTTTGCTGACCTGACCACGCCGACCATTGGTCGCAACTTGTTGGGTGACAGCCAGTACGAATACATCATGGGCGAGCTAAAGCCGGGTGATTACGCCTTCGGCGTGCTGGCTAACGGTAGCTATTCCTTTAAGGGTTCAGGCTATGTGCGTGGCGGTATTTTTGACCGTATCCAGCTGCGCCAGTTTGGTGAGGTGATCAGTTTCCGTGATCTGGACTACTTCCGCCTCAGTGATGTATATGCCGAAGGCATGCCGGACTTTCATGAAATGGGCATCTTTATTGCCCGTGACAAGTACAAGGTTGATCCGGGCAGCAATCTGGGCTTTGAATTGCTGGTACGTCGTCAGACCGGCCCGATTGACAGTATTTTCACCAGTTTTGAACTGGGCTATCAGTGGCCGGAAGAGTACATCGAGCGCCCGGTATTGACCAAGGCCGAACTGGAAGCCATCGCCGAAGCCAGTCGCCCGCTATGGTTGCAGGTCTGGTATCAGAAGAGCTTCCAGGTGGGTGTGCTGTTGGCCGCTCTGGGTGTGTTGGTGGTGATTCTGTTCATGCAGGACTTTTTGGCCCGCCGCCCACGACTGCTGAAAAAAATTCGTTTGAGTTATCTGAGCTTTACCGTGCTGTTTATCGGTTGGTATGCGCTGGGGCAGATTTCGGTGGTCAACGTGTTTGCCTTTACCCATTCATTCATGGGCGATTTCAAATGGGATACATTCCTGATTGATCCGATCATGTTTATCATGTGGAGCTTTGTCGCCGTCAGTATTCTGCTGTGGGGGCGCGGAGTGTTCTGTGGCTGGCTGTGTCCGTTTGGAGCCTTGCAGGAACTGATCAACGAGATTGCACGCAAGCTGAAGGTCAAACAGTATGAATTGCCGTGGGCAGTGCATGAGCGCCTGTGGGCGGTGAAATACATCATTTTGCTGGCGCTGTTTGCCATCTCGCTGGACTCCATTGGTACTGCCGAGAAGTTTGCCGAGGTTGAGCCGTTTAAAACCGCGATTACCCTGCATTTTATGCGTGAGTGGAGCTTTGTGCTCTATGCGGTCATTTTGCTGGTGATCAACATCTTTACTCGCAAGGTTTACTGCCGTTACATCTGCCCGCTGGGTGCAGCATTGGCAATCCCGACACAAATCCGCCTGTTTGACTGGCTCAAGCGCCGCAAGGAGTGTGGTACTCCGTGTCAGCTGTGTGCGGTGGAGTGTGAGGTGCAGGCCATTCACCCGGACGGCCACATCAATGCCAACGAGTGTCACCATTGCCTCGACTGTCAGGTAACTTATTACAACGATGAAAGATGCCCGCCGCTGGTGGCGAAGAAAAAACGCCGCGAGCGCACAAAAGCAGCTCCTGTAACAAGCGAGCCGCAAATCATCCCGGCTGTACAGCTGGATGCTTCAACCTGAGTCAAAGGCTCAGGAAACCCTTATGGAGATTGAACTGTCATGAGCGATAAAAAAACTACTACAGAAGCAGGAAAGGCCGGCCTCAGTCGCCGTGGCTTTCTGGGCGCGACAGCAGTAACAGGTGCTACTCTGGCTGCTGGTGCAGCTACCATGGGCAGTACCGTAATGACCCGTGAATCCTGGGCGGCTGCCGTCAAGGAATCACAGCTGAAAACTCACGTAGGCCCGGGTGAACTGGACGAGTACTACGGTTTCTGGAGTGGCGGTCACTCCGGTGAAGTCCGTGTACTGGGTGTTCCGTCCATGCGTGAACTGATGCGTATTCCGGTGTTCAACACCTGTTCCGCTACCGGTTGGGGCCTGACCAACGAATCCCGCGAGGTTTTGGGCGATAGCGTCAACTTCCTTAACGGTGACGCGCACCACCCCCACATTTCCATGACTGACGGCAAGTACGACGGTAAGTACCTGTTCATCAACGACAAGGCCAACAGCCGTGTTGCCCGTATCCGTCTGGACATCATGAAGTGTGACAAGATCACCACTATTCCTAACGTACAGTCCATTCACGGTCTGCGCCTGCAAAAAGTGCCGCACACCAAGTATGTGTTCTGTAACGCCGAGTTCATCATTCCACAGCCCAACGACGGCTCCGTAAACTTCGAGAACTGGGACTCCGCCGAGAAGTTCACCATGTTCAACGCCGTTGACGCCGAGACCATGGAAGTGGCCTGGCAGGTGATCGTAGACGGTAACTTGGACAACTGTGACATGTGCTACACCGGCAAATACGCCGCATCCACCTGTTACAACTCCGAAGGTGCGACCGACCTGGCCGGCCAGATGCGTAACGAGCGTGACTGGGTCACCGTATTCAACATTCCACGCATCGAGGAAGAGATCAAGAAGGGCAACTTCGTTACCCTGAGCGGCTCCAAAGTGCCTGTAGTTGATGGTCGTAAAAAAGACGGCAAGAACAGCTACGTTACCCGTTACGTTCCGGTTCCAAAGAACCCGCACGGCCTGAACACTTCACCTGACGGCAAGTATTTCATTGCCAACGGCAAGCTGTCTCCAACCTGTTCCATCATCGCCATCGACAAGCTGGACGACCTGTTTAACGACAAGCTGGCTGACGAGCGTGATGTCATCGTAGGTGAGCCAGAGCTGGGCCTTGGTCCACTGCACACCACGTTTGACGGCCGCGGTAACGGCTACACCACGTTGTTTATTGACAGCCAGGTGGTCAAGTGGAACATCGAAGAAGCCATCCGCTTCTACAATGGTGAAAAAGTTAACTACATCAAGCAGAAGCTGGACGTTCATTACCAGCCGGGCCATAACCACGCCTCCCTGACCGAGTCCAGCGAAGCGGACGGCAAGTGGCTGGTTGTCCTGAGCAAGTTCTCCAAGGACCGCTTCCTGCCAGTTGGCCCGCTACACCCGGAAAACGACCAGTTGATCGATATCTCTGGCGACGAAATGAAGCTGGTACATGATGGCCCGACCTTTGCCGAGCCACACGACTGTATCATGGCCCGCCGTGACCAGATCAAGACCAGCAAAATCTGGGATCGTAACGACCCGTACTTTGCCACCACCCGTGCCATTGCCGAAAAAGATGGCATTGATCTGATGCGTGACAACAAAGTCATTCGTGAAGGCAAGAAAGTACGTGTGTACATGACTTCCGCAGCTCCTTCCTTCAACCTCACCGAGTTTGAAGTGAATCAGGGCGACGAGGTGACTGTATTCGTTACCAACCTTGACACGATTGAAGACGTAACCCATGGCTTCTGTATGGTCAACCACGGTGTCAGCATGGAGATCAGCCCACAGCAGACTTCATCCATCACCTTTACTGCCGACAAACCAGGCATGTTCTGGTACTACTGCAACTGGTTCTGCCATGCCCTGCACATGGAAATGGCAGGCCGGATGTATGTAAAACCGGCCAAGTGAGTGTAAACTCATAAAAACGGCCCGCCCTGTGGCGGGCCGTTTTCCATCATTCAGTAAGAACTTTATAAGGCTGTACATGAACCTAAGGTTGACTGCTTTTGGCGTAGTGTTGGCATGTTCAGTGCAAGCCTTCGCCAGTGACACCCCCGATTCACTCAGCAATTTGAATTTGCACAAAATTCAGGCGCCGCCGAATGCGGATGCTACCCTTCAGTCTGTTACCACCTTGCCGCTTGAGCATCTCGGCGACTCCCGCTGGCGCTTGCCGGCTGGCCAGTACAACGGCAACTTTGTGCTGGACGTACCAATCCATCTGGAATGTGCTGATGGCGCAGTCTTGTCCGGCAATGGTCAGAAAAACACGCTTAATATCCGCGCGGCTGATGCCACGCTGGAAAACTGCCGTCTGGAAAACTGGGGTAAAAACCTCACCGTGATGAACGCCGGCATCTTTGTCGAGCGGACTGCCGAGCGTGCCACCATTATCGGCAACTCCCTGCAGGGGCAAGGCTTTGGCGTCTGGGTTGATGCCACACCAAATATCAATGTCATCTCCAATAAAGTACAGGGTGACGAGAGCCTGCGTACCCAGGACCGTGGTAACGGTCTGCATTTTTTCGCGGTACGTTATGCCACCATTCGTGATAACGAAATCTGGCATGTGCGTGATGGCATTTATATTGAAGCTTCCAACGATAACCTGATTGACCAGAACCGCCTGCGTGACTTGCGTTATGGCATTCACTACATGTTTTCCAACCGCAACACCATTACCAACAATGACACCCGCCGTACCCGTACCGGCTATACCCTGATGCAGAGTCGTCAACTCACCGTGCTCAACAACTACTCGGATCACGATGAAAACTATGGCATCCTGATGAACTACATCACCTACTCGACCCTGCAAAATAACTTTGTCACTGCGGTGCAGGCCGGCGTGGGCGACGGTATTCATATTTCCGGTGGTGAGGGCAAGGGCTTGTTTGTTTATAACTCCCTGTTCAACACCCTTTCCGGCAACCACTTCGAAAACAGCGCGCTGGGCATTCACCTGACCGCCGGTTCCGAAGACAATAAAATTTACGACAACAGTTTTGTCAACAACCAGCAGCAGGTGAAGTACGTGGCACTGCGGCACCAGGAATGGTCCCACGAAGGCCGGGGCAACTTCTGGAGCGATTATCTGGGCTGGGACCGCGACGATAACGGTATTGGTGACGTACCCTACGAACCCAATGACAACGTCGACCGTCTGTTGTGGACGTATCCGCAGGTACGGCTGTTGATGCACAGCCCGGGGATTGAGGTATTGCGCTGGGTGCAGCGCGCGTTCCCCGTCGTCAAATATCCGGGGGTGCAGGACAGCTATCCGCTGATGCGCCCGGTTAATGTTATGCAGGCAAGGCCAGAAGGAAGTCAATGATGTCGGCAGTAGTAGAGCTCAATCAGGTGTGTCAGCACTATGGCAAGTTTCAGGTGTTGCACGATATCAGCTGGAACTTGCAGCCCGGTGAAATCATGGGACTGTTTGGTCACAACGGTGCAGGCAAGACCACAACGGTGCGCCTGATCCTGGGCCTGATCCGGCACAGCAGCGGTGAGCTGAAAGTGTTGGGCGGGCAGGCACATGATGCAAAAATTCGCCAGCAGATCGGCTTTTTGCCCGAAAATGTCATGTTTTATCCACAATTGACCGGACTGGAAACCCTGCAACATTTTGCCCGGCTCAAGGGCGCACCGATCGGACAGGTAGAGCAGCTGCTTGACCAGGTTGGCCTGACCGCAGCCAGCGGCCAACGGGTGAAAGCCTACTCCAAAGGAATGCGCCAGCGTCTGGGCTTGGCACAGGCGCTGCTGGGAGACCCCAAGCTGCTGATCATGGATGAGCCGACTGTCGGATTGGACCCTATTGCAACCCAGTCGCTTTATCGTTTGATGGAAAAGCTGCGTAATGAAGGCACCAGCATTATCATTTGCTCCCACGTGTTGCCGGGTGTTGAGTCCTATATTGATAAAGCGGTGGTGATGGCGCGCGGCCATCTGGAGATCGTGGGCAACCTGTATGAGTTACGTGAGCACGCCGGTTTGCCAGTGTACATACGAGTGCGTGGATTGAACGGGCGTGAGCTGGCGCATCCGGCAATTGATAGCCGCAGTCAGCTGCATGACGGCTGGGAAGAGTTGGCGGTGCGTCCGGACGCCCGTCTGGAGATCGTTGGACAGCTACTGCAGCAGCAGCCGCTCGACCTGGAAGTGCGGCCCCCATCGCTGGAAGATCTTTACTGTTATTACACCGAAAAAGCCGGAGCAGTGGGCGTTGCAGGAGTACAACAATGAGCCAGATTTTTAATATCGCCCGCAAGGAGTTTAGTGACGGTTTGCGAAACCGCTGGATGTTGGCAATCAGCCTGCTGTTTGCCGCTTTGGCGGTGGGCATTGCCTGGTTTGGTGCAGCTGCTTCCGGACAGGTGGGTTTCACCTCAATTCCGGCCACCATTGCCAGCCTGGCCAGCCTGGCTACTTTCCTGATGCCGCTGATCGCCTTGCTGCTGGCTTATGACGCCATTGTTGGTGAAGAGGAAGGCGGTACGCTGATGCTGTTGCTGACCTACCCGCTGACCCGTGGCCAGTTGCTGGCTGGTAAGTTTTTGGGACACGGCATGATTCTGGGCTTGGCAACACTGATTGGTTTTGGCAGTGCAGCCGTGGCGATTGCCATTCTGGTGCCTGATGTGTCACTGGGTTTGCTGATTAGTGCTTTTGTCCGTTTTATTCTGTCATCCACTTTGCTGGGGCTGGTGTTCTTGGCCTTTGCCTATGTGTTGAGTAGTCGTGCTACAGAGAAATCTACAGCTGCAGGTCTGGCGCTGGGTGTTTGGTTTCTGTTTGTGCTGGTGTTTGATCTGGCGCTGTTGACCATTCTGGTCGTCAGTGAGGGCAAAATCAGCCCCGAACTGCTGCCGTGGTTGTTGTTGCTCAATCCAGCCGATATCTACCGCCTGATCAACCTAGGTGGTTTTGAAGCGGGTGCGCAGGGTCTGGGCGTGATGTCGCTGGCAGGCGATTTGCCGATGGGGCAGGCTGCATTGTGGTTGTGCTTGCTGGTTTGGCTGGGCGTGGTGCTGGGCTGGGCGCATTTGGCGTTTGCCAAGCGGGTTGGCTAGGTTTCAAATTTTCATTTGTACATGGGTATAATGTCTTGTAAGTGCGCTGATATGCCGCATATGGCCAAGACAGGTGTTAAGTAGACTGGGTGCTTAAGGTGTTGTGCCTGCTGGTCACATAACGAGTTGAGCTTTATTTTTATGAGGAGCAACACAATGGTGAAGTTGAAAAAAACCGGGCTTAACTGGTTGTTGGTAATGGCGGTATCACTCTTGTTGACTGCATGTTCAGACGAGTCCAAGCAGGCAGTCAATACTGACCCGGTAGCGTTTCATTCCGGTGACGAATGCCACGTATGCGGGATGCTGGTAACCGAGTGGCCGGGACCCAAGGGGCAGAGCATCAATACACAAAATGGCGAAACCAATAAGTTCTGCTCTACGGTTGATATGTTTAGCTGGCTGTTGCAGCCGGAAAACAAAACCTTGCAGGCCAAAATTTATGTGCACGACATGGCACAAACGGCTTGGGACAAGCCGGAAGACGAGCATCTGGTGGATGCGCGGGAAGCCTGGTATGTAATGGGGTCTGACCTGCTGGGTGCCATGGGCCCGTCGATTCCATCTTTTGCAGATCGTGCAGCAGCCGATAAACTGGCGGCAGAAAGCGGTGGCCGCGTACTTGCATTTAACGAAATTGACTTGAGCGTTCTGCAAGAAATTGCCCGGGCCGCGCATGAGCATGCCGCCGAAATGGGTGATGCCTTGCAAGAACAAATGCATGGTGAACATGTCATGCCTGAACACGAACCGGCAACGCATGAGTCAGCAGCAGAAGAAACAGACCCTCACGCAGGGCATTAATCGTTTTCTGTAGAAGTGATTTTAGCCGCGAACCGGACCTCCAGACATCCACTGTGGAGCGATTCATCGCGGCTAAAGCAGCTTTTATATGCAATAACAAGCACTCATCTTGTATGAGTAGCCTTAGCCACCAGCATTGCAATTAAAGCTGCTTAGGCAGGTTGTCAGCAGGTTAAAACAACCGTGCAATCAGTGCCGGTACTGCAGTTTCTACCCGCAAAATACGGGGACCCAGCTGCACAGGCTGAAAGCCGGCAGTCCGTAGCATCTCGACTTCATAAGGAATCCAGCCACCCTCCGGGCCGATGGCGAGTGTTGTCGGCTCGCTGAGTGCGCGCGGGCACTCGGGAAACCCGCCCGGATGGGCGACCAGTTTCAGGCTATCAGCCGACAATCCCGGCAAACGGTCTTCGACAAAGGGCTTGAAGCGCTTTTCCAGTATCACTTCCGGCAGCACCGTATCGCAGGCTTGTTCCAGCCCAAGCAATAATTGCTCACGGATATTGGCCGGCTCCAGCCAGGGGGTTTGCCAAAAACTCTTTTCCACCCGGAAGCTGTTGACCAGTACCAGACGGGCTACACCCATGCTGGCAATGGTTTGCAATGTGCGTTTGAGCATCTTGGGTCGGGGCAGGGCCAGTATCAGTGTCAGCGGCAGTTTGGGTGGTGCTGGTTGATCCAGTTGCAGGTCAAGCAGCGCCTGTGTGCTGTCCAGGTGCTCTACAGTGGCTTGCCCCATCATGCCGTTCAGCAAGCCGGCACGCAGCTGCTGGCCTGTCGTGACTCGCTGTACCTTGAGCATATGTTGCAAGCGCCGGTCAGCAATCACAGCCTTGCCGTCTGGACGCAAGTCATCCGGATGCAATAACAGCAGGTTCATGTGGGCAGGCTAGTCGTTGGACTGAGGCAGGTTGTCACTGTCTTCGACCGCTTCTTTGGCTTCGGCGGCAGCACGTTCTTTCTGGATCATGTTGCTGAAAATCAGGCCCAGCTCAAACAAAAACCACATCGGAATGGCCAACAGGGTTTGTGAAAACACATCCGGTGGCGTCAACAGCATACCGACAACAAAGCAGCCAACCACAACATAGGGGCGGCTTTTACGCAGGGCTTTTACGTCAACCACACGCGCCCAGACCAGCAGGAAGGTGGCTACGGGGATTTCGAAGGCAACGCCGAAGGCGAAGAAAATGGTCAGGACAAAGTCCAGATACTGGTTGATGTCGGTCATCATGTCGACGCCTTCCGGCGTGACTGCCGAGAAGAAACCGAACATGATCGGGAACACGACAAAGTAAGCAAACGCCATGCCGCCATAAAACAGCAATACGCTGGAAGCCAGCAGGGGTAGGGCGATACGCTTTTCATGCTGGTACAGGCCGGGTGCGATGAAGCCCCAGATCTGCGCCAAAATGTAGGGCACGGCGGCAAATAGCGAAATTACCAGCGTCAGCTTGAAGGGCGTCAGGAATGGTGTCGCGACTCCTGTGGCGATCATGCTGGCCCCGGCAGGCAGCTGGGCGCGCAGGGGCGCGGCTACCAGAGCATAAATTTCTTGTGAGAAATAAAACAGGCAGGCAAAAATTACCAGCACCGCAATCACGCAACGCAGTATGCGTGTACGCAACTCGGTGAGGTGGGCAATCAGCGGCATTGAGCCGTTACTGGATGAAGGTGACGTCATTGTGGGGCTTGCTTGTTTTCAATTTCCGGGGCTGGCAGGGAGGCCGCTTTTTCTGCTGGCTGGTCCGGCTCGGCCACTACAGGGCGGTTCAGGGTGCTGCTGGTTTCACGCAGGAACTTGTTGACCTCCTCACCGGCATTGCTGGCTTTCTTGAGAGTATCTTCCAGCAGCTTGCGCTCGTTGGCCAGAATTTCCTCGTTACGTAGCTGCAAGCGAATATCGTCGGCACCGATTTCTCGTTCGACCTCTTCGCGAATGCTGCCAAGGGTGCGCTTGACCCTGCCAAAAAGCAGCCCGACAGTGCGGGCTGCGGTTGGCAGGCGCTCAGGCCCGATCACGATCAGGGCGACCAGACCGACCATCAACAGTTCGGTAAAACCAATGTCAAACATGGACCCGGTTAACCCTTGTTGTTTTCTTCGACCTTATGGGCTTCCGCTTCGTAGGTCTGGCTGCCTTGATTATTGCTGTCCTTGGTTACCGCCGGCTTTTCTTCGTCGCTCTCCATGGCTTTGCGGAAACCCTTGATCGCACCGCCAAGGTCGCCACCGATATTTTTCAGGCGCTTGGTGCCAAACAGCATCACTACGATCAGAAGGACAATTAATAGTTGCCAAATGCTAATACCCATAATTTTTTCCTGTAACAGTGAATCAGTCTTGGTTGCGTGATGCTTTTTCTGTATGCCCCGACACGCCAAAACGACGCTCAAGCTCATCAATAACGGCTTGCGGGTGCACGTCCAGTGCCGAAAGCATGATCATACTATGAAACCACAGGTCGGCGGTCTCATAAATGACATCACTTGTGTTACCGCTTGTTTGCGCATCCTTGGCGGCGAGAATGGTCTCGGTCGCTTCTTCGCCTACTTTCTCCAGGATCTTGTTCAGACCTTTGTGATAAAGGCTGGCCACATAGGAGCTGTCGGCAGATGCCAGTTTACGTTGCGCCAGTACCTGCGCAATGCGGTCCAGAGTATCGTTGGTCATGGTTTTTTGCCTTGATAAATGTCAGCAGGAGCTTTCAGTACCGGATCGGCCACTTGCCACTGGCCGTCTTGCAGGCTCAGATAAAAACAGCTTTCCCGGCCGGTGTGGCAGGCAATGCCGCCCAGTTGTTCGACCTGCAGCACAATGGTATCGGCATCACAGTCCAGACGAATATCATGCAGCTTTTGGATGTGACCTGATTCTTCGCCTTTGCGCCACAGCTTTTGCCGCGAGCGGGACCAGTAAATGGCACGGCCCTCGGCTACACTCAGGCGCAGGGATTCAGCATTCATCCAGGCCAGCATTAGAATACGACCGGTTGTATGGTCCTGTGCAATGGCCGGTACCAAACCGTCTGCGGTCCACTTGATTTGTTCAAGCCAGGCGTCGCTCATGGGAACTCCTTATTTGCGGGCAATCAGATACAGGCCAGCGACCAGTGCCAATGCGGCTGGCCAAGCGTCGCTGCTCAATGCCACGCCCTGATGCAGAGCGGCCAGAATCAGAGCGCCGCCGAGCAACCAGTCACTGCGATTTTTTCTCGGTGCCGGTGTGGCCGGAGCCGTCAGCCGTTGCTGGATGGTATTGGCCAGATGTGGCAGTTTTTCTACTTGTTGCTGTAGTTGCTGGGCAATGTGTTTGGGTGCGTAGCGCTGGCGCATCCAGCGTTCCAGATAGGGTTTGGCGGTGCTCCACAGGTCCAGGTCTGGATACAGCTGACGGCCCAGTCCTTCAATATTGAGTAGGGTTTTTTGCAGCAGTACCAGTTGTGGCTGCACCTCCATGTTGAAACGGCGTGCGGTCTGGAACAGGCGTAGCAGCAGGATGCCAAAGGAAATGTCTTTCAGCGGTTTTTCGAAAATCGGTTCGCATACAGTACGGATCGCGGCTTCCAGTTCGTTGACCCTTGTGGTGGCAGGAACCCAGCCCGAATCTATGTGCAGCTGGGCCACCTTGCGGTAATCACGCTGGAAAAATGCCAGCAGGTTGCGCGCCAGATAATCCTGGTCTTCGCTGGTCAGGCTGCCGACAATGCCGCAGTCTATCGCGATGTACTGTGGATCCCAAGGCGTTTTGGTGCTGACAAAAATATTGCCCGGATGCATGTCGGCATGGAAAAAGCTGTCACGAAACACCTGGGTGAAGAAGATCTCGACACCGCGCTCGGCCAGTTTTTTCAGATCGGTGCCCTGATCGCGCAGAGTGACCATGTCGGTGACCGGAATACCATAAATGCGCTCCATCACCAGCACGTTGTCACGACACAGGTCCCAATAAATTTTGGGCACATACAGCAGCGGTGATTCGGTAAAGTTGCGACCAAGCTGGTTGGCATTGGCGGCTTCGCGGAGCAGGTCCAGTTCGTCGTAAATGGTTTTCTCATAGTCGCTAACCACTTCAATCAGATGCAAGCGGCGGGCATCGGCAGAAGCGCTTTCGGCCAGGCGGGCGAGTAAAAACAGCCAGGCGATATCCTGCCGGATGACCGGTTTCAGATTAGGGCGAATCACCTTGACCACCACATCCTCGCCGGTTTTTAGACGGGCGGCATGGACCTGGGCAATCGAGGCGGAGGCCAGCGGCTGGCTATCAAAACTGGCAAAGAACTGCTCAACGGAACCGCCGAGAGAAGCTTCAATGCGGGCGCGGGCTTCATCAGCAGGAAAGGGTGGTACGTCGTCCTGTAAACGGGCCAGTTCATCAGCCATATCCGGCGGCAGCAGGTCGCGGCGGGTAGACAAAATTTGACCAAACTTGACGAATACCGGGCCGAGATCTTCCAGGGCCAGACGTACGGCTTCGCCACGCGGGCGTTCGGTCATGTCGGTGCGCAACCAGCGCCATGGCAACAGGCGCTGCCAGATGGCCAGATACCAGGGCAGATTGAGTGCGAACAAATAGTCGTCCAGACGGTAGCGGATAATCACGCGCAAAATGTTGAACAGGCGGCGGATGGCGAGGAAATTCATTCGGTGTCGGGCTCCAGCTGGCGGCGGATCAGCGCGGCACGGGCTTCGAGGCGGTCCAGTTGTAATTTGAGCTGGTCCAGTTCGGCAAAACGGCTTTCGGCTTCATTGTTGCCGACCAGCAGGCGGGCTTCTTCGGCCAGCCAGTCTTCGGTGCGCTGATGCAGGCTGGCCAGGTTGGCGGCAGTCCAGCGTCCGCGCAGGCGCAGATGGCTGCCAATCAGTCCGGCGGCGAGCGGGCCAAACCATTGCTGCAACTGGAACTCCCAGTCGATTTCCATGGCCTGCACAATGTCGGCCAGTTCGACCAGCAAGCTGTTGTTACCGGTAATGGTGACGCCCGGCTGGTACAGGGCGGCTGCTTTGTTACTGCTCGTCAGCAGTTGCCAGAGTTCGGCAGTGGTGGCACTTAAGGTGCAGTCCGCTGGTGCTTCCCATTGCCGTGCCAGTTGCAGACCTTCGGGCTGCAAGACCAAAAATAGGGCAAAGTCGGGTTCACGGGCCTGAATGGCAAGTACCTGCCCAGCCAGTTTGCCGAAGCGTTGCTGGCTGACCGGGTCAAGCCGAAGCAGGGCGTTGATGCTGCTGTCTGCCCCGGCCAGTAGCAGTTGTGTCAGCATCAGGGCTTGATGCCACGGTGCAGGGCTACAATGCCGCCGGTCATGTTGTGGTAACTGACACCGGCAAATCCGGCAGTTTCCATCATGGCTTTCAGGGTTTCCTGGTCCGGATGCATGCGGATTGACTCGGCCAGGTAGCGGTAGCTGTCGGCATCATTGGTAATCAGCTTGCCGGCCAGCGGCATGAAGTTGAACGAGTAGGTGTCGTATAGCTTGGTCAGCAATGGATTTTTCGGCTTGGAGAACTCAAGAATCAGCAAGCGTCCGCCCGGCTTGAGTACGCGCAGCATGGATTCAATGGCACGGTCTTTGTGGGTGACGTTACGCAGGCCAAAAGCAATGGTGACAACATCAAAATAGTTGTCGGGGAAGGGCAGGCATTCGGCATCAGCCTGAACAAAGCGCACGTTGCCAGCGACACCTTTGTCGAGCAAACGGTCGCGGCCGACCTTGAGCATCGAATCGTTGATGTCGGCCAGTACCACCTGGCCTTCCGGGCCGACCAGTGTGGAGAACTTACGGCTCAGATCACCGGTACCGCCGGCAATGTCCAGCACCTGATTGCCACGGCGTACGCCGGACATTTCGATGGTCTGGCGTTTCCACAGGCGGTGCATGCCGCCGGAAAGTACATCGTTCATCAGGTCGTAACGGGAAGCCACCGAGTGGAATACTTCGGCAACCTTGTCGGCCTTTTGTTTTTCATCAACGGTCTGGTAGCCGAAGTGGGTGGTGGAGTCCTGGCGTGTATCGTTCATGTTCCTGCACCTTTTACAAATTGGCGCTTATTCTACTGCTCCGGGGCTGCTTTGTCTTGCCCGTGCATGATGCTGGTCAGGAATGTTGTTTGTTGTGATGTGTTGGGGGTGTTTTGGTGGTCAGGTTTGGGGAGTTGGGCTGGTGCGGACAAGACGCTGCGCCAGGCTGACGCTGGTTCGTGTCAGTAAACTGCCACAAACCGCTAAGGCCTGACTCCGGTCCTGTCCGCACCGAAATAGCCTTGTGTTGGTGGCTGGGGAGTCGCTTCGGGAGTTTGTACAATGATGGCAGGTAACAGGTAACAGGTAACAGGTAACAGGTGGAC
>Ga0265293_10007079_pt1 | contig 17500 bp, 15 predicted proteins | sample Munlanlewell138R_FD_192505 | JGI IMG/M metagenome (GOLD analysis project Ga0265293, IMG submission 192505) | Leachate microbial communities from a municipal landfill in Southern Ontario, Canada - Leachate well 138R | ecosystem: Engineered > Solid waste > Landfill > Unclassified | place: Canada...
ACGCAGCAGCCGACCGACATCCACCAGCAGGTGGCGTCGGCCGAGACCGGGCAGGTGTAGGCCTGGCCGGCGGCGAGCCGATGGATCAGGTCGCTCATGAAGGCCGAGACGTGGCCGCCGGCCTGGGGCGGGCGGGCCACGATGCCGGGCAGGCGCAGGCTGCGGCCGTCGAGCGCGCCGCGCCGCGACAGGTCGGCCAGCAGCACCTCGGTCATGAGCTTGTGCGCGCCGTAGCTGGTGAGCGGGCGCGCGGGCGTGGCGGCGTCCACGCCCTGGGCGGGCAGCGGCGCGCCGTAGACGGCCACGGTGCTGGTGAACACCACCACGGGCGGGCGGCCCGGCGCGGCGCGGCGGGCCAGTTGCTCCAGCAGGCGCAGCGTGCCGTGCAGGTTGACGGCGCTGCCCAGGGCCGGGTCGCGCTCGGCGGCGCCGCCGGGCACGCTGGCCAGGTGGAACACCACGTCGGGCGCCTCGGCCGCGAGCGCGTCCACATAGGCCGGGTCGGCCAGGTCGCCGGTGAGCCAGCGCGCGCCGTCGAGCGCGGGCGTTGGCTCCAGCGCTGGCGCGGGCCGGTGCGCGTCGGCCAGCAGCAGGGCGCCGGGCGGCGCGTCCAGGGCCAGGGGATCGCGCGCCAGCCGCGCGGCCAGCGCGCCGCCGACGAAGCCGGCCGCGCCGGTGACCAGCACGCGCGTCATGCCGCGGCGCCCGGACGGGCGGGTACGAAGCGCACGTCGATGGCGCCGAAGACCGAGGTGCCGTCGGCGCCCGCCGCCTCGAAACGCAGCGATTCGCCGTAGTGCAGGAAATCGGTCTTCGCGGCGCCATGGTCCAGCGTCTCCACCGCGCGGCGCTCGGCCAGGCAGGCCGAGCCGACGGTGCGGAAGTCCCTGTTCGACACCGTGCCCGAGCCGAGCACGAAGCCCGCGCCCAGGCGGCGGTTGTAGGCGATGTGGGCGATCATCTCGCCGAAACCCCAGTCCATCTCGCGGCCGTTGGGGTGGCCGAACCATTCGCCGTTGCGCGAGACCTTCATGTCCAGGTGCACGCGGCCGTCCCGCCAGGCGTCGCCCAGCTCGTCGGGCGTGACCGCGACCGGCGCGAAGATGGTGGCCGGCTTGGCCTGCACCAGGCCGAAGCCCATTTGCAGTTCGCGGAACAGGTGGCCGCGCATGCTCACGTCGTTGAGGATGGTGACGAGGCGGATGCGCTGCCCGGCCTCGGCCACCGTCGCGCCCATGGGCACGTCGTCGGTGATGACGGCGAACTCGCCCTCGAAGTCGCACTGGTCGGCCTCGGCCGGGAACTCGTAGTCGTCGCGCGGGCCGCGGAAGTCGTCGCCCTGGCGCGGCACCAGCACCGGCACGCCCGGCGTCTTCTTCACCGTCAGGTTGTAGGCGCGCTCCATGATGTCGCCGTGGTTGAGGAAGGCCGAGGCGTCCACGAACTGGTGGCTGCGCGGCAGCGGCGCCATGGCCTGGGCGGGGTCGAAGGCGAACGCGCCCGCGGCGCGGCCGGCATTGAGTTCGTCGTAGCGCGTGGCCAGGCGCGGCGCGAGGGCGTCCCAGTTCTCGATCAGCTCGCGCATGGTGGCGGCGATGGGGGCGGCGTCGACCGCCTGCGCGAGGTCGCGCGAGACGATGACCAGGCGGCCGTCGCGCTGGCCGTTCTTGAGGGTGGCGAGTTTCATGGCAGGTGTTTCCTGTGGTCGGTAGGGGTGATGAAGGGGCTCAGGCCAGCGGCCGGCCGCCATCGACGGGGATGACGGCGCCGGTGGTGAAGGTCAGCTCGGTGGCGCAGGCGAGGACCGCGCGGCCGACCTCGGCCGGCTCGGCCAGGCGGCGCAGCGGCGTGCGCCCGGCCTGCTCGTCGCGCCAGTCGCGGCTCATGGCCTTGACGAAGTCGGTGTCGGCCAGGCCGGGCGAGACCGAGAGCACGCGCACGGCCGGCGCCAGGGCGCGGGCCAGCGAGCGGGTCATGTTGTCCAGCGCGGCCTTGGAGGCGCAGTAGGCGACGTTGCTGCCCATGGCGGTGACGGCCGCGATGGACGAGACGTTCACCACCAGGCCCTGGCCCGAGGCGTCCAGCAGTGGCCGCAGCGCGCGCACCACGGCGAAGGGGCCGCGCACGTTGGTGGCCAGCACCTCGTCGAACAATGCGTCGTCGAGCGCGTCGAGGTCGTCGTGCGGCACGAAACGCGTGGTGCCCGCGCAGTTGACCACGATGTCGCAGCGGCCCCAGCGCGCGCCGACGGCCCCGGCCAGCCGCGCGAGCGCGGCGCTGTCGGTCACGGGGGCGGCCAGCGCGGCGTGCGATTGCGCGCCCTCGCGCGGCAGTTCGCCGGCGAGCGCCTGCGCCGCGTCGGCCGAGCGGTGGTAGCCCACGGCCACGCTCGCGCCGGCCCCGGCCAGCGCGGTGCAGATGGCGCGGCCGATGCCGCCGGCGCCACCCGTGACCACGGCGACGCGGTCCTGGAGCGCCCTGGTCATGCGGCGGCGTCGGCGCGCGAGAAGCGGCGCACGCGGATGTCGGCCTGTTCCTTGTGGCCGCTCATGTGCTCGTAGCCGCACAGGCGCGAGCAGTACTGGCCCACCAGCACGCTGGCCTCGTCGGTGAGCACACGCTGGTAGGTGTGGGTCTTGATGAACTTGCCGACCCACAGGCCGCCGGTGTAGCGGCCCGCGCCCTGCGTGGGCAGGGTGTGGTTGGTGCCGATCACCTTGTCGCCGTAGCTCACGTTGGTGCGGTGGCCCAGGAACAACGCGCCGTAGCGCGTCATGCGCCGCAGGTACCAGTCGGGGTCCTGCGTCATCACCTGCACGTGCTCGGAGCACAGGCGCTCGGCCACCTCCAGCGCTTCCTCGTCGGTGTCGCACAGGTGGATCTCGCCGTAGTCGCGCCAGGACGCGCTGGCCACCGGCGCGGTGTCCAGCCGCGCCAGCACGGCCTCGATGGCGGCGGGCAGCTCGGCGGCGATCTTGCGGCTGGTGGTGACGCAGTAGGCCGGCGAGGTCGGGCCGTGCTCGGCCTGGCCCAGCAGGTCCACGGCCACCAGCTCGGCGTCGACCGTGTCGTCGCAGATCACCAGGGTCTCGGTCGGGCCGGCGAACAGGTCGATGCCCACGCGCCCGAAAAGCTGGCGCTTGGCCTCGGCCACGTAGGCGTTGCCGGGGCCGACGATCATGTCCACGCCGGCGATCGATTCGGTGCCCAGCGCCATCGCCGCGATGGCCTGCACGCCGCCCAGGCAGTAGATCTCGTCGGCGCCGGCCAGGTGCATGGCGGCGACGATCTCGGGGCAGGGCCGGCCCTCGAAGGGCGGGGCGCAGGCGATCACGCGCGGCACGCCCGCCACCTTGGCGGTGAGCACGCTCATGTGCGCCGAGGCGATCAGCGGGTACTTGCCGCCAGGGATGTAGCAGCCCACCGAGTTGACCGGGATGTGGCGGTGGCCGAGCACCACGCCGGGCAGGGTCTCGACCTCGACGTCCTTCATCGAGTCGCGCTGGATCTGCGCGAAGCGGCGGATCTGCGCCTGCGCGAAGCGGATGTCGTCGAGCGTGCGCTCGGGCAGCTCGGCGATGCAGGCCTCGATCTCGGCGCGCGAGAGGCGGAAGGACGCGGGCGACCAGCGGTCGAACTTGGCGCTGTATTCGCGCACCGCGGCGTCGCCGCGCGCGCCGATGTCGGCCAGGATGGCCTCGACCGTGGTGCGCACCTGGATGTTCAGGTCGGCCTTGGCCTCGGCCGGTTTGCCGTGCTTGAGGGTGTGGATCATGGGGAACTCCGTGTCGGGGAATCAGCGCACGACGAGGTCGGCGCTGCGCACCTGGGTCTTGAGCATCTGCTGCGCCTGCATCGCGTCGATCCAGAAGCGCAGCTGGTCCTCGCTCACCGTGGTGGCCAGGCGCGGCACCGGCAGCGCGGCCACCACGGCCGGGGGCATGCGCAGGTACTTGCCCATGTGGGCGCGCGAGGTGTCGGGGTCCTTCCCGTGGAAGGCGATGGCCTCGTCCAGTGCCTCGCGGAAGGCCCGGGCGGCCTGCGGGTTCTTTTGCTGCCAGGCGGCGGTGCTGCCGTAGACGATGGGCAGCACGCCCGAGGCCGGGAAGTCGTCGCTCACGTAGCCATAGGCGGTGCCGACACCGGCCTGCACGATGCGCATGCCGAAGGGCTCGGCCGGCACGGTGGCGTCGATGGTGCCGCCGCGCATCACGTCCAGCGTCTGCGGCAGCGCGACCTCGACGAAGTTGACCTTCTTCGCGTCCACGCCGTGGTCGGCCAGCCATTTTCGGAACAGCACGTGCAGCGTGGCGCCGAAGCCGGCCACGCCCACGCGCTTGCCCACGAAGTCCTGCGGCGAGCGGATCTCCACCCCCTTGCGCACGATGATGGCCGGCGACTTGCCTTCGGGCGTGAGCACGCTGCCGCCGGCGATCACCTTGAGCGCCAGGCCGCTGTCGGCGGCCTGCATCAGCACCGAGGGCGTGACCGTGCCGATCTGGATCGAGTCGGACTGCAGCGCCGGCGGGATGTTGGGGTTGATGGGGATGGTCTGCAGCGTGACGTCGAGGCCGCGCTTGTCGAAGAAGCCCTGTTCCTTGGCCACGTACAGCGGCATCAGGTCGGGGATGGGCACGTAGCCGACGGTGATCTTCGTGGGCGCCTGGGCGCCGGCCGTGCCGAAGGCGAACAGGGCGGGCAGGGCCAGGGCGAGGGCCGCGAGGCGGCGGCGGACGGGATGGTGCATGGGGTTGTCTCCTGGGGTCAAAGAAAGCGGGGGTTCAGTTGCCGTCGCCGATGGTGGTGCCGCCATCGACGACGAGGTTGTGGCCGGTGGTGAAGCCGCCGGCACCGGCGGCCAGGAACAGCACCGCGCCCGCGATCTCCTCGGGCTCGGCGATGCGGCGCAGCGGGGTGAGGGCGATGCGCCGCTCCATCACCTCGGGGCGGTCGGTCAATGGGCGGGCGAACTCGGTGCGCGTGACGCCGGGCGAGACCGCGTTGACGCGCACGCCGGCCGGGCCCCACTCGACGGCGAGGTTGCGCGCCAGCTCGGCCAGGCCGGCCTTGGACAGGCCGTACAGGCCCAGGCCCTTGTTGCCGCGAATGCCGGCGATGCTGGACATCAGCACCACGCTGCCGCCGCCCCGGGCGGCCATGTGGGTGATCACCGGGCCGGTGAGCCAGAGCACGCTGCGCAGGTTCAGCGTCATGGTCAGCTCCCAGTCGGCATCGCTGGCGCCGGCGATCGGGCCCATGTGCGGCGCGGCGCCGGCGTTGCACACCAGCACGTCGATGCGGCCGTGGTCGCCGATCACCCGCGCCGCCAGCGCCTCGACCTGCTCGCGCCGCGTGAGGTCGGCGATCGCGGCGTCGGCCGGCAGGCCCTCGGCGCGCAGCGCGGCGGCCGCGGCCTCGCACTCGGCGGCTTCGTGGCTGCACAGCACCACGCGGGCGCCGGCCTGGGCCAGGGCGCGCGCGCTCGCCAGGCCGATGCCGCGGCTGGCGCCGGTGACCAGGGCCACCTGGCCGGTAAGGTCGAACAGCGGATGGATCGTCGTCGCCATGGCGGGCCTCACCAGTGCACCAGCGGCAGCCCGGCCACCGGCGAGGTGAAATACGGGATCGTCGTGCCGCGCAGGCTGCCGAGGTAGACCGTCTTCAGGTCCGGGCCGCCGAAGGTCAGGCTGGCCATCCAGGGCGCGAGCGTGCCGTGCGCGGCGGCCATGATCTCGGGCGTGAGCGTGCGCGCCGCGTAGTGGCGGTTCAGCTCGGCGGTGGCGGCGGGGTTGGAATCGTCCAGCAGCGTCAGCAGCTCGCCCTCGGGCGTGATCGCCACCAGCTGGTCGCTCATGATCAGCGTGACCCACAGGTTGCCCCAGGCGTCGAACGCGAAGCCGTCGGGAAAGCCCGGCAGGTGCCAGGGGCCGTAGACCTCGCGGTCGCCGAGCGAGCCGTCGGGGTGGATGCGCAGGCGCGAGATGCGGCGCGCGTTGCTCTCGACCACGTAGAGCCATTCCTCCTTCGCGTCCAGCCGCACCTCGTTCGTGCCGCCGAAGCCGTCGGCCACGATGCGGATGCCGCGCTCGTCGATCAGCGCCACGTAGCCGTCGAGCACGCCGGCGTTGATGGACCCGGTCCAGGGCTGCATGCGCGTGGTCACGGTGAGCCAGATGCGGCCCTTGCTGTCGCGCGCGACGAAGTTGGTCTTGCCCATCGGGCGGCCGTCGATCTCGGTGAACAGCGTGCGCAGTTGCCCGTCGCGCGTCATCACCTCCACGTGGTCGGTGCCCCAGTTGGCGATCAGGATGTCGCCGTTGGCCAGAAAGCACATGCCGTTGGGCAGCGAGCCCTGCGCCTGCACGTAGCGGTCGTCGAACGAGGCGGCGGCGGCGCCGGCCTGCGGGTGCTCCACGCGCGGGGTGACGAGGGTCTGGGTGCCGTCGGGCGCGATGCGCATGGCGCCGCCGCGCGCGTCGGCGGCCCACAGCGTGCCGTCGCGCTCGGCCAGGATGCATTCGGGCCGCTGCAGGTCGTGGCCGATGGTGCGGATGGCGGCGCGGTCGACCTGCCAGCCTTTGAGGGGATTGCGGGATTCAGGCATGGGTGCGGGAAACGTTGGGGGAAGCGGGAAGGGCCAGGCCCAGCAGCGCCGCGGCGTTGCCGCCCAGGATCGCCTCGGCGTCGGCGCGCGACAGGCCGGGCACGGCGGCCAGCAGGGCGTGCGGGTCGTAGTGGCCCATGTCGAACGGGTAGTCGGTGCCCACGACGAGCTGCGAGGCGCCGACCACCTCGACCAGGTGGCGCAGGATGGCCGGTTCGTAGACCAGGGTGTCGAACCAGATGCGGCGCAGGTACTCGCGCGGCGCATGCCGCATGCCCCGCGCCTCGGGCCGCACGCGGTGCGCGTGCTGGCTGCGGCCGAAGTAGGCCGGCAGGTAGCCGCCGCCGTGCGCGGCCACCAGCTTCACGCCCGCGTGGCGGTCGAGCACGCCGCCGAAGATCAGCTCCGACAGCGCCACCGTGGTTTCCAGCGGCTGGCCGATGGTGTTGGCCAGGTAGTGGCGGTTGACCCGCTCGCCCAGCGAGGTGCCCAGCGGATGGATGAAGACCAGCGCGCCCAGCTCGCTGGCGCGGGCCCAGAAGGGTTCGAGCGCGGGGTCGGCCAGCTCGCGGCCGTTCACGCTGGCCGAGATCTCCACGCCCTTGAGGCCCAGTTCGAGCACCGCGTGCGCGAGCTGCTCGGCCGCCAGCCGCGGGTGCTGCAGCGCCACCGTGCCCAGGCCTGCCAGGCGGCCGGGGTGCCGCGCGCAGGCCTCGGCGATGTGCTCGTTCTGCAGCCGCACCACGTCCTGCGCCAGGTCGGGGTCGGCCCAGTAGCAGTACTGGGTGGGCGAGGGGCTGAGCACCTGCACGTCCACGCCCATGGCGTCCATGTCGGCCAGCCGCTCGTCCAGCGAGGTCATGCGGCGCAGCGCGGGCGGCAGCATGTGCGCCAGGTTGTGGGCCACCGAGGCCTCGCCCTGCGTGCGGCGCATCAGCTCGGGCTCGGCGCGCTTCTCGGGCCGTCCGGCCACCAGGGCCTCCACCGCCGGCGTCAGCACGTGGGCGTGCAGGTCGACCGTGAACGGCCGCTCGCCGTTCGCCGCGGCCAGGGTCCGGGGGGCGCCCGGGCAGCCGTCCGGGCAGTCGGGGGTGCAGGTGTGCAGCAGCATCGCTCTCGGTGGTGTGTGTCTCCGAGGCGCGACTGTAGGAATCCTCAAAGCATCTGTAAAATCGATTTTTGGGATTCAAGGTATCCAGAAAACGGATGCATGCATGCGCTTCAACCGACTCGACCTCAACCTGCTGGTGGCGCTGGACGCGCTGCTGACCGAGAAAAACATCACCCGCGCGGGCCACAAGCTCAACCTGAGCCAGTCGGCCACCAGCGGCGTGCTGGCGCGCCTGCGCGACTACTTCGGCGACCCGCTGCTGATGCAGGTGGGGCGCAGCATGCGGCTGACGCCCAAGGCCGAGGAGCTGCAGCGGCCGGTGCGCGACGTGCTGCTCACCATCCAGTCGACCATCGCGGTGCAGCCGGGCTTCGACCCGGCGACCAGCCAGCGGCACTTCCGGGTGATCGCCTCCGACTACCCCATCAGCGTCCTGCTGGCCGAGGCCGCGCGCCGCATGGGCGAGGAGGCGCCCCACGTGACGCTGGAAATCATCATGCCCTCGGACGATGTGCAGGGCGCGGTGGAGCGCGGCGAGGTGGACATGCTCATCATGCCGCGCCAGTACCTGGCCGAGGGCCACCCGAGCGAGGCGCTCTACACCGAGGGCTACAGCTGCGTGGTGTGGGCCGGCAACACGCAGGTGGGCGAGAGCCTGACGCTGGCGCAATACATGTCGCTCAGCCACGTGACCACGCTGTTCGGCCACCAGCGCCAGCCCAGCCTGGAGGAGTGGTTCCTCAAGAGCAGCGCGCTGCAGCGCCGCATCGAGGTCACGACCAACAACTTCAACACCCTGCCCCTGCTGGTGCTGGGCACCCAGCGCGTGGCCACCATGCACACGCGGCTGGCGCGCCTGTTCGCGCGCACCCTGCCGCTGCGCATCGTGCCGCTGCCGGTGGACTTCCCCACCATGGTCTGGAGCATGCAGTGGCCGCGCCACCTGATGGCCGACCCGGCCCACCAGTGGTTCCGCGGCGTGGTGCATGCCGCCGCCAGCGCCGCCGACGCGGGCGCGAGCGTGCCCGACCAGCTCTGGGGCGAACTGGCGGCCGACCGGGCCTGAATGCCCGGCCCGGGTGGTATCCCGCTGCCGTCCGGGCTGAGCCGGGCCTAGAATCCCGGCGCGTGCGACCGCCTACCGGCGCGGCGGCGCGCGTCCCGCATGCGTTTCGACAAACTCGACCTCAACCTCCTCGTCGCGCTCGACGCGCTCCTGGCCGAGCGCAACATCAGTCGCGCGGCCGAGAAACTGTTCCTGAGCCAGTCGGCCATGAGCAGCGCGCTGGGGCGGCTGCGCGACTACTTTGGCGATGAACTGCTGGTGCCGGTGCGCCGCCGCATGGAGCTGACGCCGCGCGCCCTGTCGCTGCAGGCCCCGGTGCGCGACATTCTGGTGCGCATCCGGGCCACCATCGCCGCCCAGCCCGGGTTCGATCCCACGCAGCCCGGGCGCCTGTTCAACATCATCGCGTCCGACTATTCGCTGGACACCGTGATGCCGGCGATGAACGCGCTGGCGGCGAGCCAGGGCAGCTTGTCCAGTTTTCGCTTCCATCCGGTGCTGACCTCGCCGGCGCGGGCGCTGGAAAGCGGGGACGCCGACCTGTTGATGATCCCGCAGCCCTACCTCAGCCCCGACCACCCCAGCGAGCCGCTGATGACCGAGGAGTTCGTCTGCGTGGTCTGGCGCGGCAGCCGCCACGCGCGCGAGGGGCTCACGCGCGAAAGCTACATGGACGCCGGGCATGTGGTGATGGTGGCGGTCGAGCATGGCGCCCAGGGCTACGAAAGCCGCTTCATGGAGCGCTCGGGCGTCGAGCGCCGCATCGCGGTGGCGACCTACAGTTTCGCGTCCATGCCCAAGCTGGTGCTGGGCACGCCCTACATCGCCACCGTCCACCGGCGGCTGGCGCAGCGCATGGCGCGGCGGCTGCCGCTGACCGTGCTGCCCTCGCCGGTCGAGATTCCCGTCATGCAGCTCATGATGCAGTGGCACGAGTTCCGCTCCCGCGATCCCGGCCTGGTGTGGCTGCGCGAGCGGATGCATGAAGCGGTCGCCCGGCTCGACGCCGAGGGTCTCGACGGCTTCTGACCGGCCGCGAGGGTTAACCCTCGTATTGAAGCCATGGATGCCACGTATGCATCCAATCCGTTTTGCAGTGGCGGCGGCGCTGCCTACAGTTCGGCGCACAACAAACCACGCGCCAAGCGAAACGGAGACACACCATGTTCGACACCCCCCTGAGCCGCCGCCAGTTCGGCCTTCTGTCCGCCGCCGCGCTGGCCGGCGGCCCCGCCATCGCCCAGAGCCGCCCGGACGTGGCGAAGATCCTCGTGCCGTTCCCGGCCGGCGGCACCACCGACCTGGTGGCGCGTCTGCTGGCCGACCAGTTGCGCGGCGACATCGCCGACGTGGTGGTGGTGGAGAACAAGACCGGCGCCGCCGGCCGGATCGCCATCTCCGCCCTGAAGCAGGCGCCGGCCGACGGCAGCACCCTGATGCTGCACGCGCTGGGCATCCAGATGATGTACCCGCACACGCTCAGGCAGCTGGGCTACGACCCCTTCGCCGACGTGGCCCCCATCAGCATCACCAACCGCGTGGACACCTGCTTCGCGGTCGGGCCGGCGGTGCCCGCCCCGGTGCGCACGCTCGAGGACTACTTCGCGTGGGCCAAGGGCGACCCGAAGCGGGGGACCTTCGCCTCGGCCGGCAGCGGCACGCCGCAGCACTTCATGCCCATCGCCATGGGCCAGCAGGTCAAGGTCGAGCTGACGCCGGTGCACTACCGCAGCAGCACCGTGGCCTATCCCGACGTGCTGGGCGGCATGGTGCCGGCCATTTCCACGCCGCTCAACGACGCCATGCAGCAACTGTCCACGGGCCGGCTGCGCCTGCTGGCGACTACCGGCGACAGGCGCAACAGCCTCACCCCCGACGTGCCGACCTTCGCCGAGCAGGGCTTTGCGCAGCTGGTGGACAGCGACTTCTTCGCCGTGTTCGTGCACGGCAGCACGTCAGCGCCTCTGCAGGAAAAGCTCTCGGCCGCCGTGCGCAAGGCGCTGGCCGCGCCGGCGCTGGTGGCCGGTTTCCACAAGGCCTACATCGAACCCATGCCCACCACCCCGGCCGAGACGCTGCGGCTGGCGCGGGCCGGCTACGAGCGCAACGGCCGCATGGTCAAGGACGTGGGCTACCAGCCCGAATGATCGCCGGAGCGCCGGCAGCGAGGCATCTTCCATGCTGAACATCCAATCCCTTCATCACATCCGGGTCGGTGTGACCGACCTGGCGGGCAACGAGCGCTTCGCGCGCGACTTCGGCCTGCAGGAGGCCGCGCGCGACGGGCAGACCGTGTACTTCCGCGGCCACGGCGCCGACGCCTACTGCTATGTCGCGGCGCCGGCGGCGCGCGCCGGCGTGCGGGCGGTGGCCTTCCTGGCCGGATCGCCCGACGACCTCGACGAGGCCGTGCGCCGCTTCGGCGCCACGGCGCCCCGCGCGCTGCGGGGCCCGGGCGGCGGCACGGCCGTCAGCCTGACCGACCCGGACGGCATCACCATCGACATCGTGCACGGCATCGCGGGGCGCGAGCCCGACCCGCTGCTGCCGGTGCCCGTCATCAACTACCCGGGCCGGCACCAGCGCTTCAACGCGTCCCAGCACTTCCGCCCGCCCGGCCCGGCCCGGCCGCTGCGCCTGGGCCACCTGGGCCTGTTCGTGGGCGACTTCCGGCGCACCGAGGCCTGGTACTGCGAGGTGCTCGGCATGCGCGCCAGCGACCGCATGTACATGGGCGCGCCGGACCAGCCCGTCGGCGGCTTCTACCGGCTGGACCGGGGCGCGCAGTGGGTGGACCACCACATCATCGGCTTCTTCGGCATGGGCCGGCCCGGCCTGCACCACATGTCCTTCGAGGTGCAGGACATCGAGCAGCAGATGGTGGCGCACCGCCACCTGCGCAAGCAGGGCCACCAGCCGGTCTGGGGCGTGGGCCGCCACCCGCTGGGCAGCCATGTGTTCGACCTGTGGAAGGACCCCAACGGCCTGCGCTTCGAAACCTATTCCGACACCGACCTGTGCAACGACCAGCGCCCGACCGGCGACCACGACGTGGCGCACTCCGAGATGGACCTCTGGAGCAACGAGCCGGCCGAACCCTATTTCGCCTGAGAGAAAGACCCGCATGAGCAACCACGACATCGACACCACCACCGGACTGCGCCGGGGCAGCTTCGGCATCGGCACCTACGCCGACGGCGACCGGGCCTTTCCGGGCCTGGTCCATCCGGACGGCCGCGTGGTCGACCTCTCGCCGCATTTCCGCGACACCCATGCGATCTTCGACGACTGGGCGCGCCACTTCGACCAGCTGGTGGACATCGCGGCCCGGCCCTGTGCCGCGCAGCACGACTACGCCGCGCTGCGCCCCCTCAAGCCCCTGGCCCATCCGAACCTGCTGTGCGGCGGCGCGAACTACAAGACGCACGTGGCCCAGATGCTGACCAAGAACAAGTTCAACCAGCACAACCGCCTGCCGGGCGAGACCGACGAGGCTTTCTTCCAGCGCAACTACGCCATGATGGAGGAGCGCGCGCGCTCCGGCACGCCCTTCTTCTGGACCGGCCTGCATTCCTCGCTGGTGGGCGCCAACGACGACGTGGTGCTGCCGGTGCTGGGCGAGCAGCCCGACTGGGAGCTGGAGCTGGCGGCGGTGGTCGGCCGGCACCAGCGCTATGCCACGGTCGAGGAGGCGCAGAGCCTGGTCGCCGGCTACGTCATGGTCAACGACATCGGCACGGTCGACATCTTCCGCCGCACCGACGTGCCCTGGGGCATCGACTGGATCAGCAAGCACCAGCCGAGCTTCAAGCCCGCCGGCCCCTTCATCGTGCCCGCGGCCTTCATCCGGCCGGACGAGCCCCTGCAGATCCAGCTCAGGCTCAGCGGCCAGGTGATGCAGGACTGGCCCAGCGACGACATGGTCTTCAAGCCCGCGCAACTGCTGGCCTATGCCTCCGAGCGCATCAACCTCATGCCCGGCGATCTGATGCTGACCGGCTCGCCGCCCGGCAACGGCGCGCACCACGGGGGCCGCTTCATGCGCGACGGCGACGTGCTGGAATGCTCGATCACCGGCCTGGGCTACCAGCGCAACCGCTGCGTGCAGGAGCGCGCGCCCGACCGGCCGCTGGCCTTTGGCCTGTGGAAGGAGGCAGCCTGACGCGGCGCCCGCGGCCTTGGGGGACGCCCCTATGGCCCGCCGCCACACCGGCCGCTAGCATGGACGGCTGCTCGTCACGGCGGAGTTGCCGCAACCATGTCTGTCCACACCCCCCAGATCCACCGCTACCAAACCTGGCTGGCCTGCGAACGCGGGCTTTCCTTCGACAGCTATGACGCGCTCTGGCGCTGGTCGGTGAGCGATCTCGACGCCTACTGGCAAAGCATCTGGGACTACTTCGACATCCAGTCGCCGACGCCGCACACGGCGGTGCTGGCCCGCAACGTGATGCCCGGCGCGCAGTGGTTCCCGGGCGCGCAGGTCAACTACGCGCGGCAGGTGCTGCGCCACGTGGGGCCGGCGCACGCGGCCGGTTTTCCTGCCGTGATCGCGCGCAACGAGAAGGGGCGCCACACCGAGCTGTCCTGGCCCGAACTGCGGCGCCAGGTGGCGGCGCTGGCGCTGCACCTGCGCGAGCAGGGCGTGCAGCCGGGCGACCGCGTGGCGGCCTACCTGCCCAACATCCCCGAGACCATGGTCGCCTTCCTGGCCGTGGCCAGCATCGGCGCGGTCTGGAGCGTGTGCGCGCCCGACATGGGCACCCACGCGGTGCTCGACCGCTTCCGCCAGATCGAGCCGGTGGCGCTGATCGCCTGCGACGGCGTGAGCTACGGCCACAAGGACCACGACCGCCTGGCCGTGGTGGCCGAGATGCGCGCCGCGCTGCCCACCGTGAGGCACGTGGTGCTGCACACCAACCTGGCCGAGGGCGAGGTGGCGACCCGCGCCGCGCTGGACGCCGCCGCGCCCTGCGCCCATTTCGCGGCCGTGGCGGCGCGCGACGATGCCGCCACCGACGCCTTCGAGCCGATGTGGCTGCCGTTCGAGCACCCGCTGTGGATCGTCTACTCCAGCGGCACCACCGGCCTGCCCAAGCCCATCGTGCACGGGCACGGCGGCATCATGCTGGTGATGCGCGCGATGGGCGCGCTGCACAACGACGTCGGCTGCAGCTACGACCCCGACCACTGGGGCGAGCGCTACCACTGGTACAGCTCCACCGGCTGGATCATGTGGAACGCCCAGGTGGCCGGCCTGCTCGGCGGCACCACCTGCGTGATCTACGATGGCAACCCGGGCGGCAGCAAGGAGGCGCCCGACTGGGCCACGCTGTGGCGCTTCGCGGCCGAGCTGAAGGTGACGTTCTTCGGCGCCGGCGCCGCCTTCTTCGCCGCCTGCCTCAAGGCCGGGGTGGACCTGTCCACCTGCGGCGACCTGTCGGCCGTGCACACCCTGGGCAGCACCGGCTCGCCGCTGTCCGAGGACGCGCAGCGCTGGGGTACGGCTCAGTTCGCGGCCATCGCCGCGAACGAGGCGCAAAGAGACATCTGGTGGTGCAACATATCAGGGGGCACGGACTTTGCCGGTTCGTTCATCGGCGGCGTGCGCAGCCTGCCACAGACGCCCGGCCGCATGCAGTGCCGGCAGCTGGGCTCGTCCGTCGAGGCCTGGAACGAGCAGGGACGGCCCGTCGTTGACGAGGTGGGCGAGCTGGTCTGCACCCAGCCCATCCCCTCGATGCCGCTGTACTTCGTGGGCGACACCGACCACCAGCGCCTGATCGGCAGCTATTTCGACATGTACCCGCCGGGCCATGGCAGAAAGCCTGGCGGCGGCGACCTCGATGCCAGCGCCGGCGCCGTCTGGCGCCACGGCGACTGGCTGCGCGTCTTCCCCGACGGCTCGTGCGTGATCTACGGCCGCAGCGACGCCACCATCAACCGCCACGGCCTGCGCATGGGCACCAGCGAGTTGTACAGCGCGGTCGAGGCCCTGCCCGAGGTGCTCGATTCCCTGGTGGTCGACCTGGAGTACCTGGGCAAGCCCAGCTACATGCCGCTGTTCGTGGTGCTGCGCCCCGCCGCCGTGCTGGACGACGCGCTGCGCGGCCGGCTCAACCAGGCGGTGCGCGAATCGCTGTCGCCGCGCTTCGTGCCCGACGAGATCTTCCAGGTGGCCGAAGTGCCGCGCACCCTCTCGGGCAAGAAGCAGGAGCTGCCGATCAAGAAGCTGCTGCTCGGCCAGCCGCTGGACAAGGTCATCAACAAGGAGGCCATGGCCAACCCGGGCTGCCTGGACTGGTACGTGGCCTTTGCCGCGCGACGCGCTCAGGCCTGAGGCGCCATCGGCCACGGCCGCTGCGCGGGCCGCATGCGCTCGAAGGCGCGCGCCATCCGCAGCACGCCCAGGTCGTCGAAGCGGCGGCCGGCGATCTGCAGGCCGATCGGCACGCCGTGGCTATCGTGTCCGCAGCCTACCGAGATGGCCGGCTGTTCGCTCATGCTGAAGGGCACGGTGAAGCCGATGTGGTCCATGGCGCGGGCCACGTCGTTGGTCGGGTAGGCCCACTCGGCCGGGAAGGCCGTGTTGGGCGACACCGGCGAGAGCACATAGTCGTAGGGCTGGGTGGCCGCCACCGTCGTGGCGCGGATCGCCAGCGCCTGGCTGTAGGCCTCGAAGGCCTGCTCGCCGCTGAAGCCCTGGCCGCCCTCGGCCCAGGCGCGCACGACGGGCAGCACGCGATCGCGCCGAGCGGGTGGCATGGCCTGCAGGTCGCGGGCCGAGCGGATGCGCCAGAAGCGGTCCATGCCGCGCAGCATGTCGTCGCTCATCCAGGGGCGCAGCGGCTCGACGATGGCGCCGGCGGCCTCGAACAGGCGCGCGGCGGCCTGCGCGGCCGCGACCACCTGCGGGTCGGCCGGCATGCCGCAGCCCGCGTCCAGCCACAGGCCCAGGCGCAGGCCGCGCAGTTCGAGCGTGTCCAGGTCGAGCCAGTCGATGCGCGCCGGCGGCAGGCTCATGTGGTCGCGCGCATCGGGTTGGGCCAGCACCGCCATCATCAGCGCGGCGTCGGCCACGGTGCGCGTCATCGGGCCGGCGCAGCGGCCCATGTAGGGCGGGGCGATCGGCACGCGGCCCAGGCTGGGCTTGAGCCCGACCAGCCCGCACCACGCGGCCGGCAGGCGCACCGAGCCGCCGATGTCGGTGCCGATGTGCAGCGGCCCGTAGCCGGCCGCCGCCGCGGCGCCCGCGCCGGCGCTGGAGCCGCCCGGGTTCATGGCCGTGTTCCAGGGGTTGCGCGCCAGCGGGTGGAAGCTCGACAGCCCCGACGAGAGCATGCCGAACTCGGGCATGGTCGTCTTGGCCAGGAACACCGCGCCGGCCTCGCGCAGGCGGGCCGCCGGGGGCGCGTCCTGCGCGGCCGGCACCAGCTCGGTGGCCGCCGTGCCCAGCGGCACCGGCACGCCGCGCGTGGCGATGTTCTCCTTGATCGTCACCGGCACGCCGTCGATGCAGGCGCCATTGACCTCGATCGGGCGGCCGGCCTGCCAACGCGCCTCGGACGCGCGGGCCATGGCCATCGCGCCGTCGGCATCGGGCGCATAAGTGGCATGCAGCACCGGCTCGCAGCGGGCGACGTGTGCCAGCACGGCCTGCGTGACGTCGACCGGCGAGAGCGTGCCGGCGCGATAGGCGGCGACCAGTTCGGTGGCGGACAGGGTGTGCAGCGCCGTGCTCATGGCCGCATCATGGCATCAGGCCCGCCGGCTGACCAGCACGATGCCTGCCGCCACGCCAGCCAGTGCGATGAGCAGTTGCACGGTCAGCGGTTCGCTCAACAGCAGCACGCCGAACACCAGCGCGAACACGGGCGTGAGGAAGGTGAAGGTCGCCACCTGCGTGGCCGGGTAGTGGCGCAGCATCCACATCCACGCCAGGTAACTGGCGAAGGCGCCCACCACGGTCTGCAGGAACACCGAGCCCCAGGCCAGGGCCGAATAGTCCCAGCCCCAGTGCTCGCCCAGCGCCAGCGACAGCACCGGACACACCACGGCCGTCACGGCCAGTTGGTAGAACAGGGTCTTCTCGGCGCTGGCGGTAGCCAGCCGGCTGGCGCGGATGGTCAGCGTCGTCAGGCCCCACAGGATGCCCGCGGCCAGGCCCATGGCGTCGCCCTTCCACTGGCCGGCCACGGGCGAGTGGTGCAGGAAGCCCTCGCTGAAGGCGATTGCCACGGCGGCGAAGGCCAGCACCAGACCGACCCACTGGATGCGCCGCAGCGTCTCGCTCGGGATCACGCGCGGCACCAGCAGCGCCACCACGAACGGGCTGGTGTACAGGAACACCGTCAGCCGCGAGGCGCTGGTGTGCTGCAGCCCCAGGTAGATGAAGACGAACTCGCCCGCGAACAGCAGCCCGGCCAGCAGCCCGGCGCCCAGCGTGCCGTCGCGCGCGAACAGCGCCACGCCGCGCCACCGGCACCACAGCCACAGCAGGACGGTGGCGCCCACCATGCGGATGCTGGCCTGCCACAGCGGCGCCATCTCGCGGCCCGCGAGCTTGATCAGGATCTGCTGGAAGCCCCAGAAGGCGCAGCAGGCCACCAGCAGGGTGACGGCCAGGGTGTCGAGATGGTGTTTGCGGTCGGTCATGGAGGTGTCTTCGCCGGCTCGGCTGCGATGTGGCCGCCGATGGTAGCCGGGACGGCGTTTTCCT
>Ga0265293_10007082_pt1 | contig 17494 bp, 14 predicted proteins | sample Munlanlewell138R_FD_192505 | JGI IMG/M metagenome (GOLD analysis project Ga0265293, IMG submission 192505) | Leachate microbial communities from a municipal landfill in Southern Ontario, Canada - Leachate well 138R | ecosystem: Engineered > Solid waste > Landfill > Unclassified | place: Canada...
ATATGCTACTGATTCGCTTATTAACTTAGTTGATGAAAAGAATATGAATAAAAGAGAACTAGATTTATTAATGTCTTGTGGCGAAATAATCTCTGCAACAGTTTTATCTAGTCTTTTAAGAGCCTATGGTCATGGGAATATAGTACTTACAGGCTATCAAGCAGGAATTATAACAGATAATAATTTTGGAAATGCAAATGTTATTGATGTAAATCCAATTAACATCTTAAATGTATTTAAAAAAGAGAATATTGTAATAGTTACTGGTTTTCAAGGTGCGACTAAAGAAGGGGAGGTCACTACATTAGGAAGAGGAGGTAGTGATACAAGTGCATTAATTTTAGGTGAGGCTTTGAAAAGTGATTGCGTTGAAATTTATACAGATGTTGAAGGGGTAATGACAGCTGATCCTAAATTAGTTCCAAGTGCACAATTGATACATGAAATTTGTTATTCAGAGGTATATCAAATAGTAGAAGAAGGTGCTGGGATTATACATCCCAAGGCTGTAGAAGTAGCTAGTAGAGCCAATATAAAGGTGATAATAAAAAATATCATAAATAGTGGATCAGGTACTATAATAGGGTGTCTAAATAATAGTGAAGAGAAGCAATATAGATTAAATGACAATATTATTACAGGGATTACTTATAAAAAAAATAGAAGTCAAGTTACTGTGTATCTTGATGATAATGGTGTTTATCTTAAAGAACTATTGGATTTAATTGCTGATAAAATAAGTAGTATTGATTTAATAAATTTATTTACTGAATTTAAAGTATTTACAGTAGATGATGAAAATGTAGATGCAATTGAAAGTATATTAGATAATAAAGGTTATAAATACAAAATTATAAAAGGTTGCAGTAAAATTAGTATTATAGGTCATAAAATTAATGGTATGCCAGACGTAATGGCTAGAATTCTTGGTGCTTTATTAAGTGTTGATGTTTCAATTCTACAAACTTCTGATTCTCATACTAGTATTTGGTGTTTATTGAATGAAAAGGATACAGAAAAAGCACTAAATGTATTACACAAAGAGTTCTTTTAATCTATTTTGAGCATATTAATCCTTGTTTAGTATAAACTATATAAATAATATCCATACATTATGAAAAATAATACTGATTACACTAAGGAGGATTAACTTTGGAAATTAATAAACAAAATTCAGATATTTTCTTTCTAAGTAACGAAAATGCTAGCGAAGAATACAAAGAAAACAATATAGAACAAAGTGCTGATAAAGAAGAATTAGATAAACTAAAAGCTTTAGGTACGCCTAACATTCCAACTACTCCTCAAGATATACAGTTTATTTCGATAATCGGAGAAGTTGAAGGTCACATAGTATCGCCTCCACAAAAAAAAGCAACTAAGTATGAACATATAATGCCTTTACTAGTGGCTGCTGAACGAAATACTGAAGTAAAAGGGATTCTAATATTTTTGAATACAGTTGGTGGTGACGTCGAGGCAGGCCTGGCTTTGTCTGAAATGATTAACAGTCTAAGTAAACCTAAGGTTTCTCTAGTTTTAGGTGGAGGACATAGTATAGGAGTCCCACTAGCTACCTCTAGTGATTACTCCTTTATAACTCCTACAGCTACAATGACAATACATCCTATTCGTATGACTGGGTTGGTTATAGGAGTTCCTCAAACATTTCGATATTTTGAAAAAATGCAGCAGAGAATAATTAATTTCATTTTAAGAACTTCAAGAATTAGCAAAGAAATATTATTAAATTTAATGTATGACACTGATGAAATAGCTAATGATGTAGGGACTATTCTTATTGGCGAAGAAGCAGTTAAAAAAGGTTTAATCGATGAGGTTGGTGGATTTAATGATGCATTGAAAAAACTAGAGGAGCTTATTAAAAATAATGAAGTGATTTAAAATAAATAGATTTAATATAAAGTTTATGCTATAATTACATCGAAAAGTGTTAATGTATTACATTAGCACTTTAATTTTATTGCTAACAGAATTATTTGCTTTTACTAAAGGATTTCAATCTCTTCTGTAGAAATACCTTATAGGGGTGGTTAGATGACAAAAGCTAAAAATAAGCCAATTGCCAAAAGCGGGAATAATATAAAGCGAAGTATCAAAAAGGAAATTATCGGAATATTAATTGTTGCGATCGGAATTTTTTCTTTATTAAGTATGTATAGTGAGTCCACTGGTTTTATTGGTGATATGATTAAAAAATATTCAATTATAATAGCTGGTTTAGGTGGATACATTTTTCCAGTAATCATATTATTACTTGGTTTTCAGTTCATAATGAATAAAACAAGTTATATTCAAAAGATAATTTTTATCATAATTGCGTATTTTGGATTTATTACTATTGTAGACATAATTTTCTTGCCAATTGTAAATGAACTATCTATCTTAGATAGAATAGAAATATCTGTTATTGATAGCAATAATACTCTTGATTTAGGAAAAACAGCTGAGAGTGGCGGAATTATTGGATCTTCTTTAGCGTTTGTTTTCTTAAGCCTATTTGGAACTATTGGCTCCTATGTTGTTATTATAGCGATTATTTTAATATCATTTTTGATGTTCACAAACATTAGCATTTTTGACGTATTAAGAAAATTTCTTATTAGAATAATTGGAATTATAAAATCTACATATAAAAATATAATTGATTTTATTTATATAGAGAATAATAAAAAGAATGGCTCTAATAATGATAAGAATAAAAATTTAATTAAGGATATATCAAATGAAAATAAAAAGGATATTGAAAATGACGACAAAAATTTAGGCGATGATATAAACAGTAAAATTAGAATTTTAGATTATACAAAGCCAACTAAGGAACCCTTACAAAAAATAGAGAAAGGTACTGGTGAATCATTTAAAGAAGAAAGTTTAAATATTGATATACCTGAAAGTCAAAACTTTGATAATTTTAAGAATTATATACTACCAGATATAGGATTACTTAATGAATCGAAGAGCAACATAAAGAGTGCGGAGAAAAAAGAAGTTCTTCAAAATGCTAACAAGCTAATAGACACTTTAAATAATTTCGGAATAAATGCAAAAATTCTCCAGATATGTATTGGCCCTAGTATTACTAGATACGAAATTCAACCAGCTCCAGGTGTAAAAGTAAGTAAGATTGTAAGTTTAACTAATGATATTGCCCTTAGTCTAGCATCTTCAGATATTAGAATGGAGGCGCCTATCCCTGGGAAGTCAGCTATAGGTATTGAAGTTCCAAACAAAAATAAAATAGGTGTGGGATTAAGAGAATTATTAGAATCTAAAGAATATAAAGAAATAGATACTTTAATACCATTTGCTTTAGGTAAAGATATTTCAGGTAAACCAATAATTACTAACATTGAAAAAATGCCACATTTACTTGTAGCAGGTGCTACAGGTTCAGGTAAAAGTGTCTGCATAAATACATTGATAGCAAGTATTTTATTCAAAGCTAAACCAGATGAAGTAAAACTTATTCTAATAGACCCTAAGGTTGTTGAATTAAGTGTATACAATGGCATTCCTCATTTATTAATCCCAGTAGTTACTGACCCTAAAAAGGCAGCTTTTTCACTAAATTGGGCTGTTCAAGAAATGACAAAACGATACAGTTTATTTGCTAAAAATAGTGTAAGAGATTTAGACTCTTATAATAGTAAAGCTACAAGTAATTCAAACTTAGAAAGGCTTCCTAGACTCATTATAATTATAGATGAATTAGCAGACTTAATGATGGTTTCAGCATCAGAGGTTGAGGATTATATATGTAGACTTGCACAAATGGCAAGAGCAGCTGGAATTCATTTAGTTGTTGCAACTCAAAGACCATCAGTTGACATTATAACTGGAACCATAAAGGCAAATATTCCTTCAAGAATTTCCTTTGCAGTTTCATCTCAAGCAGATTCTAGAACTATACTAGATATGGGAGGAGCAGAAAAATTGCTGGGTAAAGGAGATATGTTATTTTATCCAGTTGGAGAATCGAAACCAGTTAGGATACAAGGAGCATTTATTGATGAAGATGAAATCAATAGATTAGTTGAGTATCTTAAAAGTCAATTTGTTGTTCAATATGAGGAAAAAATAATAGGAGAAATAAACAGTAATTTTAAGCAAAGCACTAATGATTCTGATGAATTATTACTTAATGCAATTGACATTGTTATAGGCGAAGGGCAAGCTTCAATCTCTTTACTCCAGCGTAGGTTAAAAATTGGATATGCAAGAGCTGCACGCATTGTAGACGAAATGGAAGAGAGAGGAGTTGTTGGAGGATACGAAGGTAGTAAGCCCAGAAAAGTCTTGATTACCAGAGAAGAATATGAGGGAAATTAACTATTAAAGATAAAATGATTTAAGAAGGTGAACTTTTGATAAGAGAAATAAATATTGAAGAAGCTCTATATATGAAAAATTTGGTCCTAATCGATGTAAGAAGCGAAGTTGAATACGAGCTAGACACAATCCCAGGCGCAATAAATATACCACTACTCAACAATAACGAGCATGAACATGTGGGATATGTCTATGCTCAGGTTGATAAAGAAGAGGCTAAAAAAATAGGTCTTAAATATGCTTCCTATAAACTCACAGATTTCTATGAAAAGGCTAAAAGTATTGAAAACAGAAAAAAGCAAGTTGCTTTGTTTTGTTATAGAGGTGGTATGAGAAGTAACTCAGTAGCAAAAGTACTAGATACTATGGGAATTGATTTGTTTTTGATACAAGGTGGCTATAAAAGCTATAGAAAATATGTTATTGATGAGTTATTACATTACAAGGGTAAATTTAAATTTATAGTTCTTCATGGTTATACAGGAACTGGTAAAACAAAAATACTTGAAATATTGGAAAGTAATGGCAAATCAATACTTGATTTAGAAAAAATTGCACATAACGCTGGCTCAGTATTTGGTGATATAATGTACGCTGACGAATCGAATTCTCAAAAAAAATTTGAATCATTATTACTGAGCAAACTTCATAGTGTTAATGATAGCTATGTTTTTACAGAAAGTGAAAGTAAAAGAGTAGGAAAAGCTATATTGCCAGACTTTCTTTACAATGATATGGAAAATGGCCGTCACGTCTTGATTGAAACTTCCTTAGAGAAGAGAATCGAAAATATAGTAAATGATTATGTGATTAACCTCTCTTCCGCAAAAGATAAGGAAATTGAAGAAGCTATTATAAAGCTTAGAAAAAAATTAGGCGGTAATAAGGTTGATTTTCTTATTGAAGAGTTAAGTAAAAAAAATTATTTCACAATTGCAAGGGAACTAATGTTAAACTATTACGATCCATTGTATAAGTACTCCTTGGATAAATATGGTAATTATGATAAAATTATTGAATATACAGATCTGAACTATGCCGTAAATGAATTAATTGCTTTTGTAGATACATTGTACTGATTATGATTATAGAACATGAATACTTTTAAATTAGATAGGGGATGTTCATATTGAACTTAGCAAATAAATTGACAATTATTAGAATAATATTAGTTCCTGTTTTTATGATTTTTCTAATATTTGATGTTCCAAATGGAAATTATATAGCTGCAAGTATATTTATTATCGCTGCTCTAACAGATACCTTAGACGGCTATATTGCAAGAAGTAGAAACCAAATAACCAAGTTTGGTAAGTTTATGGATCCTTTAGCTGATAAACTTTTAGTTTCAGCAGCACTTATTTCTTTAGTCGAGATGAATAGGATTTCTGCTTGGATAGTTGTCATTATTATTGCAAGAGAATTTGCAGTTACAGGACTAAGAGTTTTAGCAGCTTCAGGGGGTATTACTATTGCAGCAAGTTGGTGGGGAAAGATAAAAACAATAACCCAAATCGTAGCTATAGTTGCTTTGCTAATTGATAATTATCCATTTAGCAAAATTGGATTTCCTTTTGATAAATTATCCATAGCACTAGCGGTTATTTTCACAATCGTTTCAGGTATTGATTATTTTTATGTTAATAGAAAGGTATTTCTAGTAGTCAACGATTAAAACAAATAATATTTGGAGTGATTGTATGAAAGCAGAAATCATTTGTGTAGGGACTGAACTATTGTTAGGCAATATTACAAATACTAACACAAAATTTCTTTCTCAAAAACTTGCAGAGATAGGTTTAGATGTGTATTATCAGACAACTGTTGGAGACAATATAGAAAGAATTTTTGACGCTACTATTAATGCTTTAAATAGAGCGGATATCTTAATTTACTCTGGAGGACTTGGACCTACAGAGGATGATTGTACTAAGGAGGCTGTATGCAAGGCTTTAGGTAGGGAATGCTATTTAGACAATCAAATACTAGAAGATATTCTCAAGTTTTTTTCTAATAGGAAAATGCCTGAATCAAATAAAAAGCAAGCCTATGTTCCTGAAAATAGTGAAATACTATTAAACGATATGGGCACAGCACCTGGGTTTTATATTGAAGCGGAAAACAAGATAATCATATTACTGCCAGGGCCCCCTAATGAATTAACTCATATGTTTAGCAAATACGTATTACCAAAGCTTAGTCAATACTCAGGCCATACAATTAAATCGAGAGTTATTAAGACAATTGACATAGGCGAATCGTCATTAGAAGAAAGAATAATAGACCTTATAGATACCCAAACAAATCCTACGATCGCAACTTATGCAAGTAGTGGACAAGTGGATATAAGAATTACTGCAAAAGCAGATAACACTATTCAAGCAGATGCCTTACTAGATGATATGCAAAACAAGTTGAATAAAAGAATTAGACAATTTATATATAGCTATAGTAATGAGAGTATTGAAGAAGCAGTATATAAGCTCCTATATAATAAGAATATTAGGATTGGATTTTGCGAATCGTGTACAGCTGGACTTGCAACTTCAATGCTGGCCAGTGTCCCTGGAGCATCTAAAGTCTTAGAAAGATCCTACATAACCTATAGCAATTTGTCTAAAATAGAAGAAGTTAATGTTAACAAACACACTTTAGATATTTATGGAGCTGTCAGTAAAGAAACTGCAATTGAGATGGCAAGAGGTCTTTTAAAAAATAGCGCTATTGATATAGGTGTATCTATTACAGGAATAGCTGGTCCTACTGGTGAAACTAAGAGTAAGCCTAATGGACTAGTATATATATGTGTCGCATCTAGAAATAAACATCTATTAGGGGAGAAAATATTTAACAGTGACAGAGAAAACAATAGAATTAGATCTGCTAAGCTTGCATTTAAGCTAATTAGAGAATTTGTTTTAGAACTATGAGCAAAACTTTGAACTTTTATAATAACTATTAATTTTGTTTGACTATTATAGATAATTGTTGTATAATTTAAACAGAACACTTGTTCGAATTTAGTAAAGGTGGTGAATCCCAGATTTTCTGGGAATACTCTATGCTAGAAAAAAAGAAAGCTTTAGAAATGGCAATAAGTCAAATTGAAAAACAATTTGGAAAAGGCTCTATAATGAAATTAGGTGAGGATTCAAAGCTAAATGTTGAAGCAGTGTCTACAGGTTCTCTTGATCTAGATATTGCAATTGGAATTGGAGGACTACCAAAAGGAAGAATAGTAGAAATTTATGGTCCTGAATCTTCAGGGAAAACAACAGTAGCTTTACATGCTATAGCTGAAGTACAAAAAACAGGTGGAACTGCTGCTTTTATTGATGCAGAGCATGCATTAGACCCTAATTATGCCAAGAACCTAGGTGTTATCATTGAGGATTTAATAGTATCTCAACCAGATACTGGAGAACAAGCTTTAGAAATTGCAGAGGCCTTAGTTAGAAGTGGTGCTGTAGATATAGTGGTAGTTGATTCGGTTGCAGCTCTAGTTCCAAAAGCAGAAATTGAAGGTGAAATGGGAGATACCCATATTGGCTTACAAGCTCGACTAATGTCCCAAGCATTAAGGAAATTAGCTGGAGCCATAAAAAAATCAAATACAATAGCAGTATTTATTAATCAACTTAGAGAAAAAGTTGGAGTTATGTTTGGAAATCCTGAAACAACCACGGGTGGAAGAGCCTTGAAATTTTACGCTTCTGTAAGATTGGATGTTCGAAGAGTGGAATCTATTAAACAAGGTGATGAGATTATCGGAAATAGAACTAAAGTTAAAGTTGTTAAAAATAAAGTTGCACCTCCTTTTAAGGTGGCTGAATTTGATATTATGTATGGAACAGGAATTTCAAAAGAAGGAAATATTCTAGATACTGGAGTCCTTGCTGATGTTGTCAACAAGTCAGGTGCTTGGTATAGTTATGAGTCTAACAGATTAGGACAAGGCAGAGAAAACTCCAAAGATTTTTTACGTGACAACCCTGAAATAGCTAAGGAAATTGAAACAAAAGTTAGAGAAAAATTTAATCTACAAAATTCATCTCACGTTAAAAAGTTAGTAGATGTTGAAAAAGAGGATAAAGGCAGTAAGGATTTAAAATAGGGATAATCAAATTTGAAATGTTGCTTCCTAAAGTAGATTGGTAATTCAATTACTAATCTACTTTAGGAGGTTTTTTTTATTTGCTTGACAGATAATACAATAAGTAATAAAATTAAATTGTATAGCAATACATTTATTATAATAACAAGATAACTATTCTACAAAATAATATGTAGGATCTCATAAGCCGAGATTTACTCGGTTTATATTTTTATTATTCTGTTATTGTATTCTAATTATGATGAAAAAACGAAACTTGAAAACTTAATAGAAAAGGAGGTGCTTATCATTATATCACAAGTGATTGCAGGAGCTGTTGGTGGAATAGCAGTTGGTATAATAATTGGTATATTTATGAGGAAAACAATTGCTGAAGCTAAAATAGTAAGTGCAGAAGTAGAAGCTTCGAAAATAGTTGAAGAGGCTAAAAAACAATCAGAAACAATAAAAAAGGAACAACTCCTTGAAGCAAAAGAGGAAGTTCACAAATCGAGAAATGAATTAGAAAAGGAAATTAAAGAAAGAAGAATGGAAATTCAGAAGCAAGAAAGAAGGTTGCTTCACAAAGAAGAATCTATCGATAGAAAAAGTGACACATTAGAGAGAAAAGAAGAGCAACTAGGAAAGAAAATAAAAGAATTAGAGCAAAAAGATTTAGCGATTGAAGAGCTATACAATAAACAGGTTGGCGAACTTGAAAGAATTTCTAATCTAACATCAGATGAGGCTAGAGACTTATTATTAAATGATATCAGAAAAGAAATAACTCACGATGCAGCAATAATGATTAAAGATATTGAAAACAAGGCTAAAGAAGAGGGCGATAAGAAAGCAAGAGAAATAGTTGCCTATGCAATTCAAAAGTGTGCTGCTGATCATGTAGCTGAAACTACAGTTACAGTTGTTTCATTACCTAATGATGAGATGAAAGGTAGAATTATAGGTCGAGAGGGTAGAAATATTAGAACTTTAGAGACTTTAACTGGTATTGATTTGATAATTGATGATACACCAGAAGCAGTTATTTTATCTGGCTTTGATCCAATCAGGCGAGAAGTAGCAAGAATAGCTTTAGAAAAGCTAATAATTGATGGACGTATACATCCTGCTAGGATTGAAGAAATGGTTGAAAAAGCTAAGAAAGAGGTAGACAACCATATCAGAGAACAAGGAGAACAAGCTACATTTGAAACTGGTGTACATGGTCTTCATATAGAAATAATTAAGCTTTTAGGCAGGTTAAACTATAGAACTAGTTATGGCCAAAATGTACTTAAGCATTCTATAGAGGTATCTCATTTAGCTGGATTAATGGCTGCAGAACTCGGGGCTGATATAAAAATTGCTAAGAGAGCTGGGTTATTACATGATTTAGGAAAAGCTGTTGACCACGAAATAGAGGGTCCACATGTTGCTATCGGTGCAGATATATTAAAGAAATATAGAGAATCTAAAGAAGTTATTCATGCTATGGAGGCACATCATGGAGATGTTGAACCTGAAACTATTGAGGCAGTTTTAGTTCAAGCAGCAGATGCAATATCAGCTGCAAGACCAGGAGCAAGAAGAGAAACTTTAGAAGCCTATATTAAAAGGTTAGAAAAGTTGGAAGAAATAGCTAATTCCTTTGATGGTATAGAAAAATCATTTGCTATTCAAGCAGGTAGAGAAATTAGAATAATGGTTAAACCTGAACTTATTAATGATGACCATATTATTCATACAGCTAGAGAAATAGTAAAAAGAATAGAAAATGAACTAGAGTACCCTGGACAGATTAAAGTAAATGTTATTAGAGAAACAAGAGCCATTGAATACGCAAAATAGAGAAGACTATGTCTTCTCTTTTTTATTTTTTTTCGAAATTTTATATTTTGAAAAAATTTAGCTGGGAAAAGAGGATTTATTTGTTATTTGTAGAATAATACAATTATATACAAGTTACAATTAATAATAATTTTTAAGGGGGCTATTTTAATGGATGTATTAAAAGTATCAGCAAAATCAAACCCAAATTCCGTTGCCGGAGCACTAGCTGGAGTATTAAGAGAAAAAGGTGCTGCAGAAATGCAGGCAATAGGTGCAGGTGCTCTAAACCAAGCAGTAAAAGCAGTAGCTATTGCTAGAGGATTTGTTGCTCCTAGTGGTGTTGATTTAATTTGTATACCTGCGTTTACCGACATTGAGATTGATGGGGAAGAAAGAACTGCTATTAAATTAATTATTGAACCTAGGTAATTAAAAAGAGCCTGCATAATTTGTGCAGGTTTTTTTATATTAGAACTAATTATAGGATTACTATGATATTACTGTTTTACTGCTAATTTAGATATAATATTAATATACATAAATGTGATAATCTTTAAAGTTATTATGTAAATAGAACTATAGTATTTTACTTGCCTGATAAATACTTAAAATCTTGAAAGGGGTCATAGCTTAAATGAATGCTAAAATAAAAAAGTCAGATTTACATATTCATACAACTTTCTCTGATGGCTCTTTGCCCCCCCATGAGGTTTTAAAATGGGCTTATCATAAGAATATTTATGCCATTGCTATTAGTGACCATGATACTATAGAAGGTGTAGAGTTCGCAATTAAAAGTTCAAAGTTATATGGTATAATCGTTATACCAGGGGTTGAACTAAGTTGTACTTTTTTGGATGAAGAAATACATTTGCTAGGATATTATTTCGATCTCTTTGATACTGATTTAGCAGAAACACTTAGAATTTTAAAGAATTCAAGAGAAATAAGGGGAGTTAAGATAATTGATAAGCTTAATACCTTAGGCTTTAGTTTATCAATAAAAGAAGTCTATGATATTACAAGTAAAGGTGTTATTGGTAGGGTACATATAGCTAAAGCAATGGTTAGAAAAAATTATGTATCTTCAGTTCAAGAAGCATTTGATAAGTATTTAAACAAGAATAGGGCTGCTTATGTAGATAGATACAGGCTCTCATTAGAGGATGGAATTGATTTGATACACAATGCAGGTGGAGCAGCTGTAATTGCACATCCGGGACTAATCAAAAAAGATACTATTCTTTCAGAGATATTGAAATTGGATATTGATGGAATTGAAGCTATACACTCAAAGCATGCTCCAAAGGATGTCTTACGGTATAAACAAATTGCTAATGATTGTAATATAATAATTACTGGTGGCTCTGATTTTCATTGTGAATATAATGATAATATACCAGCGTTAGGGGATTATTTTGTAGACTATTATCATGCGAGTCTTTTATATAGAAAAGCAAATTATTATAAGGAAAGGAGAGGAGTCTAAATGTATAAAAATGAAAGAAACAGACAATTTCCATCTAAAATTAGTACAACTGCATTTGTGAAACTATATATATTACATCTTTTGGTAGAAAAAAGCTATTACGGGAATGAAATCATCGATGAGATAAAATCAAGACTTAATAATAAATGGGAGCCAAGTCCAGGAATGATATACCCGCTCTTAAGAGAACTAGAGGAGAACAACTACATACAAGGATGGTGGCAAGAGCCAGATAAAAGATCTATAAGGTATTATAAGATAACTGATATCGGATATGAGTATTTTAACAAAATAAAATTATTACATCTTTCAACATTTGAAGACTCTCTTATAATAATCAAAAACACTTTAAAAGATATTTATAATAGATAATTATTAAATCTATTTATCTTAAAAAGGGAATTTGATTTTTATGTAGAAATTGTAATTAATCATTATTAATTTAATATTATGAGGAGGATGACTAATTTGAAATTTAACCTTTCAACTAAAGCTTTAATGATATCTCCATCTATAACCCTTGATATTACAGCAAAAGCAAAAGAAATGAGGGACAAGGGAATAGATGTAATTAGCTTCGGGGCTGGAGAGCCTGACTTTAATACTCCTAAGAATATTCAAGAAGCTGGAATTAACGCAATAAAATGTGGTAATACAAGGTATACTGCTACTTCTGGCATACCAGAGCTTAAAAGTGCAATATGTGAGAAGCTTAGTAAGGAAAATGATTTAGATTATAAACCTAGTAATATTATAGTATCAAATGGTGCCAAACAGTCAATTTTCAACTCTTTATTTGCAATTCTTAACCCTGGTGATGAGGTTATTATGCCTGTACCTTATTGGGTTAGTTATCCAGAATTCATAACCTTATCAGGGGGAAAACCTATCCCTGTTGAAACAAAAGAAGAGAATAGCTTCAAATTTGTTCTAGAAGACTTAAATAGGGCGTTAACACAAAAGACTAAGGCTATTATATTAAACAGTCCTAGTAACCCAACAGGCGCTGCATATAACCAAGAAGAACTAAAAGCTATTGCAGAATGGGCAGTAAAGAATAACATTTTTGTTATATCAGATGAAATATATGAAAAACTAATATATGATAACAATAAACACATAAGTATTGCTTCCTTTGGAGAAGAAATAAAAAGATTAACAATAGTAATTAATGGCATGTCAAAGGCATATGCAATGACAGGTTGGAGAATAGGATATGCAGCAGCAGATGAAGAAATAGTCAAGGTAATGACTAATGTTCAAAGTCATACTACTTCTAATGCTTGTTCTATTTCTCAGTATGCTAGTGTTGAGGGTTTAGTTGGCGATCAGTCAATGCTTGAAGAGATGAAAGAACAATTCATACTAAGAAGAAATTATATGGTTGATAAAATTAACTCAATCAATGGATTGTCTTGTAAAAAACCACTTGGTGCATTTTATGTAATGGCTAATATATCAAAACTAAAAGGGAAAATTATTAGTGGTAAAACTATAAGTAACTCTCTAGACTTGGCTAATTTACTTCTTGATGAAGCAAAGGTAGCAATTGTTCCCGGTTCAGCTTTTGGAGCTGATGACTTTATTAGATTGTCATATGCAACATCTATGAATAATATAGAAGAGGGGTTAAAACGTATAGAACAGATACTAAAATAGAGTTCTATATAATATTTTAGAGAAAATATTACCTGTGAAATGCTGTTTTTTAAAATAGAGAGATACGGTTCTATACTATATCTCTTTATTTTTATAAGAGCTTCAGATTATTTTTTTGGAAGGTAATAACTTTGATATTATAAAGCTAGGGGTGAAAATATGGAGCTTATTAATATGATTATTGATAACTTAATGGTTGAACATCTTATGGAAAGTATTCTTTTAAGGGTTTGCGTAACTCAAAATATCTTTAATACAATTGAATTAATGAGAAAATCTAATACTAATACAGTAGTAATAATAGATAAGAGTAATCTAATTGAAATCAAGGATTTTATTCTTACATCTGAAGATATTGTGAATATTATTTATGAAGATATTTCTTTAACAGAATATATTAGCAAAAACAAAGCAAAAATATATAAAGGTGTTAACTTAAAGGATTCAATAGGAAAAGTTATTGATTTAGTTCAATCAGGATATAACAAAGTAATTCCTGTATATGATGAAAATAAAAGAATTAAAGGTATACTTCACCCTGGTAAAGTAGTATGTTTTTTGAATAACACCTTATTTAAAATAAATGAGCTATTTCTAAAAATCTTAGATAATATACATGATGCAATTTGTGTAGTTGATAAAGAGGCAAATGTACTAATTTGGAACAAGAGTGCTGAAAAATTATATGAGATAAAAAAAGATATAATTTTTAATAAAAAAATACAGGATATTTTTCCAAGTGCCTTATTACCAAAAATACTAGTAGATGGGAATTCCTACGAAAATATTTTTAATAGTCCAAGAGATGGATGTTATAATATTATTAGCGCAAAACCATTAATCGATAATGAAAAGGTTATTGGTGCAGTTAGTTGTGATAAAGATATCTCTGAGTTAATTAGAATGGCTGAATTATTAAATAAAACCCAAACAAACTTACAGGTATTAGAAAGTGAAGTTTTAAACCTTAATGAAACTAGGTTTGCTTTTTCTCAAATTATTGGTAATAATGATAAATTTAAAGATATAATTAAATTTAGTAGTAATATATCTAGATCAACCATAAATGTATTAATAACAGGAGAAAGTGGAACGGGAAAAGAAGTTTTTGCTCGCGCCATACATTTAGAAAGTGGACGGAAAGGATATTTTGTTCCTATTAACTGTAGCGCTATACCAAATGATTTGATGGAAAGTGAACTATTTGGTTATACGGGAGGAGCGTTTACAGGTTCTTCTCGAGAAGGAAGAGCAGGTAAATTCGAACTAGCTCATAATGGAACAATTTTTTTAGACGAGATTGGGGACATGCCAATAAATATGCAACCTAAAATCTTGAGAGTTATTGAAGATGGAATCATAACCCGTGTTGGCAGTGAAAGCTCTACTAAAATTAACGTAAGAATTATTGCAGCTACAAATAAAAATCTAAACAAGTTAATGGAGCAAGGCCTATTTAGGAAAGACCTATACTATAGATTAAATTCCATTCTAATTGACCTACCACCCCTAAGAGAAAGAAGGGAAGATATACCTTTATTAATTAAAAAATTTGTTAGAGATTTTTGTTTATCATATGGCATAAATATTATAGAAATCCCCTTAGATGTGATGAATATTCTTATAAATCATCATTGGGAAGGCAATGTTAGAGAACTAAGAAATTTGATTGAGAGAATAGTAATATTGTCAAAACATAATAAGTTTGATATTAGTTATCTACCTAATGACATGATAAAAGAAAATCATAAAAGTTTTATATCACAATCCAATGACAGTATTGACCTTAGTGAAGCTGTAAACAGTAAAGAAAAAGAATTAATATTAACAGCATTAAAAATTTCTAATAATAACAAGAAAAAAGCATCTGAAATGCTTAATATACCTAGAAGTACTTTATATTTTAAAATGAATAAGTACAATATTGAAGCATAAATAACGTCAACAATTTGACGCGTTGTCAAAATGTTGACGTTATTCTATATGTGTTTTACAACCTCTATTTTTACAGATTTTATATGAAGTTACTTAATATATTCCTTTAAAAGCTATGAAATAGTATCTCTTTGTGTCAGTATTCTGACAAACAAGTTTCTATTCTTAATATAATCAAGTAAAATACACATTTATATATACATAAAGTTGGTACAAATTTTGCTTTATATAAGATATGTAACTACATGATCTTGCGTTTATTAATAATTAAGGAGGAAACAACAATGAGAATTATTGACCATCCAATATTAGAATTTAATAGAGGGGAAAAAGTGAAATTCGTTTTTAATGGTAAGGAGCTTGAAGGATATAAAGGCGAAACTATTGCTGCTGCACTTCATGCTACAGGGATAAAGGTTTTAGGAGAAAGTGTATTTAAGCATAGGCATAGAGGCTTTTATTGTGCTATAGGCAATTGTTCTTCCTGTAATATGGTAGTAAATGGAGAACCTAATGTACGTACTTGCATAACTGAGCTTCAGGATGGAATGATTGTTGAAACGCAACATGGTAAAGGGGTTGTTAATTATGAAATACGTTGATTTAGCGGTTATAGGAGGGGGACCAGCAGGATTATGCTCAGCAATCAGTGCTGCTTCTAGTGGATCAAAAGTTTTACTAATAGATAGAAATAAAGAACTAGGTGGACAATTAGTAAAACAAACTCATATGTTTTTTGGCTCTGAAAAACAATATGCTTCTACAAGAGGAATAAACATTGCAAAGATATTATTACATGACTTAAAGGCGTTTGATGATAAGGTTGAAATATTGACCAGTGCAACAGTTTTGGGAATCTATGAGGATGGAGTAATTAGTATAGATTATGATAATGAGTATATAAAAGTTAAACCAAAAGCAGTATTAATAGCAACTGGAGCTAGTGAAAAGGTTCTAGCATTCCCTAATAATGATTTATCAGGAATATACGGAGCTGGGGCTGTTCAAACACTTATGAATGTATATGGTATTAAACCGGGAAAAAAAGTTTTGATGGTTGGAGCAGGAAATATTGGTTTGATTGTAAGCTATCAATTAATGCAAGCAGGAGTTGATGTAGCAGCAGTTGTAGATGCAGCACCTAGAATTGGAGGTTATTTAGTACATGCCTCAAAAATTAGAAGAATGGGCGTACCAATACTAACTGGGTACACAGTAAAAGAGGCTATTGGAGACAATTTTTTACAAAAAGTTGTTTTATGTAAGTTAGATAGTGAATGGAAGCCAATAGAAGGTTCTAAAATAGAGCTTGATGTAGATGTAATATGTATTTCTGTCGGACTGACGCCATTAACAGAACTAATAATACAAGCTGGATGCGAAATGAAATATGTTCCAGAATTAGGCGGAGTAGTTCCAGTTAGAGACCCGTATTACCAAACCACTAACAAGGGTATTTATGTAGCAGGTGATGTGTCAGGAGTAGAAGAAGCAAGCAGTGCTATGGTTGAAGGTTATTTAGCTGGATTATATGCAGCTAAGAGTATTGGATATGAACATGAAGATTTTAATGAGCTTAGTCAAGATTATCATGTTCAACTAGACGCACTACGTTCAGGAACTGCAGGAGAGAAAATTAGAAGTGGAATAAGAAAAATTGTTAGAGAGGTGATCTAGATGATTCAATGCACAGGAGTACCGACAAATGACTTAATTGAAAGAGCTTTTCCTAGTATAGAAAGGATAAATCAGGGACCTGTAGCTATTATCGAATGTTTTCAAAATATTCCTTGCAATCCTTGTTCAACTTCATGTAATAGAAAAGCAATGAACCCCATGGAAGATATAAATGATTTACCTACACTAAATGTAAATAATTGCAATGGCTGTGGTATATGTATGATTAAATGTCCAGGATTAGCTATTATGGTTGTGGATGGGAACTATTCGGAAGATGAAGTTTTATTTAGAATACCTTATGAGTTTTTGCCCCTACCTAATATTGGGGAAATAGTAAAAGGGTTAAATAGGAATGGTGACTATATTACAGATGTTAAAATAGTAAGAGTCCAAAATCCAAAATCTTTCGATAAGACTGCAATAATAGATGTATTAGTTAATAGGAAATTTCTATT
>Ga0265293_10007084_pt1 | contig 17488 bp, 13 predicted proteins | sample Munlanlewell138R_FD_192505 | JGI IMG/M metagenome (GOLD analysis project Ga0265293, IMG submission 192505) | Leachate microbial communities from a municipal landfill in Southern Ontario, Canada - Leachate well 138R | ecosystem: Engineered > Solid waste > Landfill > Unclassified | place: Canada...
TCGTACTATTTCTTTTGATTCTTTAAAAGAAAGCTGATTCCATTTTCTTTCTAATTTTTCTTTAACGGATTTTTTCGCTTCGCCCTGATCCATCCCTTCATAAACTAACGCTGCCTTAAATATTCCGGATATATTGCTGAAATTACTCATTGCATCAGCCTCGACTATTATTTTTTCTTCTATAGTGCCTCTTTCTCTGTTTTGTGACCCCCTATGATTTACTATGCATTTTTTAACCAAATCTATTTTATTATTCGGGTAACCCATCTCTTTTAACTTCTTTTCAGCTATTTCAGCCCCGGTAATATGATGGTCCTCGCGACCATAGATTATTGAACCAATATCATGTAACCAAGCAGAGATTTGAATAATTTCTTTATCTCCTCCTAATTTATCAGCAAGTTCTTCCGCACAACTAACCATTGGAACAAAATGGTACTCAAAAGGCTCATAACCATACTTGCTGGTCGGTTTTTTGCATTCCTCTTCAACAAAAATTTTTATTTTTTGAACAATATCCATTAATAGCGGAGGCGGAAGGATTCGAACCTTCGATACCCTTTCGGATATAGCAGTTTTCAAGACTGCCCCGTTCGACCGCTCTGGCACGCCTCCCTGCTAAAAAGATTAAACAAAAAAATATCACCTATTACAAGGACTTTATTTTTTTAGCCAATTACAATAAAATACCGGGAGTACCTAAAAGGGCCTATAGTATAGCGGTAGAACATCTCCATGGCATGGAGAAGGTCGGGGTTCGACTCCCCGTAGGTCCACAAATTAAAAAACCGCCAAATGGCGGTTTTTTAATTTGTTTACTTCACTCTTACCCTTAACGGCGATGAAGTATAGCCTTCGCCTAAATCATTTACGGCAGACACCCTGTAATAGTAAGTTTCTCCAAATTCTACGTCATCGTCTACAAAAAAAGATTGATTTGAATTTGAAGCTCCGATTATAAGTTGAACATCGGGAGAAGTACCCCTATATACACGGTAACCATTCAATCTGGTCTTAGTTAGAGGACTCCATTGCAATTTAACGGCTCCTTTTTGAACATCTCCGGAAATACCGGTTATTCTCGCAGGCGCCATATTAAACGACGCTTCTGTTTCAATGCCGGCAGCATTAAGAGAAACGCGCGATAAATCCATAAAGGCCGCTATCGCTTGTTTTGCCAAAAAACCAAAACCGATTAGGGCGCAAACTAATATCAATATAATTATCAATTGCCTATTACTCATAGCGTCCGCAATTAAAACACATTTTCGTCAATAAGTCAATGCCAAGACTTTTTTCTTTTTTTTATCCGCATTAATCCATTAAATCCGTATTATCCGTGTCTTCTTATATAACAATATTTATCAGCCTATCAGACACAAAGAATGTTTTCTTTATATCCGCTCCGCCGATGTAACTGCTTATCTTTTCCTCCGCAAGAGCAATTTCGAGAGCGTCTTTTTCGCTAAGACCCCTTGCGGCCTTTACGGTATGTCTCACCTTTCCGTTTACTTGTATCACTAAATTAAAACTGTCTTGTTTCAATGCTTTTTTATCATATTCAGGCCACTTTTGGTTATGGATGCTAGGCTTATTGCCTATAATTTCCCAAAGTTCCTCGGTTATAAAAGGAGCAAGCGGAGCAAGCAATATTAAGAACGTTTCCAGGTCTTTTTTAGTCACCGCCTCCGGATTATCCGAAAAGATATTCATCGCAATCATTAATTCAGATATAGCAGTATTATATTTAAGTTCTGAAAGGTCTTCCGTCACCTCCTTTATCGTCTTATGCATATGTCTCGAAAGATCTTTCCCTTTCCCCGAAAAGTTTGCGCCTAAAGACCAAACCCTTCCCAAAAATCTAGTTATTCCAACCATGCCGGAATCGCGAAAATCTCCTCCTTCTTCAATAGGTCCAAGAAACATAAGGTGAAGCCTTAAAGCATCAGCGCCAAATTTTTTGATATATTCATCCGGATTAACCACATTGCCTTTAGACTTAGACATCTTCGTTCCGTCGCGAATAATAAGTCCGTGCGCTCTGAATTTGGTAAATGGTTCATCAAAATTAATATAACCCATATCCTTCAGCGCCATCGCTACAAATCTTGAATAAAGCAAATGCAATACTGAATGTTCTGCTCCGCCAAGATACATATCTACAGGCAGCCACTTCTTAGTTATCTTCTTATCAAAAGGTTCTTTTTTAACCCCCACTGAAGGATAACGAAGATAATACCAAGAAGAATCAAGGAATGTATCTGAAACATCTGTCTCTCTCTTAGCCTGCCCTCCGCACTTCGGACATTTAGTATTATAAAAAGCTTTAACCGAAGCTAAAGGAGACTCTCCCATCCCTTTAGGTCTGAAATTTTTCACATAAGGAAGCTCTACCGGAAGCTTTTTTTCGGAAACGGCAAACCAGCCTGGGTTAGCTCTCTCTCCGGCAGTATATTGCTGTCTTTCTTTACCCTTTGATTTGCGCACTTTTTCAGCACATTTTTCACAATAAACTAACGGTATCGGAGGACCCCAATATCTTTGTCTGGATATAAGCCAATCTCTCAACCTGTATTGAACCGCTTTTTTCCCGCCTACTTGTTTGGCTATTTTTTCTTTCGGAACTAGAGGTGTTTGAACAACCGGCAAATTAAACCTTTCCGCAAATTCAAGATCTCTTTCATCATATGCCGGAACCGCCATAATCATCCCCGTACCATAACCGGCAAGAACATAGTCTGAAACCCACACAGGAATTTCCATTCCGTTGGCAGGATTGACTGCTTTTATGCCTTTTATCTCAATTCCGGTTTTTTCTTGATTTTCAGATACTCTTTCCGCTTCCGGCTTATTCTTAACAGACCAAATATATTCTTCTATCTCTTCCCAATTGCTTATTGAAGGCTTTAAATCTTCTATAATATCGCTCTCCGGCGCAACGACAAGAAATGTTGCTCCAAGCATAGTATCAGCGCGAGTTGTAAATATAGTCGCCTTAATGGGTTTATTAAGACCATTGCCCGTCATCATAAAATTAACTTTATGGCCATCCGAACGGCCTATCCAATTTCTTTGGGCAATTTTAACTTTATCAGACCAGTCAATCTTATCGAGATTTCTTAAAAGCTTAGGAGCATATTTTGTTATTTTGAAAAACCACTGTTCAAGATCTTTTTTAGTTACTTCGCTATCACACCTCTCGCATTTTCCTGATATCACCTGCTCGTCCGCAAGAACAGTCTTGCAAGAAGGGCACCAATTTACCGGAGACTTTTTCCTATATGCCAAACCATTATTAAACATTTGGATAAAAAGCCACTGTGTCCATTTATAATATTCAGGATCATAAGTCTCTAGCCTGTTTTCCCAAGCAAAACCGTTGCCTATCATTTGAAGCTGGCGATAAAAATTCTTCTCTGCAGCTCTCGCTTGAGTCTTAGGATGAACGCCTTTTTTTATTGCATAATTCTCTGAATGTATGCCAAAACCATCCAAGCCTATTGGTTCAAGAATATCGTTGCCCAGCATTCTTTTAAACCGGCCATATATATCAGAACCGGTGAAAGCATACATATTGCCCACATGCAGCCCTTCTGCCGAAGGATAAGGAAACATCATTAAGTTATAAAAAGGTTTTTTAGCCTTCTTAATATCAGGCTGGTATATTTTCTTTTGTACCCAATAAGGTGTCCATTTCTTTTCTACTTTGCTAAATGGATATTCTTTTGGCACCGGCTTTTTTCTTTTTATAACTGTCTTTTTGTTGGTATTTATTTTGGGCATTTTTATTTGGCGTTCTTTTGGCTATTTTAGCGAGTCGCGTCGCCTATTGCAAAAAATCTTAAAGCATTGCCAGTAGTTATATCAGCCACCTCCTCAAGGGACATATTCTTTATTTCCGCTATTTTTTTCGCAGTTTCTATCGCGTATAAAGGCTCGTTTCTCTTGCCCCTGTAAGGAACTGGTGCGACAAAAGGACAGTCTGTTTCAAGCATTATTGCTTCAAATGGAGCCTTATAAACTAAGCCAGCAATATCTTCTTGTCCCTTTTTTGGAGAAAAGGTTATAGCTCCCCCAAAAGAAAATATAAATCCTAAATCAAGCAATTCGTACATATCGCCTTCCGTACCTGAAAAAAAATGCATCACTCCGGGCCTATCATCCAGCAGCTTATTCCTATTTTCTTTTAATATTCTAATAGTGTCCGCATACGCGTTCCGACAATGTATGACAAGCGGTTTTTTTATTTCTGATGCCAGTTCTATGTGCTGTAAGAACATCTCCTCCTGCTCGTTGCTATTATCAATTGCTTCGCCTGAAGAAAAATATTCCAAGCCGCATTCGCCTATCGCTACACATTTCGGATGAGCCGCAAGCATTCTCATTTTCTCTCCATCAAAATCCTCCACCCCCGACTCTTCTGTAATCTCATTATTGTCTAAATTATCAGTTTTAGGTTGCAGTTTTAAGTTTTGAGATTTGAGATTTGAGATTTTTGCATGTGACGGATGTATGCCAACAGTCGCATAAACGCCCTCCTTATAATTTTCTGCTATTTCTATCGCCTTTTTCGAAGTTTTTGAATTAGAACCCGAATTAACTACCCACATCCCAAAGTTCAAAGTTCTCTCAATTACCTCTTCTCTGTCCCCGTCAAAATTCGAAAACTGCAGATGAGCATGCGTATCTATATATTTTGGTTCTTTAGTCATATCCGTATTTAATTATCCATCCTCGGAAAAAGAGGTTTTATCTTTTTAGGAAGTATATATCCCCTTTTTTCCGGAACAGCTTTCATTATCTTATCTGCTGCATCGGGAAGAAAAGGCTGCAATCCTTCACCTACCGCTATTATAAGAGCGGCAAGATCCCGAGATATTTTTTTAGTTTTATTTTTCCAAGGCTCTTTTTCGTTTACATAACTATCCCCAAACTTTATTAAATCAAATATCGCAGAAACAGCATCGTGAAGGCGAAATTCATTAATATGCTTTTCCACTCTTGCCTGCATTCTTTTTATCTCGTCGCGAACCTCTTTTGAAATCGGCGACCTCTTGTTTATTTTTTCTCCCTTCAAGAGATTGGTTATCCTTGACGCAAAATTACCAACCCCTTTAGCAAGATCATCGTTATAGCGAGATTTTAATTTTTCCCAGGAAAAGTCGCCATCTCCATCTGAAGGTATCTCGCGAAGAAGATAATGTCTCAATGCGTCTGCGCCAAACTTATCAGCAATCTCAAAAGGATCAATTACATTTCCTATTGATTTCGACATCTTATTCCCTTCAACCGTAATAAAGCCGTGGACTAAAAGTCTTTTAGGCAAAGATAATCCTGCCGACATCAGCATTGCAGGCCAATAAATAGCATGAAATCTAAATATATCTTTGCCTATCAAATGAACATTTGCCGGCCACCATTTTTTAAAAGATTTGGCATCCCGCCCATAGCCTATGGCAGTAATATAATTAGACAAAGCATCGCACCACACATACATTGTTTGATCGCTATTAGGAACCGGTATTCCCCAAGGAACAGTTTTTTCGGAACGGCTAAAACTCACGTCTTCAAGACCTTCTTTTATAAATGATAAAGTCTCGTTTTTTCTGCTTTCCGGAACAATCTCGATTTCTCCGGTCCTTATTGCGTGAGCAACTCGATCGGCATATCGCGAAAGCCTAAAAAAATAATTTTCTTCTGAAACTTTTTCAGGTTCTTTTTTATGTAACGGACATTGCCCGTTAACAAGCTCTTTTTCGGTTATAAACTTTTCACACCCCACGCAATAAAAGCCTTCATATTCTTTTTTATATATATCTCCTTTTTTCTCAAGCTCGGCAAAAAGTTTTTTCGCTCCCGGCCAATGATTTTTTTTATCTGAAGTCCTTATAAAATCACTCCAAGAAAGATTAAGAGTTTTCTTTAACCTTTTAAATTCCTTTGATATTTCTCCGACAAAATCTTTTGCCGTCTTTCCGCTTTGCAAAGCTATGCGGTTTATTTTATCGCCATGCTCATCTGTGCCTGTTAAGAAAAGAACATTATATCCCAAGCCTCTTTTATATCTGGCTATAGCATCTGCTTGGACAGCCTCAAGAGCATGGCCTATATGCGGCCTGCCATTAGCGTAAGCTATAGAAGTAGTTATATAAAAATTACCTTTCTTTGGCATCTCAAGCCTTTTCTCTCATTGCCTTTTTCTTCTCAACTCTTTCCTCTATAACGTCTTGAACGACTACCGCAAGCGGAACCGATATTATCATTCCGGCAACTCCCAGCAACTGAAGACCGGCCATTATAGAAAACAACGCCACTACGGGATGAATATCAACCGCCCGCTTCATAAACAAAGGAACAAGCAAATTATTTTCTATCTGCTGTATAAAAACGAATAACAAAAGCGTATAAAGCCCCAAGCTAAGAGAAGTGGATAATGCTATCAAAGTGCCGACTGCCCCGGAAAATATAGGGCCGACCACAGGCATTATTTCCAATACGGCAGCGAGCAGTCCTATTACAAGCGCATACCTTACGCCAAGTATCCAAAGCCCTCCAGAAACAAGCAGGCCGACTACCAGCGAAAGCAACAATTGCGCTTGGAACCATCTTCCTATCTTTGTTTTTGATCGATAATAAACTTTAAGTACGGAATCCTCCACGCTATCAGGCAAAACAGCTTTTAAGAATCTCCCCACGCCGTCTTGGGTTAAAGTCAAGTAAAAAGAAATTATAAGGACAGAAACGCCGAAAGCAATTCCGCCGACTATATTTCCTATTGTTTGGGCAACAGGTAAAGTCCCTCTAAAAATAATGTCGCTTATCTGACCTAAAGTAACTATAGAAAATTCATTTGTTACAATATCGGCAACTGAAGAAAAGCTATTTAAAAAAGTGCCCGCTGTTGTTCCTGTAAATTGATTGGCTAGAGAAGTAAGCTCGATAACGGCAATAGGCAACACTATGTATATGAGAAGGCCAATCAGTACAAAAGCCAGCGAAAATATCAAAGCAGCTGCCAATAGTCTGGGAATTTTAAATTTCTCATTTAAACGAACTACCGGCCCGTCAAGAGCAGACGAAACAACTATGGCAAAAAGAAGCGCAATTACTGCTTCTTTAGCAAAATAAATTGCCGCAGCAAATACTGCGACAGCTAAAACGCGCCAAAGCGTGGCCCATCCTATGTCATGTACCTTTCTTTCCGCCATTATGATAAATATAACCGACTTAAGATAGTTTGAAAATGTTTTTAACTCTCTCCTTAGCGCTGTTATCTATCATTCCTATCGCCGCAAAATTAAGCCTGTCATCTTTAAATATATCTTCGGCAACAGATCTCACGTCTTCAACAGTAACAGCCCTTACTTTTTCCAATATTTCTTCTGGCGTTCTTATCTTTCCAGATATTGCCATTTCTCCGCCATAAAACTGGGCAAGCTCATCTGACGTCTCAAGTTGTAAAACTATCTTGCCGGAAAGATGCTCTTTAGCCTTTATAAGCTCGTCTTCGCCAATATCTTTATCTCTTAAAGATTTCAGCTCTTCTACAATCGCTTCTACTATTTCCGGAACCCTCTCTTTATCTACGCCGCTCGAAATAGCAAGCGAGCCATAATCAGAATTTAAGTCCGTAGAGCTCTTAATATAATAAGCCGCTCCTAATTCCTCCCTAACTCTCTTAAAAAGCCTCGAAGACATAGACCCCCCAAGCAAATCAGAGAGAACAGACAGCGCGTATCGCCTGCTATCAAACCAATCAAAAGCCCTTACTCCTATCGCAATATGAGTTTGGTCAGTCTTTTTATCTCCAAAAAAAATATTTGGCTCTTCTTGTTTCTCTATGGTTTTTGCCTTCTTAATTGACTGCCCCTCTCTTATGCCGGCAAAATATTCCGCTACAACTCTTTCCGGATTTATCGCCAAACCGCCGGAAACAACAACAGTAGTTTTAGAAGCCACATAATGAAGATTTCTATAAGAAACAATATCTTCTCTCGTCATATTCCTTATAACATCTTTTTCTCCGGCTACAGACCAGCCAGCCGGCTGGTCCCCATACATAAGAGTTGCGAGATCTTCCCAAATCTTTCTCATAGGGAGATCCTCATACATATTTATTTCTTCAATTATAACCCCTCTCTCCTTATTCATTTCGTCAGCATTAATAACCGGATTAAGATAAAGATCGCTCACCACATCAAGTATTTTTTGAAAATTTCTGTTGGCAGACTTTGCGTAATAACCAGTTACTTCGTTGCTGGTAAATGCATTATATTCTGCACCAAGACCGTCTAACTCACCGGCTATATCAAGGCTTCTAGGCCTTTTTTCCGTACCCTTAAAGCATAAGTGTTCTAAGAAATGAGAAACTCCATTTATATTTTTTGTTTCATATTCGGAGCCCGTCGAAACCAAAACAAGCACAGTAGTTGCCATGCTCTGCGGCTGGGGAACAAATATATAATTCAGGCCATTTTTAAAAGTTTTCTTTACATAAGGAAGCTTAGACATATCTCTGGGTAATATAGGCCCTGGCCAGGATCAAGTCAATCAAGCAGCAATTTACAGCCTTTCGCTCAAATACTGTTTTATCTCACTAATGCTTATCCTTTCTTGTTTCATCGTATCTCTATCGCGAACCGTTACTTTTTTATCCTCAAGCGAATCAAAATCAACAGTGACGCAATATGGCGTTCCTATCTCGTCTTGTCTGCGATATCTCTTGCCGATACTTTGGGTTTCATCATATTCCGTTGCAAAACTCCCGCGAAGATCATCTGCAATTATTTTTGCCTCATCAGATAATTCTTCTTTTTTGGACAAAGGCAAAACCGCAACTTTAATCGGAGCAAGCCACTTGGGAAATTTCATCACAATTCTTTTTTCCGCTCCATCTTCTTCTCCTTCTCCTTGATTAGGTAAGTCTTCTTCAGTATAAGCGGAACACATTACCGCAAGAATCGTTCTCTCAACGCCAAATGTCGGCTCTATTACATGCGGAATATATTCCTCTTCAGTCTTTGGATCCCTATATTTAAGATTATGGTTCTTAAGATCAAAATCTGTTCTATAAGCCAATCCATAAAGCTCTTTTTGCCCGAAAGGAAACTTATATTCAAAATCAATCGTTCTCTTGGAATAATGCGCTAATTCTTCCCTTGAAACTTCAAGCTCATATATCTCTTCTTGTCTGATCCCGAGATAAGATATCCACTCCTTCATTTCTTTTCTCCATGATTCAAAATAACCTTGCCAGCCGGCATCTGTTTTAGGAACAGGAATAAAATATTCTATTTCCATTTGCTCGAACTCCCTGGTTCTGAATATATAATTTCCGGGAGTTATTTCGTTCCTAAAAGCCTTGCCAATCTGCGCTATGCCAAAAGGCAATCTCTTTCTTGTAGAATCTATTATATTTTTAAAATTAACAAACATTCCCTGCGCTGTTTCCGGGCGAAGATATGCTTCGCTTGCCTTGTCTTCTGTTGCGCCCAAATGAGTCTTCAGCATCATATTAAATTGCTGGGGTTTCATAAGCTCTCCCTCGCAATCAGGACATTTAACATCAAAAGACTTTAGATCCTCCGCCATTTTGGAAACATTATTTGTAGCATCTTCATGGATAACATCAGGATTTTTTTCAAAATAATCCTCAAGCAAATGATCCGCTCTGAACCTATGATGGCATTCTTTGCATTCAACAAGCGGATCCGTAAAATTTTCCAAATGTCCGCTCGCCTGCCAGACTTTATTATTCATTATTAACGCCGTATCAATACCAACCATATCGCTCCTGCCTCTCACAAATCTATTCCACCATTCTGTTTTTATATTCATTTTCATTTCCGCGCCAAGAGGGCCGAAATCCCATGCATTTTGCAGCCCGCCATATATCTCGCTGCCAGAAAAAACAAAACCTCTCTGCTTCGCCAGCGATATTATTTTTTCCATCTTTTTCTCGTTATTCTCCATCTCTTATTTTTAATATTTAATATTTATAATTTTAACGCACTATTCCATCTTCCGATCTCACAGTAGGATCGCCCTTAAGTTCAGTAGTTAAGAATTCCTGAAAAGACGACGTCTGCCTCCCGGTAAAATCATCTTTTGCAGAAACGCTAGTCGGCCCGAGTATAGGCATATATCCGCCGATATGTCCCGGCAAAGGCACTGCTCTTATTTGAAATATTGCGCTTATCGGCTCGCTAAGAATTCCTGTAGTTGCAAGAACTTTTGGTATTTTCCATATAACCTTATTTTCTTCCTCAATAGATTCAAACTCGCCCGCATCTATTTGCGGTTCGCCGACAAAATCAACTCCCGGCGGAAGTTCAGCTGAAACTTCAACATCAGACATATCAGTCGAATAGCTGATTACATCCCAATGCACGGTATATTCCGTCGGCTGACCCACCATCGGCGGAAGACTGCCCGCATTAATAATTCCCGAAGCTGCATCTCTATATAATGCCTTTGCATTTGCCTCTATTTTACCCGAAACCTTATGAGTAACAGATGCCACATTAATAGTCTTTAAAACTTTTAAGGCATAAGGCACTGTCGGTGATTCAATTCTTACATTTACGCCTAATGTAAAATTGCGATCATTCAACCTCATTATAGGATAAGAATCTTTAGCTTTTATAGAAAGTCCGAGCGATCTCGATTCTCCCGGATCTAATTTTTGAAGTTCCGGCACGTTCCCTATGTTCCAAGTTATGGTTTTTGCCGGAAAATTAATATCCCCTCTCGAAGAAATTGATTCCATATCAAACATCTCTCCTATAAGGCTGGCTCTTACCGAAATATTGCTTAAAGGTATGTCTGTATTATTTCTAAAAGATATGGAATATGTTATTTCCTGTCCGGGAGAAACAGGCTCATCTAAATCACCGGCAGTAACTATATTTAAAGACAAAGGAGAAGAAGCCATCACCGGTTCAATATAAGCTTCATCAAGGATATATTCCTTCCCTTCCATCTTTCCTTTAGCAATTGCTCTGATAAAAAAGCTTTTTCCTTCTTCTAAAATAATCGATCCTGTCAGCACCTGCGATTCTTCCTCCCCGGCAGATATAGTAAGGTTTTCTTCAGGCAGATCCGTTTCAAGTTCTTCAGGTATATTAAATTCAAAATTGACATCCCAATCATCATTAGAATTATTTTTATAAGAAAATACCCATTCAAATTCTTCCCCGCTAACGATATTTTCTGGAGCTTCTATCCCTATCTCTAGCCACCTCTCAACATCAACAGAAAAATCTCTTGTTATTTTTAAAGGCTTATTAAGCGATGCCGGCTGATATTCAGTTTCAATATTAAAAGTTTTTTGTTCAGAATAGTCAGTTATAACAACTTTAAAAGATTCCCTTTCAAAAGCTCCTCCGGGAACCGATTTTATATCAACAGACCTGCGAACGTCGCTTCTCCCATCGGCAAATACAACGCCTTGAGGAAGAATGAGCGATATCACAGCTTCTGATATTTCTTCTTCCGAATTATTTTCGAGAGTTACTGATACATCAAAAGCTTCCCCTATCCTAACTGGAGCTTCAGTTTCAACATCAACAGAAACTCCTCCTGAAGGCTGGCTAAAAAAAACATACGCCGCCCCGATTATCACCAAAAGGGACAGGCCGGCTACCATCCAAATTGTATTTGCGTGATTTTCTTTTTTTATTCTTTTTTTAGATTGTTTCTCCTTTCGAGACATGGAAGACATAAAAACATTATATCTTGAGGTGAAAAATAGGCAATTTTACGGGAACCGCATATTCCGCATCGCGCAGTATCAGGATCAAACCCGGACATCTTTAATATAGAAGAATAAGCTTTAGCTTCAGAGATAACCCCCGAGAAAACTGCTTTTTTAAAAAAAGAAAACATCTTCAGATCCGGCTCTTCAAGAGGTATTAGCTTATCCGCAAAATCAAAAACTTTTATAAGAGGCAATGACTCAATCTTTGATTCTCTAAGTGCCTCTATTATCCTAAACCTCCCTTCTATGCTTTTGCGAACAAGTCTAACAGACGCAAAAGTCCCCGGCTCAAGATGACCTGCAAGTTTCGAAGTTATTTTTCTCGAACTTGTAGCTCTAGCACGAACTTTTCCTAAATCCCAAGTAAATATGGAATATTCGCTGTCAGCCTCGCCAATAGAATTTTTACTAAGCACTACTCCCCATGTAAAGTGTTCTGTCACGCCCTGATTATAACAGAAGAGAGCGTTTTTCGACGCTTTTTCGAGTATCTAAAATATAAGTTTTTCCGCCAATTTCACGGCCTGATTTTTAAACCTGTCAAGACCATAAAAACCGCATAAAACCTATGCTTTTTATTAAAATATTGACTATTTTTAAGCTCTAGGATATAATAACAGGGTAATAAATTATCCCGTCAGGGGTTTTTTATTACGCTAAATGAGTACAATATTTTTGGGAACGATCATGGCGGTTTCCACCATCTTCTTTTCCGGACAGAATATCGCCGGAGGAGAGATAGCAACCAACCAGGTTGCCGAGGAATACCCTTACTTCGTTTCCGGGGATGACTCTCTTCTTGCTCAGAATGAGTTTTCCTCTAGAAGGTCGGTGGCAGTAGTTATAACTGGCTACTCAAGTACAGAAGACCAGACCGACAGCACTCCGTTTACAACTGCTTGGAATACTCAAACCAGGTCTGGAGTTGTTGCAGCAAACTGGTTGCCACTAGGAACAAAGATCAAAATACCGGAGCTTTTCGGAAATAGAGTCTTCACTGTTGAAGACAGAATGCATCCGAGAAACGCCAATAAGCTTGATGTCTGGTTCCAATCTAGAGAAGAAGCTCTCAAATTCGGAGTCAGGAAAGCTAGAGTCGAAATCCTCTAAAAACGTAAATTCAAACCCCCCGCTCAAGCGGGGGGTTTAGTTTTATAAAAACCCCGATGAGGGGTTTTTATGTTGTGCCCAGGAGAGGAGTTTCACAATTTAACTTACAAATTCGTTAAATTTTAAAAACCCTCGGTTTTTAATATTTTCCTATACGGGAGACCGTTTAGAACGTTCTCCCGACCCCTCTCAACGTTCAAATCCTCAACACAATATAAAACCCCTCATCGAGGTTTTAAGTATTGTGCCCAGGAGAGGATTTGAACCTCCACGTCTTGCGACACACGCCCCTCAAGCGTGCTTGTCTACCAATTCCAACACCTGGGCAAGATTATCTTTTTTAATCCGCTAAAAACAGAAGGATTACTTGGTGGATTATATTAAATACTTATCAAAACCGCAACATTTTCTTTGATATTTATAATTTGAATTTTGAAATTTTTTAAACCCCCGCTTAAGCGGGGGTTTAGTTATACTTTCTGTCCTATCTTTTCCTTAATCCTCTTTGCAGAAAGATCTCTAATGTAATAAAGCTTTGAACGTTTTACTTTCTTTTTTGGTTTGGAAATAATATCAACTTTTTCAATAAGCGGAGAATGTATAGGATAAGTCTTTTCTAAGCCGTGCTCTCCAAGCTTTCCTCTTACGGTAAAAGTCGCGCCTTTTTCAGAGCCATGCTTTCTTGCTATTACTATTCCTTCAAAAAAACCGGTGCGCTGCTTGTCACCTTCCTTTATCTTCTCATAAACCTTGACCTTCGTTCCAGTCTTTATTTTATCTGCCTCGTCAAGCTTCGAGCGAGACGGGTCCATTGTCTCCTTATCCATTACGGATGAAATTTAAAGGTATTTTAATGTTTTGTCAATATTTTAGTCCGATTAGATTAAAAATCAGTCTGGAGCCTGTTGAAAAATTACTCATATTATCTTTCATTTAATTTGCCTAGCACATCAGCCAGATCATCAGGCAACGGAACAGAAAAAGAAACCAGCTCGCCAGGATTTGCCTCAAACTCTAAAATTCCGGCATGCAAAAATTGCCTTCCCGCGACAATGTCCGATTTTTTTTCCTTTTTTCCGCCATAAAGATTATCTCCCACTATCGGATGCCCTATGGCCGCTAAATGAACCCTTATCTGATGAGTACGTCCTGTTCTGGGATGAGCTTCAACCAAAGTATATCCCTCATACTTCTTAATCACCTTATATTCCGTAATCGCCTCTTTAATCATCTTTCCTCCATAAACAGTTCTCTTTACCGTACCGCTCTTTATTCCTATCGGTTTGGCTATTTCTCCCTTATCATCTTTTATTTCTCCATAAACTAGGGCTGTATATTTCTTAATAATATTTTTATTTTGAAAAAGGCTTTTTAGATATTCAAAATAATTTTGATTCCTGGCAACCACAATAACGCCCGAAGTATCTTTATCTAGCCTATGCACTATTCCCGGTCTCGATTCAGGATCATCCCCCACTTCCTTAACTTCCGGATATTTTTTAACAACCCAATCCGCAAGAGTGTCTTCCTGCCTTAATTCCCCGCCCTTTATTTTTACTTTATGCATAAGCAAACCCGCAGGCTTGTTTAAAACCAGAAAGTCCGGAGATTCGTATATAAGCACCGGCTCAACTTTTTCATTCATCGCCATAATCCTACCACCGCTAAAAAATAATTTACAAAATATCTAATCCTGCCCTCCCTTGTAAGTTTGTTTTTATAAGTTGTGATTTATAAAACCCCGCAATTGCGGGGTTTTATTATGTGGGCGATACAGGATTTGAACCTGTGACCTTCACAATGTCAATGTGACGCTCTAACCAACTGAGCTAACCGCCCTCTGCCTTATCTGGCATAAATAATATTACCTACGATTAAATATTTCAAATTATTCCTCTGCTAGCTGAACAACTAACCTTTCTTGGAAAAATAATGCACAAACCATTTCCCAACCTCCACAAATCCGACATTTAAAAGAGCAAAAGCAATAACAGCAAGAGCCCAACCGAAAGGAAGAGGTATTGTTCCAAGAAAACCGCTTATAAAAGGGTTATATATAGCTATAAAAGTAAGCGCTATGCCAACAGCAAAACCTCCAATAAGATATTTGTTATCAAAAAGGCTATAAGTAAAAATGTTCTTTTTAAAATTTTTCAGAGAGAAAACAAGGAAAAGAGTATATACAGAGAACGATCCGAAAATAAATGTTTTTACCAAGTTCTCGTCATACCCTAAACGCAAGAAAATATAATAAGCAGCAAACAAAGATGCGCTGGCAAGCACTCCTATTACCAATATTAAAAATCTTACATACTTGTCAGAGAAAACGCCTTTTTTTGGAGTCGTACCGGCAGATATATAATCTCCCCCGTCTTCAAACGCAAAAGCTATTGCCGGAAAACTGTCAGAAAAAATATTTACATACAATATTTGAAGAGCATTAAGAGGTATAGCCAGCCCAAAAGCTATTGAACCGCCTATAATCATTAATTCGTCCAAGCTGTCTGAAAGAAGATAAACCACTGTTTTTTTAATATTCTCTATTATTCTTCTTCCGCCCGACACAGCCTTAACTATCGTTTCAAAATTATCATCCAATATAACAAGATCTGCCGCTCCTTGAGCGACATCAGTACCAGAACCGACAGCTACGCCCACATCAGCTTCCTTTAATGCCGGCGCATCATTCACCCCATCTCCAGTCATAGCTATCACCTCCCCAATTCCCTTAAAAGCTCTTGCTATTCTGACTTTATCTTCTGGAGTAACTCTGGCAAATATTACAGCTTTGCGCGCAATCTCCATCAGTTCTTTTTCTCCTATATTTGAAATATCGGCATGAGTATAAACATTATCATCTGCCGGATTTAATCCTATTTGCCTGGCAACTGAAACAGCTGTTCCTTTATGATCTCCTGTAACTATAACTGTCCTAATTCCTGAAGCTGAAATTTTTTCTATAGCTTTTTTAACTCCTTCCCTCACAGGATCGTTAAAAGCCAGTAAACCCATAAAATCCCTCCCGGAAGTCAGGCCGAGAACCCTGTAACCGGAATATGCCAGCTCTTCCACTTGAAGCAATATTTTCTTTTTCTCTTTATTTGTCAGGCTTGAAAATTCAATAACCGCTTCTGGTGCGCCCAAAATAGCAGATTCCCTCCCCTTACCGGAATCAAAATCAACCCTCGAAAATTTCTTTTCAGAATTAAAAGGCTCTTCAGATAATATTTTAATTTCTTCCTTTAAGCTTTCTTTTATTATTCCCCTTTTCCCCGCCTCTCTTACTATCGCTTCTTCAAGAGGCCTGCCCGCTATAATCCAGTCTTCAGGGTCGCTTTCTGGGTTTTGAACAATCGCATCAGCATTAAGCAAAGCTCTGCGAATAACATCGTCTTCCGAAAAATCCGATATCACTTTTGAAAGTTCCATCTTCGCCTTCGTCAAAGTTCCTGTTTTATCGGTTAATATTGTAGTCACGCCTCCCAAAGCTTCAGCTGCGATAAGCTTTCTTATTACCCCTTTTCTTTTTGCCAGTTTTTCAACTCCAATAGCCAAAATAACAGTTAAAGCTATAGGCAATCCTTCTGGTACGGCAGATACAGCCATAGCTATGCCGATTAAGAACATTTCCATAGTTGAATAACCTTGCGCAAGGCCTATTACCACAACTATGCCAACCATTATAAAAAGAATAATTGCCGCGAGCGCTGAAAACTTTGCAATTTCTTTTTGTAGTGGCGTTTTCGTGCGCGATTTTTCAGCAACCGCCTCCGCTATCCGGCCTATTTCAGTTTCCGCTCCCGTACGCACGACAACAGCAATAGCCGTTCCTTCAGAAATAAGTGTTCCTGCAAAAAGCATTGAGAGCTGATCGGAAATTGGCATACCTAAAGATATAGGATCATTCCCTTTATTGCTTACTGGTAATGATTCTCCTGTAAGTATAGATTCATCAACAGAGAGAGCATTTGATTGCAATATTCTCAAATCGGCTGGAACTCTTGTTCCGGAAAAAACCTTAACTATATCGCCGGGAACTATAGACTCGGCATCAATCTCTTTTTCAACGCCCTCTCTTATTACTCTTGCCCTATATTTAACATAAGAACGCAAGCTAGCCAGAGCAGTTTCCGCCTTATTCTCTTGGTAAAAACCCATAATCACATTCACAACCATAGCGCCAAATATAAATAAACTGTCTTTCACGTCACCTATTGCCAAAGTTGCCGCTCCCGCTATTGCAAGAATTATTATTAATAAGCTTTTAAACTGATCTGCTAGTATCTGAAGCTTGGAAAGGCGATTACCCGCCCCAAAAACATTCTTCCCAAATTTATCAATTCTTTTTTCAGCCTCATCCGAAGTTATCCCTTTTATTGAAGAATCAAATAATTCCAATACAGCTTCAGTCCCCATAGAGCTGAAATCTTTTTTATTTAAGCCTTCCATCACAAATAATTATAGAATAGTAAGAGAAATATAAGAAAAAATTTATTAAACAAAAATCCGCCCCTTCGGCGGATTTTATTGTGGGCGCAGTAGGAATCGGACCTACGACCTCTGTCTTATGGCCGAAAGTGAAAAGAAAATACAGACGCCATAAGCGTCTGTATTTTCTTT